>JACLAB010000185.1_pt1 | contig 61649 bp, 60 predicted proteins | sample 8027921 | NCBI WGS metagenome assembly JACLAB01 (sample SAMN15725117, study PRJNA655200) | protist metagenome | isolation source: fluorescence activated cell sorting (FACS) single amplified genomes of... | place: USA: West Boothbay Harbor, Gulf of Maine | collected 2000-07-19 | reverse complement strand
ATTCTCCTGCACGGTCTCCTGCTGCTTCGCCATCTATATCACTTCCTAACTGAGTCCAATTAGAGTTTGCATATTGGTATACTCGTACATGACCTGCATTGGTGGCAGTTCCGTCATTTTATCTAGCCCCTATAGCAAGAATGGTCCCATCACTACTTAATGATACTGAATCTCCTGAATGGTCATTTTCTGCTTCGCCATCTATATCACTTCCTAATTGACTCCATGTTGAATTCGCATATTGGTATACTCGTACATGACCAGCACGATAACCACCGTCGCCATTTAGAGTAGCACCAATGGCAAGAATTGTACCATCACTACTTAATGATACTGAATATCCTGATCGGTCTCCTGCTGCTTCGCCTAATATATCACTTCCTAACTGACTCCAACTGCTTCCGGTCCATTCATATACTTCCACGCTACCTCTTTCATTTCCGTCGTGGTCGCTACCGTATGCTCCAAGTGCCACAATTGTTCCATCGTTACTTATTGCTATCGATTGTCCAAGACTTTGAGTTGGAGATACGGCATCTATATCACTCCCTAATTGACTCCAACTTACCGGGGTATTAGTTATGGTTTCACCATCTCTTATCTTGAAGTTTCCACTTACATCCATAAAATTATTTACGTAACTTTGCACTATCTTATTCGCACTTGCATCGTCTAACCAAGACATATTATGTTAATTGGTATATATATATATTATATTGAAATTACTAAATTGTCTAAGTTATTTTATTACAAACATATTTTCATCACATAATACAGGTTGTATGCTTATATGATGTTATTGGTTGTTATTATTTTTATGTTTCCAAAGCAGATATTCTTGTCTGTAAATCTTCTTCTAATGTTTTTTTATTATCTATTAAGACTTGTGTCTTATTCTCAATGATTTCTTGTTGTTCTTGATTTGATTTGATTAAATAAGGGATGAGACCAATATAATCCACCGTTGCGGTTTTATTCCCCCATCCTAAAGCACTATAATCCGGATCATTTTGGATGTCATTTCCACTTAAATCATATGGTAATGGTTCCCCATCAGTATGAACCAAATGCCGTAACTCGGGAGCATTGTAATAAATTTCTTGCGCGATTAGACCACTTTCTGTCTTTGTTGGTGTTCCTCCGTTTTGAACCAAATCGTTTAATTTTGTATAAGTTTGTGGACTGAGTTTTTTGATGGTCTCTGTGGCATTGGTGATATATTGCTCATTGATTTTTCTGCGATCATCCGATGAATGACGCAATGTGTTCGCACTGTATAAATCTCCATTTGCTCTTATGGAAAATGCTTCTGCTTGTCCAGCAGTGTCTACATATAACACCGCGTCACTTGAAGATGAACTACTACTTTCAATTACTAAACTCCCCTGGTATGCATCTGCTATGCTCGCACCACTTTGTCCTCGGTTTATCCAAGTAGTTCCACTAATGTCTACTACCGTATATGATATATCCATGGTGTTGCTTAGCATGCTTACTGTTCCTCCGGTTACGTCTACAATTTCTTTACTTTCTACTGACACAGCATTCCTTACCTTAAAATTACCACTTACGTCCACGAAATTTTTTGCGTAACTTTGTATTATTCTATTTGCACTAGCATCCGATAACCAAGACATTCTCAATTCACTAGATATATATTATATATTGATATTACTAAATTGTCTAAGTTATTTTTATGAAAACGCTTTATTAACATGTTTGGAGGTGTTATTATACGCATTTATAACCTACAAATGTGTATTCTATTCCATTATTTTATTGTCCATACTATCTATTTATTTTCTAAGGCAGTGACTCTGTCTTGGAATTGTTGGATCAATTGCGCTTGTTCGTCTATAGAGGTTTGACGCGCTTTAATTAATTCATCTTGTTCTTGGTTGGATTTTATCAAATAAGGTAGCAATCCAATGTAATCCAGAGTTGCGGATTTATCTCCCCATCCCAGTGCGGTATAATCGGGGTCGTTCTGGATATCGTTTCCGCTTAGGTCATGTTCGCGAGGCATCAATCTCTTACCATTTGAGTCTTCTATTCTAACCAAGTGGCATAATTCAGGACTATTATAATATACTTCTTGGGCAATCAGACCACTTTCCGTCTTTATCGGCACTCCACCATTTTGTTCTAAATCGCTCAATTTCGTATATATTTGCGGACTGAGTTTCTTGATGGTTTCTGTAGCATTCGTAATAAGTTGTTCCTCTATTTTTCTTCTGTCATCCGATGAATATCTGATTGTATTATCACTATACAAATCTCCATTTTCTCTTATGGAAAATGCTTGGGCTTGACCAGCAGTTTCTACATGTAAAACTCCATTACTTGCGCTTGTTCCACTACTCTCTACTACCAACCCCCCTTGATAAGCGCTTGCTACACTTGCTCCGCTTTGACCTCGGTTTATCCAATTTATTCCGTTTACCACACTTTTACCATCTTCTATTGTCATCGTTATTGGTTGAGTAGTTGAAGATCGAGTAATAGAATACGTATTCGCAGGAGAAGGAGAAGATGATGACCCCCAAATAAAACGCGAACCATCTCCACTCATTGTTACACCATAACCTGCTTGTGCGTTGTAGTATGCTCCATACAAAATATGTATTTGTGACCAAGCATTATTTATATATGCATACACTACAATTCCTCCCTCATTCTGAATGTAACTTGGACCTTTGGCTAAATAATCACTAGCAACCAATACATTTCCTTCGTCACTTATTTCGGCATCCATTGGATTCTGACTTTCGTGATAAGTAAATGGACTCGTAATATCACTCCCCAACTGCGTCCACTGACTATTTCCACTATTATATTCATATACTCTCAAAACACCCGTATTTGTATACGAATTCTGATCTCCAGTTACTATAATATTTCCAGCATAATTCAAATCGAACACTTGAAAATATTCATTAGTTTCAGTAGAACTCAACGTTTGTCCCAATTGACTCCAAGAATTATTTGCGTATTTCCATACTTTTAATGAATAGTCACCAGAATAACTATTATTTCCCGCGAAAATCGTACCATCGCCATTAATTCGCCCCCATTCATGATTACTCGAGTTTGAATAGTTGGTAATTGTGCTTAATGTATCCCATGTATCCGCACTTGAATTGTATTGCACGAATCTTAAATAATCCGCACCAGCCGATTCAAACATTACAGTTGTACCATCTTTTGACATCTTGCCATCTCTTATTTGATCATTGGTAGCACCTACAATATTATTACCAACTTGCTGCCAATCACTATTTACATAATCATATACTTTATATAAACCTGTCAGAGTGGTAGTATCTCCATTTTTCCAACCAACCAGTATACGATTTCCATCAGAAGAAATATAAGGAGGCCAACCATACGTGTGTCCAATTGAACCTTGGAACTTACCTGCTTCCGCATATGATACTTCCAGAAGTGAACCTTTTTGGGTCCAAGTGCTACCACTTGTGTTTGTCCATACAGTCGCCGTGCCATTTTTAATTCCATCACTATTCACACCAAGTTGATGTCCTACAATCATTACAGAACCGTCATCATTTACATCCACCCAAGACGAACGCTCTGTAGTTCTTGTAATACCACCGGTGGATGCGATTGTATAACTATCACCTGGGACTTGCTTTGCATCTATAATATTCATTTTATTATTACTTGCGTCAATAACGACGGTATTGTTATTTCTTACCTTGATATTTCCACTTAGATCGAAAAAATTCTTTATATACGCTTTGTTTATTCTGTTTGCACTAGCATCCGATAACCAAGACATCGTATGTTAATTTGTATATATTATATATTGATAATACTAAAATATCCAAGTTATTTAATTCTAAAGTGATATTTATTGTTTGTAATTTTGAATAATATTTTTCTAAACGAAATAAATAATAATCGCATATATAACTATGCTATCACCCATTCGCGCATTATTTCACCAACTTCATATAAAAATTACCAACGTCCCCATCATAATTGCTGGACGATGGAAAATAGAAGAACCCAACGTCGCATTACGTAAATCAGATTGGTCAACAGAAGACCATTGTGGGTGCGATGAAATGCGTAACAGATATTTACACGAAAAAGACCAATTGGAACATTTGATACAACAACATATCATAGCAGAAGACAAGAAGACCAAAAAATAGTATAGAAACTTGTATGTAGAATACAATAATTATATTCTACATATGAACACTTTTCAAGATAATAGCAATAATCGTGTTCAAAGGCGCACATCAAGTGATGGGAATATATCACAAGCGCAATCAGGAGAAAGCGGAAGTGGCACTTCAGAAGATAGTCCAGAAGCACCTTTTGTTATTGAAATATCTTCCGGTGTAGTTGGAGCAACAAATATCCGCCTTGAAAACGTTCAACCAGAAAATAATTTAATTGATTACACTGACAACCATTTTATGAGTTTGACACAACGTGATTTGGACAAGGTCCGCACAAGTATTCATGAAGATAATGACCACGATAATCGGACTTTTTCTGATTTACCACCCCTTGAACATCCACAACAACTACACCATTCACAATTTGTAGACAGAAATAGTCCAGTTATGTCTATTTTAGGAAGCAAATTCGGTAGTCGCACCAATAGTGATATAGATGAAAATGACCAACATCAAGATCACGATTCGTATACAAATGATGCTGTTTATGATAACGAACACTCGCTTTCCAATTATTCCCTGGAAAAAAAATTCAAAAAATTTCGTTATTCAGACATCGAAAAAGCAGTGTATAAATATTATGAAATGGATATACATCAACAATCTTCCAGCGAAATCGATATTTTAATCACTTTTATCAAAGGTCAAAAACAATTGTATATTGAATCGAAAAATATGATGCAAATGCGACTCAATGCACTTACCTTTCCTACATTATTTCTTAGTGCAATGCTCACCATTACTTCTCCCTTTTTGTCTTGTAACCCTTGGAACTTGGAAATCACTTCGGGACTGAATGCAATTGTTACTTTTTTTATTTCGCTTATTAATTATTTGAAATGGGAGACGTCCGTGCAATCATATTCACAAATGGCTTCACATCTGGAAAATATACAGACCTCACTTGAATTGACCAACAGTAAACTCATGTTATTAAATAACGAAAAAGATGTCTCGGAAATTGTTTTACAAAAATTTAATGAAATGGAGACTAAATTAAATGAATATAAAAGCGATAACCGTATCCTCATTCCAGAAGAAGTTAAATCGGTGTTCCCGATTATTAGTTATGTAAACATTTTCTCGTTTATCAAGAAAAACAAGTTATACAAAACCAAACTTATCGAAAAATTACGAAATGTGAAAAATGAAATTCATTATATTCTATATAAATGGGAAAAACAAGAACTCCGGTTCGGTTCCAATAGTAATCATCATCAAACACAATCTTTGAAAAAAAACCAAGAAACGCAACGACTCGCCTATTTGTATGAAGTTAAAAACAAAGTGAAATACGAGTTATTGGAATTTCAAAATACGTATTCTATTATGGATGATTTATTTTCACGAGAAATTAAGAGCGTGGACCTTGGAAAAAAACGCATATGTTATTTTCTACCCACGTCATTCCGAAAAAAACCTTCGCTCACGCAAGAATATTTGCATCAAATGGAACCTAGGTTAGCTAAGTATTTCTCTTTTTTAATTGATGAACTCTGAGTTATTGAACTGTTTGTTGCATTGGTGGTGGTCTTGTACTACATATTTTCCAATACCACGGCATGTTGTATACATATTTTAACGACCCGGTTTCATCCATCTTCTTTTTGATATTGTCTACGTATGTATTTTTATAATTCCATTTGTATTTTATGATGATACGCTTATACTCATCGTCGTTTTTTAATGGTCTTTCCGCAATGTATTCTATCTTTCCTAGTCCGAGTTGGTTTATTTTAGATTCTATGTATTCTTTTGTCATAGTGTTATCCACACGCGGTATGCATATAGAATGTAACCCTTCTTTCCTTATTGTCATATTACTTTGTATATACTATGTTTAGTGTTGCTATTATATTAACGTATAACGTTTTCAATTTTTCGGTTTTCTGTTTTTCTTCATTCTATAATGAACCAAATTATAGTATGAATATGATTGTCTAGTTGGACGTTGTAGTTAATAATGAAATGCATTTTATATGTACTTGTTTTTTACAATATACTTATATTTAGATACATATTTGGTTAACCCCCCATTATTTGATGTTTTAGTCATCAAATACCAACACGAATAGTCAAGATGATTATGTTATATATCTTTTTATTCTTGATTGTTGGATTTTAGAAAACTCATCTAGTGAGTTACTGTCTCGCTCAAAATTATATTTGAATATTTTATTCATATAACCTTATTTTTCAAAATATTTATTGTTTACTTGTGCTGCATCGAGACACTATATATAATGATTGGTCTTTTATGTTCTTTTTTTATTTGTTCTTTTTTGATCTATTTTGGAGATGGTTGGTTTGATTCTGTAAAAATTTTTGTCTTTGGTATACAAATACACGCGAAACACATGGTCGATACTTTGTTTGACCACGAAGACGAAAAATGGTTACAAGAACAGCAAATGTTACATAATATTCAATCTAATTATTGTCGCGAACTCATGGACTCTATACAATTACAATTTGTATTTTTAGATGAAAAGAAAACAATTACTCATATATCTTCGCAATCTGAACCTTTACAAGTATGCGATGTATCCAATCAATGTGTCTTGACCGAAGAACGTATTTTGGCCTTGTTGGAGAATGTCAAAAAACAACACGTCGGTAAAAAATTCGCTTTACACCATATTTCCTCTTTTTTAGTGGATTTGGAACCGGAACATGTTCAACAATTCTCTACCAGTTCCAGTAGCGACGAATCTCCATTCTTACGACATTTTTCAACCGTGCAGTCAATCTATGTTCCATCCTCCATTTTTATTTTTCACAATGTGAATACTATTTATTTTTTCTTACACGAAATTCCGTGTTCTCATCAACAAACTTATAAGTCCATTTTAAAAAAAAAGTCAAATATTGGAGCAAAGAAAACGAAACGTGTCCGTATTCAACCAGACCCTCCCCGTCGTGCACCCAAAGAAGATTTTGTTTTACGCAATTATCATAGTCGAAATGGAACACGCAGAATCCGACCTTGATACTATTTCGTCTATCTGTTAGATAAAAATGATGAAACAAGGATATACAAATAAAAAGAATATAAATGGTTTTTCTTCTTTTTATTAGCGACCGTTCAAACAGGTTTTATTATGAATACTGTTCAGTCACTTTCTACATACTTTCCTTCTTTCGAAGACGATATATTCCATACATGCAGTCAATATATACACTTTTTACAAGACGAACTTGTATTCTTCTATTTTTGTCTTACCCGAAATCAAAATGGACAACGTATGGATGCTTTGTATCAACGCTTACATAATATATTGTCCTTATTTCAGTATTTACAGAGTCATGGGAAAGATTCATTGTATCAAGACATTTTTGTTCAATTCTATAAAATGATTGGGCATACAAGAGATTATTTTCTAGGTAAGGGGGAACATCAAATGTCTTATTTCTTATTGTGGGTTTGGTATGACCATTACCCTCGCTTAGTGGAAGATGCTATACACCTTTTCGTTTTTGATATTGATGACGATACTGCTGGTTACGGTTCTTGGAGAGACATCAAATATTTATGTGAATTTTTAAAAACACATAGTGTTCAAGGGGACGAACACCCTCTTATTTATTTTTGTATTTCGTTGTTAAACAAACAGTTAGATAAAGACGTGAATACTTGGAAATTTTCGTCTAAGGCATATTGTCCTGATGCACTTAGTCATGTTGCCAAATGGATCCCACGCGAAAAAAAACGATTTGATTGGCTCTTTCGTAAATTAGCAGTTCATTGGGTTCATCACCACAAACCTTATATTTTGACTACCGCTGAATCGTCTTCTTCCGATGCTTCGTATCACAATGCATTATCAAAATGTTATCGTATTTACCGGAAAGTAATTGCTTCCATGAATAAAGCAATACAAACATTAGAAATCAAGTTATGTGCACGCCAATATCACGAAATTACACCTAATTCCGTGCCGAAGTTTTCATTAGCACGACAGCGCACTTTCTTTTTATTGTCAGATGATATTGAGGGGAATCATAAAAAGAAAACTGCCTATCAAAAAATAAAAACACATTATTACGACATTCATGATAACTATACTCCGGCTAGCGAACACGCCGACGACCTTTCTTCTGGTGGTCTTAATGCGTTCTATGCTTCTTATTCACCGGGTTATTTTGTCAAAGAGGCGTGGACTATTTTGTCCAAATACGATAATAATTCAACCGACGTGACCAAACATATTCAATATTTGAATTTGTTATGGAAAAAACAAAGTCATATTGTTTCTATGTTTCCATTGTCCGGGTTTTTACCTATTGTTGACATTTCTTCCAAAATGAATTTACACAATATGGACCCACTCTACAATGCATTAGGTATGGCTATTTGTGTCGCATTTTATCAAAATGAGGAATACGCCAAACGTATTTTACTCATAGACAATGTACCTACATGGGTATCGCTTGAATCATGTGACGATTTTGTTTCGGCTGTCAAAATGATTATGGATATTTTAAAGCACACCCCCAGCACTACTTGCGATTTATATAATGCCTATTCTTTTGTAGCCTCGCCATTGTTTCAACCCTATTTTCATTCTTCTCCCTCCACCAGTTATATCAAATGTCTATTTTTTAGTTATGACCACGTTGTTCCTTCTATGAAAAATATACACACACTCTTCTCTTCTCAGCACTTAACATTACCCACCTTTGTTTTTTGGAACGTTTATAGTGACTTCTCATATTGCGACGAAGACTTCAGCGTCTTTTCAGAATTATTACATGAAAAATCCAATTTATTCTTATCAGGCACATCATTTTACTTACTGCGGACACTGCAATATATTTGTCAAGACAGTACTTCACAAACATTAATTTCTTCTATTTTTAACCAATCCAGATTACAATCACTGGAATCTTTGTGTATGGCGAGTTTCTAATAAACTTTCTTTCTTATGTGTTAACATATTATGTTCTCGATCTTTTAACATCTTTTCTTTTGATGACTCTATGAGTTTACGCTTTTCTTGTTTGCTCATTTTCATCACTTCTAATAATTCTTCTTTTGCATTTTCTGCATCAAGACGGGCATCTGGGGTCGCCTTGATGATTTGTTTCAACAATTTTACATATTGTTGATTGAATTCATTTTCTTTTATTTTGAATTCACCTCGTGTGTATTTCAACATGATTAGTGCTACCGCATAGTTATCCCAAGACCACCGCGCATTCCATAATGCTTCATATAAGGTTTCCCAGAGCTGTCCTATGTAACTAGACAAATATTCATTCCACAATTTATGCATTTCTGTCTTTTCAGTATTGGTCAAACTATTCACTGCTGAATTCTTGTCTATGTAATCTTTTATTACTTCTTGTAGTTGTTCTTCTTCCACTTTTTCTTGTAAAGGATTTTCGCTATTTATCTTATGTAGTGCGTAACTTATCAAGTGGATATCCAAACACCAAGGACTATAGTCAGGTCCGTATACATAAAACACATCGGACGCATCTTCCGGTTTGGTTTCTCCTTGAAATGATATACCGAAATCTATCATAATTGGCGTCTTTTTCACGTCGTGCACCATGATATTATTTGATTTTAAATCATAATGAATTATCTTCGCTTCTTGTAATTGAGTTAGCGCCTTCAATAAATGAAAATGAATATGAAATAACGACATCACATATTGCTGTGGTTTGTTTACTCTTGCGATGAAATAATCTAAAACATCTTGTTTTCCTACATATTTTATTGTACTTGCTACGTATTCCTGTGGGGTTTCGTTACCTGTTTGTTTTTCAATGAAATCACATTTTTTTAATTCGTTGTCTTCTATCTTAGACAATTCAATTGGACACGTATTTACAATACCTGCAAAATGTTCACTCGTGTTGCGCAATTCTTTTATTTTATTACCAATCATCTCTTCTTGTTGTGAAATATCATCTTTCGTTTGTATTTTACTAATGTATTCCTCTTCTTTTAAGGTTTTTCCATCACATAAAAATGATGGTTTGTATATACACCCAAACGTTCCTTGATTCACGAGTTTTGGATACTTACTTGGTCGATATTCTTCTGTTCTAATTGTTTGCTTTGCGTCTTCCATATATTTATATATTGAACAGATTTTTTATTTGTATTTTGTGAAAATTGTAAACATATTATTTATCTTATTTGTTTACAATTTGGAGGCGGATTATTATATTATTTCGCTCTCATGAGGGGTCGAACCTCAGACCTTTCGATTAACAGTCGAATGCTCTAACCAACTGAGCTATGAAAGCACACAGGAAGTCACCTTCCTATTCATATATAGAATCCTTTCTTTATATCGGTTTCCTATTCTTCTATTTTTACCGTTTTCTCTGTGCATCTATGTATATGCAATCAAGTATATTTGATATTTCTAATTCTAGTGTTTCTTTTTATTTAGATAATGTCTTAGACACGCAATCGCAAACTTATTATAAAATTATTACATTGTCTGCTATACCTCCTGGACCTATTGCTAATATGGTTGTTTCCAAGAGTTTTCCTCCCCTCTCTGAATTCCAAACTCGTCCTCTATGGGACCATTATGGATCTTCATGCAAATATGCATTGTTACGTTATCCCAAGGGAGATTCCAGAGGCGGTTCATCTTCGCCCCAACACTTCATGATGCAAAACGATATTCCTTCTTTATTGGCGTATTTGACTTCAAATGGATATAATGTACAAACCGAATTATCGAAACTCATTACTGACCAAGGTCTACATAGTCACAGTGCCACGTCGAGAAAGTTTATCTGTTTTGCTAGTTATACTTCGTGAGTTTTGTATCTAGGATTTTCTTATGTATCTATTATAATAACATTGTTCCTACGTCTCTCTATTGATGGTTGGAAAATCACTATTTAACAATACTACACATAGCGGCATTTCTCGCTCTTTGTTGAATCCTATTTCATTGGGTCAAACTACTTCCGTTTCATCTGGCGAGGTTGACTTGATTAGCACTGCTTATTACGATATTCTGAAAATTATTGAATCTATGTATGGAGCAAATATGGCATCCAAAAATTATGAAGACATTCCCAATAATTATGACCAATATGTTCAGTTATACGAATCCCTACAAACGTTACAAGCACAAACTACCAACAATGACCTTTCCTTATTGTTACAAATTGCCGAACATACTTTGGTCGGTGCGGTCAATTCTTACACGATTTATGGCGAAAACGTATTGCTCCGTGTTGACAAAACCACTTTGGAAAATCGCGTCAGCGAACTCTTGAATAAGGTCAATGTGGAAAATGTAAACGATGCCGAATCCGACAGTAATCTTGGTGTTGTTCGCTCATTCCGTTTGGCACCTGTCTATAACTATTATATTATGATTTATGGTATGCCTGCTTCTGGTGTCGGTTTTGACCCCGTGAAACTTTCTTTCTTGGTTGATATTTTGACAGAGAAGGGCATTGACCCATATACTTAGATTGGATTTTTCTGTATTTTTTTATTTTCTTCTTCGTATAAAATTGAAATTATATACGTGGTTTGTTCTAATTACAACTAATCTTGCTACAACTACTATGTCTACTTATCAGAAACCTTCTAATGTACTCCACTTAAAAGTGGACACAAACATCCCCCCGGTTGAAGGACCACGTTCTTCCAAAGCGCGCACGCCTTATTGTGGCGTGTGTTTCAAAGCCAAGCAACCTGCTTCAGTTTATAATGGTCACTGGACTCGCATGAACCCTAATCCGCGTAGTCCTATTACTTGTCCTCTCATTTTGCAAACTATTTGTAATTATTGTAAAAACAAAGGTCATTCCGCTAAGCATTGTCCCGTTTCTGCGAAAAAAAATGAGCGTAGGCGTCAACGCGCATCATCGGTCAGTTCTGACGTATCTTCTTCTCATAGTAGCGTTGCCTCTTCTCCCAACGAAAAAGGTCCTTGGTTGATGGCTGCTATGAAATCCGAGCGTAGAAATAACACATCTGATGCTATTCATGTTGATGACACCAGAGTCAGTTTGGTGAAACCTTCTCTTGACGAAATAATTCCCGATGGAATTCCTTCTCCACCAAAATTACAAAGGTCGCGCGCTACCTGGAATTGGAACGAAGATTCCGACTCAGACGATGACTAAAAAATAAACTAAACATTCAAAAAAACTAAAAGTGTTCCTATACAGAGGTTCATTTTTTTGGATGAACGCTTATTCTTTTTATGAACGACTTAGATATATCTTTTCATTCTATGTAACTATTATTTATTCTATCTATATGAGACTTTCTCACTATCTACGAATGGCTACTCCCTTTATACTTTATATTTCCATTACCCGTTCGTTTATGCTACCGCGCAGCGCATCTATTTGCACTTCATCCTTAATTATGCGTGCTCGTAAAAATACTCGCACAGACGAATCGCTATTTGATGCTGACCCTTATACTGGAAAAGGTCGTAATATGGCACCTAATTATAATCCACGCACTCCTGCACAAACAACTTATGTTAACGCTCTTGAAAATCACGACTTACCTATTGTATTCGGCATTGGTCCTGCAGGATGTGGTAAGACGCTATTCGCCTGTTTGACGGCGGTTAAACAACTACGAGCAGGTAAAATCAAGAAAATTGTCTTGACTCGTCCCATTGTCCCCGTGGAAGAAGAAGAAATTGGTTTCTTGCCCGGGAGTTTGGTGAAAAAAATGGACCCATGGACCCGACCTATTTTTGATATATTGTTGGAATTTTATCCTCAACGTGATTTGGACCATATGGTTCAAAATGGCGTCATTGAAATTTCCCCCTTGGCGTTTATGCGTGGACGCACCTTCAAACAGTCTTTCATTATTGCCGATGAAATGCAAAACAGTTCTCCTAACCAAATGATGATGTTGACAACACGTATTGGAGATGACTCCAAAATGATCATTACTGGCGATTTGAAACAAACTGACCGCGATTTACTCGGTAATGGTTTGTCGGATTTGATTCGCAAAGTAGAAGATTACCAAACAGATTTAATGCCATCTCATGTTGATACCGACTCGGTATTTCCTATCAAATATAAAAAGGATATTGAAATCGTTCGCATGACATCTGAAGACGTTCAACGTAATCCCATTGTTACCCGCATTTTGGATATTTACCAATACAAAAAACCTACTGGTGACGTTATTAGCGATTTGAATACCATGATTTCACAGCAAGAAGTTATCGAAAGAAATGACGACGTTGTAAGGTCATTAGACAATCATGATACCAAAAAGACGAAGACTGAGACGAAGACTAAGAAAACCAGCAAAAAAACTAAGGCGTTCGATCCAAATATGGATTCTGCATTGATCCCCAAACACCGTTTACCTAAGAGTGAAACATAGCTTTCATTTTACTATTTCATTAAAAAAACAATCCTCTTTTATTTTGAGGTTTGTTTTTTATTTTTTACTTGATTTTTAGCGACTTGATGATTTATCAAACAAATTTATTGGCAAATCGTTTCGCACAAATACACACCTTCCGTTTTCATCCCATTTTACTTGAACCGTCTTGATTTCCACGCCGTTCTTCCACGCCGTTTGGACCGCTAGTTTGTATAGAGGGTCTATGTTTGAGGGTTGGAAACTTATTGCGTCGGCACGCTGAATCATAAAGCATAAAATACACCGTTTATCCGTTGTTTCTGCTATTTCTTGCAATTCTTGAATGTGTTTCAAAGCACGAGGACTCACCAAATCTGTATTGTTTTTTCTATACCCATCCGGGAAATACGCAATCTTGTTATTAAATTGTTTCTTTTTTTCTGGCATCTCTTTCAGTAGTTTCTTTTTCTCTTTCTTGGGAGCGTCTATGTAGTCTGCTAGAGGCACCGATTTTATTTCCATCACGAATTCTCGTCCATTTTCATCTACCCCGACAAAGTCAAAACGTGAATTGAGTAGGGTCACTTCTCGCTTGTAACTTTGGACATTGCACAAGTTGGCTATACAATTGTATTGCAGACAACGTTCCGCTATCGTTTCCGACAACTTTGGGTTGATGCCTATTATCTCTTTGTTATCCCCTTCTTGGTGTATAGACAATTCTACACGGTGACTACTCTTCGCCGTCTTGGAATCTATTTTTGACAATATGACATTACTTTCTTTTTCTGCTAATCCACAACACCCTAGAGATGGTGTATGAGCCAAGATTTCTTCTGCTGACGAATTGATGATTGCGTCTGCCATATAAGGCGTCTTGCAATGTTGCGAGGGACGCTTGATAATGGTTCCGTGCACGGGTTCTGGGATTTCATACAATACTGTTGACATTTCGACACTTGGGTTGTTGAACTTGACTTCTTGCATGTTGGTTGATTACTGTGTGTCTATTATTTGTGTTCATTTCATTCAATTTTATAGACGATTATTGAATGAAAGAAGAGAACTTTGTTCAGTATTTTTATTACTGTTCATTTTATTTCCTTGTTCTCAAATATCTACATCCATTATATAACGAAGAATCAGCGTAAAAATAATGGCATGCACTGCTATTCCTAAGTAAGTGGGACATCCACTAGCATTCGATATATTCCCGAGAACATTTCCAAATAATTTCTGCATTAATTCATAAGTCATCGGGTTTACCACGATTAAAAAAATAAGGGTTGTTAACAGTGTATATCTCCATTTATCCCCGTTTGTGGGCTTGCATTCGCATTTTGGACACAAAGAAGTCATCTTCTATAGACTACGTATACACAATAATTATCATTTTTATTGTTAAAAATAGTATCATGTTCTCTTGTCTCCAATTTCCAGAAAGGGTCAAGTAATAAGTTTCTATTAATCATTTGAAGTTTTGTTATTTCTTAAAAGGGTTCCTGAATTTCATTGTTTGAGAACATAGAAAGTATTTATTTTATTTATTTATTCATTCATGGGATTTTCATAAATTAATATTTGCATGTAAATTAATTAAATATGTATATTATAAATATCTATTCCTAACTATTTGTTTACACAATATGTGCAGTTCTAAGAAATTTGTGCTTGTTTATAAATCCAACGTCCAAGTTCTAGAGGATTATATTGATTCTCTCAATATTTTTAAAGAGGTTATCGAAATGACCGAGTTCGCATCGCATTATCAAGACTATATAAAACCCGATGTCGTCATCGTCTTTACTCAAATGTGGTTGGATTTGGAGAACTTCTCACCCGAAATCTATGGTGCACCTAATTTTATTTTCTTGAATGTTGAGAACTTGACCGAACAAAAACGCATGACTCACGTGATGCAATTTATTAAGCGAGGAATTAAAGTTGCCGATTACAGTTTGGCCAATATTGAGGTCATCAAAACATATGCTAAGGAGAACAACATTGACATTTCGGCGCCTATTTATTATTTCCCTTATCAATATAATAACAAAGAAAACGTCTTATTGGAGAACCGCGAGCGACAATATGAATACGATGTGGGAGTCGTTAACGCATGTCCTAAAAAAGATTCGTCCGTGAACGCGGCGCTTACTTATAAACGCACTCAACTATGGGAAGACCTACAATTCTCCGGACTTTCTTGTTTGAATATTCTCGGTTGGGGTGCCGAACGTGATGCACTGATTAAAAAATGTAAGGTCATTGTGAACGTTCATCACTTCGAATGTTACAAGATATTCCAGCATATTCGTTGCGACCGCTTAGTATTTGCTAATAAACTCATTGTTTCCGAGAACTCGTTATGTGTCAATGATTTGGATATTAAGAACCACGTTTTATGGTCCGATTATAAAAACTTGGTGCAGACCACTATGAAAGCAGTGGAGAACTTTGACCATTATATGGATATTTTGACGAATATGGAGACAACCGGTATCGCTGTGGGTCGCGCACGCCTATTAGAACAAACGATTTGCGATATTGAAAAATTGTTGGATTGAATGTTATTATATATACATCTTTTGTAGATTTATATATATTATTTTTGATGGAGAGTTAGATGGAATTACGAAACGATTTATTGGAACTACCAATATTATCATTTACCGAGTCGAAAAATTGGATTCGATGGTTTTTACAAGTCACACAAGTATTCAAATGTGGATTATATTTTTGTAAACAAATGTAATGAAAACGGTCTTTACAATGTACACAAAATGCATATCTTCGCGATAACGACGTATTACATAATGCACATGTTCTTACATCCCCTTCTGGTATAGTTATACAATTCCCCATGTTGTATGTTGATGACCCTATATACTAAATGCATACTTTTATGTCGTTTGGGATTTCGTTTGTTATTTTTGGTCTGTGTTGTCAGATATTGATTTTTTGTGTTGATGTTTATTAAACTTCTTCAATAAAACCTGTAATTATATATTTAAAACCTTTTTTTACCTCAGCACCTCTATGAATATAACTCCACGTCGCAGGAAAAAAGAGGATATTTCCTTCTATGGGCCTTATTGATTTACCATTCCAAAATTGGGTTTCGCCACCAGAATCCGTGTCCAACGTATTTAAATAGATAATAAACGCAATCAGTCGTTTAGACTTGTACTTGTCATCATCATGCCAATTAAAGTGATCTCCTACACCGTATTTCTGAATTTGATAACCTGTAACAGCAAAACATCTATTAAATGCCCCTCGAAAACTTTTTTCAGCACCTTTACCTACATCATTTATTATATATTCTATATATTCGTCCACACCACTTCTCAAAACCATATTCAGTTGCGAATGTTCTTTATACCATGTTTTTTCGTTTATACTTAAATCCGTCGTCTTTTTTTGATTGGTGTCTACCAATTCACCACTTAGTCTTCCAGCATATTTATTTGGATCATTTTCAAACCTTTTGATGAGATGTTTGCAAAAGTCACCCGTCATCATCGGTAGTCTACACTCATATACATATTCCATTACAGTACATCGTTCTTTTTCCTTTAACTATTTTCTACAACATTGTATTCGGTTCCTGATTTTTGGTCCGTATTGACTTTATTATTTTTATGAACTATATAAAAACTTGGACATTGGTTATGTATACACAATTGTATTGAATTTATTTATTGACTATGGGAAAGTTTACGAAAATGGATAAACACAGAATGGCTCGCGATAAGGCCAAGAGAGACGCTCCTTTTAAAGAGATGGAGGATATTGCTAAGGATAAGAAGATTGGTGATAGCGCACGTATTAACAACTATTCGCGTGTGCTGACTTTGGCTATCCGTCAAAAGAAGTATTCCGAGGCTATTAAGTATGCCGATATATTGGCTGGTTATTATCGCACTTATGATATGCATTCTCGTTTGCTTTCATTGAAGAACCGGATGGTAGACTTGGAGAGACAAGTATCTCGCCAGACTCAGGGTCGCATTGGCGACAAGGTTCGTGCGAAGACTGGTGTTAAGCGTGTCAAGACGATTGAGGTTGAGGTTGAGGTTGAGGTTGAGGTTGAGGTTGAGGAGGCGTAAAAAATTGTTATTGGAAAACAGAAAAAAATACTTTGTACGGTTTGTAGAAAGTATTTTTTATTTGGGGGATTTATAGAATTGTTGGTACAGTGGTTGGACTTTTGCTGTGCAGCGACGACGAGACGTTTGACGCGTGCTTTATAATATATTTTGGAGATGGTTGTTGTATGGGGATGGGAGAAGGCGACGGTCTATATGTTGCATTGTGTTTGATGATACAAAACGTTTGGTAATGGGTTAAGTCATTCATGATTGATTGGGTTTTTACTGTGTATAGATATTATATGTTGACTTTGTTCAATTTTTAAGGCGTTTTGGATTGTTTACGTGACTTTCGTGTCTTGTTTTTAGGGGATTTGGATCTGGTGCGCTTTACAGATTTCTTAGGGAAATCCACAGAATACAATTTACCGACTTTCATAGGCTCTTCTTCCGCACAATGCTTCGCACTGACTACATTGTCTCCGTCATATGCTCCGAATGAGGTTATAGCGCGCTGGGTTTTGGTGTCCTCCGATGTATCCACTACAAAAATATTCGGGTAGAGGTTTCCTCCGCGAATAGGCGATAAGTCTTCTCCGAATTCGAAATCAGAAGGGGATGGGAAAGGTGGTGTCATCGGTTCTCCTGGCGCAAAAGGTGGACTCTCTCCTGGCGCAAAAGGTGGACTCTCTCCTGGCGCAAAAGGTGGACTCTCTGGTGAATCAAGAAACAGCACTTTATCCATATGTGTTAAGGTTTTCAGTTGCGATATGGGCAACAAAATTCCCAGGAGACCGACAATATCCATATTCAAATAATAAAGAAGATTGTTTTCGTCGTCTTTGATTAGGTTCTTTTCGGGTTGATGGAAAAAGGTATTTGCTTCCTTACATTCCAACATAATTTTCGTGCGATTGGTAGTGAACTCGTTTTTCAGTTGTTGCTTATTGGTGCCTATGACTTGCTGTTTGTATATAAAAACGACGTTATCTGGGTCTTCACTAAGATACGATTTTATTTCTTTCTCTTCCATGTCAATCACGTCGTAAAACGTAGGATTGGCAACCTGTAAAATTTGGGGTACGGACTTACCCTTCGGTTCGTGTTCTATAGGCTTGGGTTGGATTTGTTGGACGATTAGATTGGTATCTCTTTTTGCTGGTTCTTGTTCGTTCATATTCAGCAATAAATCCGTTGCTGCCAGATGCCCTTGATCGGAGAAATATCTCACGATGTTCATATATCCACTTTCATATGCGGCATCCAATGCGTCTACATCTTCGTTGTTTTTGATGTCCATATCCGCGCCCGCTTCTACTAATATTTTTATGATTTCCATATCTCCATAGTATGCTGCCAAAATAAGGGGTGTGTTTTCAAAATAATCTGGTGTGCGTGCATTCATATCCGCTCCTGCTTCTACCAACAATTGTACTATAACGTCGTAACTATCGTCTACTGCTTGGATGATAGGCGCAACTTTGTCTGGTCCATTTTGAGAATTGGGGTTGGCACCGGCTTGTAATAACTTCTCAACTATTGAGGAAGAATTATTTTCAACCGCTCTATATAAAGCAGTGAAGTTCCCTTTACTTGATTGATTCATGTCAAAGCGTTCAGATACGTCACGTTTTTGGTTTTCTTCTAATAAGAGTTCTATCATCAAAAGGTTATCTTCTTTCGCTGCGAGAATAATAGGAGTTTCTCCAATATCCATGAACTGAACGACTTCGTGTTGTGTATTATCGCTCTCTATAGCGAGACTTGCACCTGCGTCTAATAAGTCTTTGGTGATTCCTAAGTTATCCTTTTTGATGGCCAATGTAACAGGATATTCATAGATGTATTTTTCACTGCCGTCTTCTAATTGAATGGGTTTGTACTCGGGGACTTTTTCGTTGATGTCCAGACCGAGTGCTTCGCGATTCTTTATCATGACTTTTGCTGTCTTGTCATTGTTCTTTTCAATGGCCAAGAGTAAGAGATAAATGGGATTTGTTTTTGCTCCTGCGTTTTTTAATAACTCGGTTATAGCGTCGTTTCCGAATGCTACGGAATATGCTGTTGTTCCGTCGTCTGCGACTGCGTTTACATGTGCTCCTTGTTCAATGAGGTATTCGATCTTTTCTTTGTCTTGAATCGCGACTGCTTCTATTAAAGCGGTGATTCCTTTACTGCCCTTTTTGTTGATATTTTTACCTTGTTTCACGTATTCTTTGAGGGCGTCTAAAGATTCATCGCGAATAATCATGCTGAGTTCGTCTATATTACCTCCTTTTTGTTTACGATTTTGTTTCTTCTTGGTTTTTCTATTTTGGTTTTTGGTTTTGCTATTTCGTTTCTTTGTTTGTTTACGTTTGGTGGTTCTGACCATCTTGGTATATATATTATACAAGATGTTTATATGCATCTTGTATAGTTACAGGAATTTACTTCTTTTTTGACGTCTTTCCTCTCTTTGAATGGGTTTTTCTGTTTTTCATGTTTTTTCTGGTTTTTCTTTTTCCTCCGGCGAATTCTGCTATTCGAGAAGCGATGTCTGCCTGTGTTCTTGCTAATAATGGTTTGCCTTCTCTTGTTTTTCCTTTTTCAGTTACCAGTCTTGCTTCCAATGTGGCTTTTTGTTTTTTCTCTTTTATATGGTCTTCTATTAATTTCACAATGTCGTCGTATTCTTTACGCTTCGCATATTCGAGAGCAGTAAGATTATTTTTATTCTTAATGTTTAGATCGATATCATACTTCAAAAGAATAGGTACGACATCTGTGTTTCCTTGGTCGATTGCGTAAAAGATTGCCGTCTCATTCCATTTATCCTTCGCATTCACATCCGCTCCCTTCTCCAGGAGTGTTGTGACTACTTGTGGATGTCCGTCTTCAATTGCTCTCATGAGAGCCGTCTGGTTGTTCTTGTTCTTAGCATTTATATTTGCTCCGGATTCTATTAGTAATGTCACCACTTTTTGATCCCCCGAGCTACTTGCGTACATGAGAGCTGTATTGCGGTTCGCATCCACATCCGCATCATTCACGTCAGCTCCGTTTTCCAACAACAGGGATGCCATTTGTAGGTTCCCGTGGTGTGCTGCCAACATAATAGGAGATTGGGCTGTCCTTTGGTCTGGCGCATTTGCATTGGCTCCGTGCTTCAATGCTTCTTGAACTCTGTCTAAATCATTAGTTATTGCGCCAAGTGATAATTCATTATCAATATCCCACTGGTCACTAAATTCATATGTCCCCCCTCTTTGTCTTTTTAAAAGTGATTTCTTTTTGGACTGTTTTTGGGGCATTCTGCGTCAGACGTATATATATTAAACACAAATTATTTAAAATTCGTTCACCTTATTTTGTAATGACTGATAATATTTAAAACCACTTGTATGAGAGACTTGTATGAGAGACTTGTATGAGAGATATTGTATGAGAGACTTGTATGAGAGACTTGTATGAGAGACTTGTATGAGATATATTGTTTACTCTACTATTTTTCCATATACTCTACCACCGTTCCCACAACACCCTCCCACCTAAGAATTCCGTTGAACCTTGCCAGCAAGTCTTTAAATGGTCTCACCTAAGTATTTGTTGTAAAGTTGCATCTGAGAAATGAGTAATGAATTGAGAAATGAGTGACAAATCAAGAAATGAGTAACGAATTAAAAAGCGAGGTTTTACGTGAATTTCTAAGTTCCTCCTCCCACCTAAGAATCTGCTTGGGGTTTTGAAAAAATATATGTATATTTGAACACATATATTTCACACAAGTTTCACTATAAAATGCAAAAGCATTATGTTATCACACACTATAGAACATGAACCCCTAAGATATTCTATATAAATACTCAGTATGGGACTCGAACCCATGAACCTTGAGTTTATTAGACTCACGATCTAACCAACTGAGCTAACCGAGCAATGAGGGATGAGAGAGTTGAACTCTCGACCTTTGGATTTGGAATCCAACGCTCTACCAACTAAGCTAATCCCCCTAAGAATTTGATAAAACATATGTTATAAATTTTTATACTGGGTCGCCAGATGCATACACAGGCATGTATATACACCACTCTATAACGGCGAGTTTCCTTTATGTGATTTTATAAATTAGTTTTTTGAATGGTGCAATCAAAGTTTTCAAAATTATATAAAAATATCGTATAATAACATATTAAATGGATTTGGAAGAACTAATTAATAGAAATAAACTCTTAGAGGAAGAAAACAAAGAATTAAAGGAAAAACTCAAAAAATATACCGCTCCTGCAAGAAACAGAGCGTTTTATGAGAAACATAAACAAGAACTATTAGCAAAGAATAAAGAATATATAGTCTCTCCTGAAAAGAAAAAACAATACGCAAGAACTGCATATTTAAATAAAAAGGAAAAACTAAAAAAAGAAAAAGAACAAGACAATTCTATAGAAGTGAATATTTAGGAGTTTATATAATTATGTGAATTATTATATAAAAATAAAATGTTATGTAATTATATAAATGGGTTATATTTACAGAATCAAAAACAAGATCGATAACAAAACATACATTGGACAAACAATACAAGACTTAGAAGATAGATGGAGAGACCATTTGAACAAACATAGTAACTGTAGGTATCTGAAATCAGCCTTCAAAAAATATGGTGTTGATAACTTTGAATTTCAATTAGTATGCATCACGTTTGATAACTGTTTGGATGATATGGAAATAAAATACATTGAACGTTATAATTGTTTGGTCCCCAATGGATACAACTTGAGACTTGGAGGTAACTCGGGAAAACATAATGAAGAAACAAAACGCAAAATAGCAGCAACTCTGTTAAAAAATAAGAAAGTCGTACAATTTGATATTCAAGGAAATAGATTAAATACGTTTAATAGTACTGTAGAAGCGGCAAAATATGTTGGTAGAGCAAGTAGTAGTATAGGACATTGTTGTAACGGAGATATTAAAACTACTGCTGGATATATTTGGAAATATGAAAGTATTAATTCAAGTGAAACAAAAATAGAACCACTAACCGATAGGTTCAAAGGTTGGCAAAAACATATAAAAAAAGAGGTTATACCTCAAATACGTAGAAAAATTGTACAATTTGATATGGATGGAAATAGATTAAAATCTTTTAATACTTGTAAAGAAGCAGCAGAATACGTTGGTACCGCACGTTCATGTATAACTCTTTGTTGCCTTAGACAACAAAAAACAGCAAAAGGATATTTTTGGAAATATTAAAGCATTAATTCAAGTGATACAAATTATGAAGGTCAAAATGAGATATATAAACAGATTAATGAAAAAAGAAACCGAGTGATAGTACAATTTGATATGGCGGGGAATCGATTAAATACTTTTAAGTCATGTAGAGAAGCAGGAAGACATGTAGGTACTTGTAATAGCAGCATAAGTCGTTGTTGTAATGGAATTTGTTCGAGTTCAAAAGGATTTATTTGGAAATATGAAACTATCGTATAATAACCTGATTTATATAACCAGATTATTATAGCATAAATGCTAACAAAATTCTCCCACCCGTATTCGAAACGGGGTTTCTTGATTCAAAGTCAAGGGTGATAACCACTACACTATGGGAGAAGATAGTATATTTAACCCATATACAAGAGGTCTGCGTGTAGAGCGGTTCGAACGCTCGCATCTTACGATAGTGGGTCTTAAGTCCACCCCCTTAGACCACTCGGGCATACACGCTTTGGTTGTTACGTGTCCCGCCCACCCACGTAACATTAGAGCCCCTATTTTGATACCCTCTTCAAGGTTTATACAATAGGTTTTTTATGGTTTATAATGTGCTCTATTCCTCTTGGGTATACAAATATACAATTTGAATACATCCAATAAAAAGTTTTGCGACTTATTCAGGTCGTGCCGCGTCCGGCGGAGGGTTTACAATACACTTACGAGTCTTCTGTTTGTTTTCCAATATATGTCCCCTCCTTTTATAACATATACTGAAATCCAAACAGTCAGAGAGGGTGCTCTTTTTTAAAGGGTTCATCCATATCTGTTATTTCTGTCTTATACGTCCCCTCTCTTAACATACAACACAGAAACCACAGGAATAGTTTATCTTCATCTTGAAGCGTCCGACAAGAAAAAGTTTTACGACATATTCAGGTCGTTTGCACCAATGCGGGCTCGAACCGCAGACCTTCGGCTCATAAGACCGATGCTCTAACCAACTGAGCTATAGGTGCGCGGGTCATTTTTATTTCTTTTTTTTGTTTTGTTACTTTTTATTTGGTTTTATTCTTTTACTCTCTATCTTACCAAGACCCTTTTATATTCTTTTTTTATTGTTTTACTCCTCGGTCTTCTTCGCTGCCTTCTTGGTCGCCTTCTTCTTGGGTTTCTCGGCAGACTCACTTACAACAGGTGTTCCCTTGGTCTTCTCTGCCTCCTTCGCTGCCTTCTCAGCAGCCTTATTTGCCTCTCTCTCTGCCTTCTTTGCCTCCTTTGCTGCCTGTCTCTCGGCATCCTTTGCTGCCTTCTTCGCCTCGCGCTCTGCCTCCTTCGCTGCCTTCTTATCGGCAACCTTGCGAGCCTGCTTGTAATCACGCTTGGACTTGCGCACGTCCTTCTGGGTGTTCATAAACTGGTCCACAAACTGCAACTGGTCCTGCCAGTTCTCGTCGTAGGTGTGAGCAGCATCCAAAGCAGCATTCAAATCAAATGCATCGCCCAGTTGCTCCTTGATATGGCTCAACATGTAATATCCATAATCAATGAACTTTCCATGCTTCATTCCCAGACTGGTTGGCGCCTTGACCTCCTTGGTCTCCTCAGGCTTCGCCGCTACCTTCTTGGGCACGGTCTTCTTCACGGTCTTCTTCTCGGGGCTGTTAGTAGTCGTCATAATCTCTCAATAAGTAATTGTTGTCACTATCTTTATATACTATTTCTTTATTATTTTCAATTTTCTATCTGAATAAAGGCATTTTTCACCCATTTATTTATATTTATACTATTTATGTTCTCTTTGTCTCCTTTTCAAGGGTTTTATATACAAATATTATTAGATACATATAAAGTGTGTTTTTTTAGATTCCAACTCTCTGTAGATTTTTTCATTTTTGGACATTTTTAAAATGTCCAATTTTCATTTTTACAAAATAGTTTCCGAATCCGAAGTTTTCAAAAAACACGTTCAAAGCATAATGCAGTGATTTGGATTTTTCCTTGAAATATTTGACTGCATACTTTTTTTTATTATTTTGACGCGAAATGATTTAGGGGATTTTTTTGTTAGAATATTATATTAACAATGCTAACAAAAAAATCCCCTAAAAATCCCTTACATTTTGAATGTGAAAAATGTGCCTATGTTACGAGCAATAAAAAAGATTACACTAAACATTTAACCACTGCAAAACATAAAAAACTAACAATGTTAACAGATAAAATCCCAAAAATCCCCACTATTCTTACATGTGAATTATGTGATAAGCAATACAAATCTCGCACTGGATTATGGCAACATCAAAAAAAATGCACTCCAAAACAAGAACCTATAGAAGAACCCGTAGAAGACCCTCCCATAGAAACAAGTCAAAATCCCCCGATTATGCCTGATATGAGCGTATTTATAGATTTATTAAAGCAAAATCAAGAATTCAAAGAGTTAATGGTGGAACAATCCAGGCAAATGCAAGAAACACAACAAGAAAACCAAGAATTACAAAAACAATTAATAGAAGCCGTCAAAGTGGGACAACATATAGAGAACCAGACGAATATTAACACCAACAATAACCAACGCTTCAATTTGAATTTCTTTTTGAATGAACAATGCAAAGATGCAATCAATATGTCGGACTTTTTGGAGAACATGGAATTAAATTTGGAAGACCTGTCAGAGACAGGTAGATTAGGATATGTTGGCGGTATTTCACGTATTTTGGTGAATAAATTACAAGAATTGGATGTATATAAGCGTCCGATGCACTGTACAGATATGAAACGCGAGACATTGTATATAAAAGATAATGACGAATGGGAGAAACAGGTGAATTCCAAAGAAAAGATAAAGACTATCATCAATAAAGTCGCGAATGAGAACCGTAAAAACTTGCCACAATGGCGAGACGAACACCCAGAGTCTCAAGTATTCGATACACCCGAGAACATAGAGTATATGAATATATGTAATGGGTCTCTTGGAGGACTCGGAGAAGACGAAAATCGTCAATATCGGGATAAAATCCTACGAAGTGTGGTGAAAGAAATAATGGTAAATAAATAAAAATAAATTATGTGTAGGTTCTCATACATATAATTTTGATAGTGTCCCAACTAAGAATTGCACAGAGTATACTCTATGAAGTGTATAACCTAAGAAGAGTTTTGAAAGTAGGTAGAAGAGAACCTATAAGGTATTATTTGTATTTATTTTAATTATATTGATTACAGAAATGAGTAACAAATCAAGAAATGAGTGACAAATCAAGAAATGAGTAATGAATTAAAAAGGGGGTATATAGAATTTATTGTATAAGTTCTCAAATAGAGTAAAAAGGATATATAAAAGTATGAATCTAATAAGAATAGTAATGAAAAGGGGGGCGACAATTATCGAAAAAGACGAGAACCAAAGAATCGAATTAAAGAGGACAACATCAGCAACAAATCTATGTTCTCAACAAGGGTCATCAAAGACTCTTAGACAAGTTCAAACGATATGTTATAGAATGGGACAAGAACAATATCAAATCAAGGTATCACATCATTTGAACTCGTGGGAGATACCATATAGATATTATCAAAACAATATGGATCCAGCGAAGGCATTTTTGCAGAACAATACAATACGAAATCATAATTCGCGAATGTATTGGAATAAAAAGAATCACTTATATTTCTAAGGTTCTCCTTATAGGGGGTTTGAGTGTATAAAATTGAAGTAATTATTGTAATGTATCTATATTACAACAATCAAAATTAAGAAGTCAATAATGGAATTATCAAAAGAAGTGTATGCGAACTCACCTGAGAAGAAGGATGTGCAGTCAGTAGTGAAAGACCTAATGGAAGATGAGAAAATAGTAGGAAAGAAGAAGACAAAGAAGAAGGAAGTATCTAACGAGAAATCTAACGAGAAATCTGACGAGAAATCTGACGAGAAACCTGTTGAGAAGAAGAAGAGAGGTCGTCCACCTAAGAAAAGTGAAGATGATTCTGGACAAAAGCAAAAGCAAAAGCAAAAACAAAAGGAAAATGAAAATGAAAATGAAAAGGAAAAGGAAAAGGAAATTCCAAAGAAATCCAGAGGGAGACCTCGAAAGATAAAAGAAGTTTCCCCAGAGGCATCAAAACAGATTGACATTGACATTGACATTGACAAACTAACTGACATTGACAAACTAACTGACATTTTACCACTTATTCAATCCATCTCCTCTACTCACAATCTTCACAGTCTTCCAGACAAGACCCTCAAATTTATCATCTTCCTCATACACCTTTCCTACCACACTCCCATCCCTAACCTCACCACACTCATACACACCACCCTACACACCCACACCACCTACACCCACCACGCACCCACCATCAAACATCTTTTATTTTCTTCTACTCAAGATCACATAACGGATAAAAAAATTTAGTATCAATTAAATATGCATATGTATATAGCAAAAACGCAGGTATATTAGTAACAACAAAATGTATTTTTTGTTTTATTAGAGAAATATCCATGGTCATATATTACTAAAAAGATTTTTATCATAAAGTAAAAAGATTAAAGATGTAATTACATAATATAGAAATGTATACGATTATATTGGCAGGTGGTCTAGGTAAGAGAATGAATTCTGACATTCCTAAGGTATTACATAAGGTAAATGGAATACCCATGATATGTCATGTCATTCGAGAGGCAATGAAAATAAACACAAAAGAAATAATGATAGTAGTTGGACGTTACAAAGAAACAATCAGTAGAACAGTAAAATTATTTTGTAGTAAACAAGAATGTAAACAAATTATATATATTGATCAAGAAGACAAAACAATTGATGGACAAATAAAAACAATGGGTACTGGCGATGCGATTCGTTGTTGTGTTCCTTACTTGAAAGAATTAAGAGTGGATGGTAATGAGAATGTAGTAATTTTATCGGGTGATGTCCCATTAATCAAACATTCAACGATTGAACTACTACTGAATAATAAAAATACTCTTCTCACAACTATTTTAAGTAATCCCTTCGGATGTGGACGCATATTTACGAGCAACAATAGTGAAATTAAAAAAATAGTAGAAGAAAAAGACTGTAATGAAGAAGAAAAAGATTGTAAACTAGTAAATTGTGGAATATACAATTTAAACATAGATACGATCATTCAATGTGTTCCCCTTATTACAAATAACAACAAGAGCAATGAATATTATTTGACAGATATTGTAGAAATAGCAAGAACCCAACAAATACCAATATATTCAACATTACTTCCACTTATGAGTAGTAACGAGATTTTGAACATAAATACTCCCAATGACCTAGAAATTGCGAATGCACGTTCATAAAATTGAAAGACAATAGACGTTGTGTAAAATACATCAATAAAAATTTATAATATGGCACCAATACGATATTCAATAGAATACCTTGATTATTGCAGCGGTTGCAATAAAAAAAAAGTGATACAATGTTGCGATAAATGTGGAGATGCAGTATGTGAGAATCCTGAGTGTTGCACAGTGTATCCACAATACAAAAAAGACGATATTGTATTATGTAATTATTGTATAAAACAAATAGAAAACAAATTCAAAGAACTGAAAGAACCAGAACCGCAAGTGTATGTGTATGAATCACGCTAAGTTAGTTATTTTGAAATATACAATTAAAAAACAGTTGTATATTTTTTTATGAGATTATTGAGATTACTGTATATGCATAACATACCATCCATAATGACTTCCAATACAATCTAAATAGTAAGCAGATAACCATCCAATCGTGCCTGATAAAACATCACCAACTCTGTTTAAAATCGGGTCAGGATAAGTTTTTCCACCAGGCCATAACGTGATATATTGATTAATAATGTGAATACTTGATTGTAGATTTTCTAAGAGTTCGTATAGAATATGTATGATGACCCATATATAGAAGTCTACTCCCCAGAAATAAGCAATGATACCGGTTGAAAAATGTAAATAGGAATATTGGTCTAGAAAAACTGACATATATACAAAGGTAAGAAAATGAATAAAGTTGAATACACATAAATACAGTTGCTAATAGAATGTTAAATTTCGGTTGGTTTACTTGAAAAAATGACATCTTCAACACAAGTATGTTTTCGCAATAACTTAGTCAAACAAGATTTCATACAATTGATATCTTGACACGTAAGCAAAGTATTTTCAAAATAGTATTTGAATACGTCTACTTCAACAACAATATCTACTTTGGAGATAATCAGATGGGTGGTTCCAGATATATTAATTGCTTGTATCAATTTATCCAAATTCAGATAATTCACAGTGCGTCTTCGCCCAGTAGTGGTGCCAAACTCTTTACCAACTTCACCTAATTTCGTCAATACATGGTCATCTAAAAGAGTATCAGGAAAGTCGGGGTCATATCCAACACGAGTGTCGTATATTTTGGTTGCTCCGTATATGTATCGTATTTTTTTGGGAGAAAATCCCAAACTACAGGCACCGTAAGGCAAAGTGCTACTACTAGTAACATAAGGATAATTACCATAATCAATATCTAACCAAAACCCCTGTGCACCTTCACATAAGATGGTTCCATAAAGAGTTTCATCCCAAATATAATCTTTAAAATCCTCTATACAATCCATCACACGTTTTCCAACACGAAGATGTTTATCACGATAACAAGGACCAATTCCATTTCCGGTAGTCCCAAGAGTCTTTGCGTATTTTTGTGTATCTTCTTCAATATGTTTATCAAGTACTACGTGTGCATTAGGGGAGATTTTGACCAAACTAGTATCGAACCCGTTTTCTTGTAAATATCGTATTTCTTGCATAAAAGAGTTCAAATTGACTACACAACCAGGACCAATAATGGACTTTACTCCGTAAAAAATACCAGATGGGATCAAATGGGTAGAATATTGCTTATTGTCTACATAAACAGTATGTCCTGCGTTGTTACCACCTGACCACCGACAAACAAAATCATAGTTGCCAGATTTGCTTAATTGCGATACAATTTTGCCTTTCCCTTCATCGCCCCAGGAAAGTCCACAACAAATATCTACGTCTAGGATATCCATATAAAAAATGAATATCAATGAATATATAAATATAGCACAATATTATTAAATGAATAGAACGGACATTAATGAATCAATTATACCATTTGAATTTTTATCAGAAAGACAAACTGAGTTCAAAAACAAAGAAGAATACGAGAAGTACTTACATATCAAACTAAAACAGAAGATAAAAAAGATGGAAGAAAAGATTAGAATCCAAGACAAACGGATATTTAGATTAGAAGAACAAATTGCAGATATAATGTACGGACGTTCAGAACAACTAATAAAAATGCAAAACTCACGTACAGAAACATTAGAGAACGATATATTAATCCTAAAAAAGATAGTGACAGAACATATAATGTAAAAAATATACAAATTTACATTATTAATTGCGATTTTTATGCTACGGATTTTACTGGAACTATTTTTGTTAACAACCACATACTCAATATACCGAACATATTATAAATGGATTCACCGCTTTTGGAAATTGCCCAACGAAGGGCGATACAATGGGGAGATTGCGCTAGGAATGGAGAATAAATAAAACCAATGAGAGTAGCAGGGACACAATATGATACATATAAGCGAGGACTAGCATAGTGTATACAAATCCAAGCAATATAGATTCCGAATAAGGAGATAAAAGGAGTAGCATAACCAATAAAGGAGTTGTAAACCGAACGCGCTGTATCTTTATCCATGGTAAATAGTTGTATATATTTATGTATTATGTATGCAATAATTCAATTTTATAATCATGAAAAATTAATTACATAAAACAAGAATACAAATTTTTTAATATTTATTTAACGACTGCCATAAGGGCATTGAATTTATCGGGCAATATCTCTGCCTTGAATTTCACATCGGTTGTCTTCGTCCGGCACATGGGACATTTGCGACCTCTCTTCAAACATTCAACCGAACAATCGCAACAGAACGCGTGTCCACAAGTGAAGGCGACCACATTATTTGGTTTGGCGTCATCCATACAAATAGGACAAGTGTCATCTATCATATATTTTTCATCGGAACCACACATGTTCATCGTAACTTTTGTTTTTTCAATAGTCGTTCTTATTTCTACACGGTCTCTATATACAATACGAGATTGTCTTGCAGGTGGTCGCAAATCTCTATAATGGACATTACTCAAGTCCAGAAAATTCTCAGGCAACGATTTTCTCATCAACCAAATTGCTAATGAAGAGGCGTATTTTTTATAGTGAATACAGGTACGAGGGGATATTAAATTTGGTTCAGCAAGTAATCTATTAAACTCATCAACATCTGTTAATGAATAAGACGTGCGAATATATTCAAGAAAGCGCGGAAATACTCGTTTGAATAACCCAATTGACCAATCTTTTGTAACACGTATAAGTGTTTTTCTGATTCCAAAACTTACCTTATTACGCAAATATTTTTCACGTGCTTCTACAATGTTGCGTCTAACTGTATCAGACTCACCTATATACAATCGTGAAGTAGGTATGGGGCGTGTTGTACCAGACACTGCGTAAGGCATCCAATTACGAAATTCCAAGGTGCGGTCTACCTGTTGTGAAAACGTACCACAAAACAACATCAATTGTTGTTCAATAACAAATGACTGACAAATATCAGCGCGACATCCGTCAGCCTTGCAAATAGTACACGGCATTTTTAAAACAATATATTATTAGATTCCAACTGATATTAATAGTTGTAACAATAAAACATTCAATTTTCCATATGAAATCAAGTATATAAGAAGCATTTGCCTCATATATACATTTCGACTGCTATAGGATTCGAACCTATGCGGGAATGTCCCAGTGGATTTCTAGTCCACCACCTTAACCACTCGGTCAAACAGTCTTGAAGCTCTCTGGGAGATTCGAACTCCCGACCTTACGCTTACTAAGCGTATGCTCTAACCAACTGAGCTAAGAGAGCAATGTTATTCAGCACACTATTATACACTATACACACAACATAATATAGGGGTCACTTTTTAAATAGTTTTAAAGATAATTATTATAATTTGTTAATATCTACCACCCGATCCATGGATGGTAAGATTTCTTTGTCATGAGTGATGACAATAAGGGTTTTTCCTTTTGTTTCTGCCAAAATCATATCCATTACTTTTCGTCTGGTATCCCCATCGAGACCTGCCAAAGGTTCATCTAGAATCATAATCTTACCGGGTTTCAAGATACCACGCATTAATAGAGTAACTTTCTGCATACCGCCAGACAAATTTCCACCGTGGATACCTGCACTTGCGTATACTCCATCATGTAAATCCGAAAATACGTCCATTAGTTTATAAGTATTAAGTTTTTCTATCAATTCGTCTTCGCTAACATTGTCGTTTCCATACAACATATTATATAAGATAGATTCATCAAATAAATTTGTTTTTTGATTGATATAATTCACATTATCACGTAAATATTTGAAATCCATATCATTAATGTTCACTCCATCAATCATGATTTCACCTTTTTCTGGTTTGTACAAGTTGATAAGCATTTTCATCAACGTGCTTTTACCAGAACCAGACCTTCCCACAACACCTACTTTTGTTCCTCCTGATATTTTAAGGTCCAAATCATCAAACAAGAATTCTTCGTTTGATTTGTCATAACGGTATTTGACGTTTTTGAATTCAATATCTCCTTTTTGAATAATATCTTTTTTACTGCCGTGGTGTTGAGTCGCAAAAATTTCATCTAAAAATTCTTTGGAACCATGAACTATACCCAATTTATATATCACTTGATGAACTAAACCAGCATTTACATTCAACATATAACTCACCAATTGTCCAATAATAAGTAACACAACGATACCTTCGCCAGTAGTAATTTTTTTATCAACAAACATATTGTAGAGCAAATAAATAGATACAGCATATAGACCAATAGTAATCATATGCGTTAAGAAAATGATTAGATTCTCGGCAAACATAATGTCTTTATTCATCTTTGTATTGACCTTTTCCATCTTGTTATTTTTTTTAATCTCACTGTCTAATTCATTATTGATATATACATTCATCAAATTATCTAGACTATCCTGCAAATTTTCACTCAAGTTTTCATTAAAAAATTGCTCTTTCTCGGCAACTGTGTTAATCACATAATTTCCTCCGATAACCTGCACAATCATACATAAAACAAAACCAATCAAACTCACCATTCCAAACAAAGGATTTTTCATCAACAAATAGGCAACAATAAAGATAGACACGGTAAATTCAGGGAAAAGGCGTGTAATGATATATTGGAACATGTCTTTAATATTACGTGTTAATTCCATGACACGAGACAAATAATCGCCAGTTTTGATATCTTTGAAATTATTCAACTGGGAATATATAGTTTTTTCGTATATGATTTCACGAATATGGGCAAAATATTCGGGAACAAGCAGTGATTCCAAATGATGCTTCATACCCCCAGAACCGATAATCAACAACCATACCAAAACTAATATACTAAGAATGCCAGGTAAGTTTTGTTCACTTATATTTTTACCGAAATTCCAAATATCAGGAAATTTGTTTGCTACTTTTAATTTTTCAAATACTTTTCCATATACCTTAGGTAAAACAATGCCTTCAATTGGAAAAAAAATTACAATGAGTAAAATATAACCAGTGAACGTATATTTGTATTTAGTAACAAAATCCTGCACTAATGGTTTATAAAACATTACTTATAATAAAAACATAAAAAAAAATATCCGAAAATATAAGGAATGTGGCGAATGATTTCTTCTAAAAATATCACAACGAAATATGTGAATAACCTTTTCAAAAAAGCAGACAAGTTCAGAGTAAATAACTACGATCCGAAATGGCAAGATAAAATTCTGGTTAACGTATTTTTCGAACCAAGCACACGTACATCAATGTCGTTCGAGTCTGCAATGTATCGCTTAGGTGGCAATGTAATCAACTACAACAAAGATATATCGAGCATGAAGAAAGGCGAATCTTATGAAGACACTATTAAAACCCTTTCGTGTTATGGTCACATATTAGTATTACGTCATCCCGAAAAGGGAATGGTAAATGAAGCAAACAAACATTCAAATATTCCAATTATCAATGCCGGTGATGGAGATGGAGAACATCCTACACAAGGTCTTTTAGACTTATATACAATTCACTCCAACTTCAAGCTAAATGAGGAATACGTAAAAGTGCTATTTATTGGAGATATCAAACATTCGCGCACCATTCATTCTTTACTACATTTATTAAATAATTATATTCGGGTCAAGGTGTATTTCTTACCATACGAAAATAAAGAACCCAGTTATGATATGTTGACAGATGTTGCAATAGCGCACGGACAAATAGTAGAAGACATTATGATAGATAAAAGAGACTTGGATATAAGCGAGTTTGACGTTATTTATTGCACACGCCTACAATCAGAACGAAATAGCGAGGTGCGAAGACCGGATTTTATTGTGAACAAGGAGTTATTGAAAGATGCGAAAGAAAATGCGATAATCATGCATCCTTTTCCTCGTAATAGTGAACTGTCAACTGACGTAGATGATGACCCACGCAATCAATATTTCCAACAAATGCGAAACGGACTGTATGTTCGTATGGCGATTATTGATAACATTTTAGAAGATGTACCATTGTTAACCCAATATTAAATAAAATTTATGGAGTTTCAAATATACGCTATCATATTATATGGTTTTTGAAATAATTGTAATTACAGTATTTATAGTGGCTGTTTGTATTGCGTGTTATTGTATCTACCAGATGTCTTGGTCTTGCGCAGATATAATATATGGGTATCTGAGACCAATTTTTGAAAGATATTGATAGAAATGGAATAATTTATATGGTGAGTATATAGATTATTTAAGTAATGTCGGCATTTTCAAATGACTTTTTTGAAAAACGCGAAATAGACGGAATAAATATGTATATTATCCCTGCCGGAACAACATTATATCGCGGGGATAGTAATTTTACAGGCATAAACGACTCTGAATTATTAAGAGGAGATCACAAATTTTTCACTCCAGATGTTGAATATGCGGATAAATATGGTATCGTATTTGAATTCAAAACAAACAAAGAACTACAATTGGTCGCTTTAGACGATATTAGTAAAGATTTTTTCACCAATGCTCCTGAAGAAATTCAAGATATATTAAAAGATAATTATGGATATATTAGTCATAAACGTAATTCTGTAGAAGAAAAGGACCGCAAAATAAGTCAATATATTTGTGCCCAGGGGTACCAAGGATACGCTGCAAACACAATGGAAAGTATAGGATTTGACGATGATTTGAACGCCGAGGTAATTATATGTAATGCGGAAGAACACGTGGAACGTATAAGACGCGTGACTGAAGACAGTAAAATTCAATCCAAACTGGATGAATTACAAATGAGAAAGAACGAACGCGATAGAGTTAGACCACAAAAGAAAGCAAGAAGAGAAGTCAAACCTCCCAGTATGGGTGCTCTCAATTTTGGAGATGATGATGATGATGAAGAAGATGGTTCATTTGTCCGGGGTTCGTTGTTTGGTGGAAAAACCAAGAAAACCAAGAAATCTAAGAAATCCAAAAAAAAAAAGACAAAGACCCAGAAGAAACGCAAGTCTAAAAAGTCCAAAACCAATAAAAAATAATATATGAGAATACCACGATGTATATATTATTTCAAAACAATTATTCAGTATGCATACGAAATTGTAGGTCCCATTGCTCCAACATATCCAAATCTATCTTGGGTAAAACAGGATGACTTTCCCAGAAATAACGACAGAATGCCCACTGAAACTGGTATTCATCGCAATACAATTCGGAATAATGGTCTAACAAGAATTTCTGTATTTTTTCGGGCAATAATTTCAATTGCTGTTTGGGTAACACATAAGCAAGTTGTGTATAGGGTGAAAAGGATTGATTACATCGCGAACTGAGTTGTTGCTCTATAAATTTCGTTTCAAAATGGGGTATGTATTTACATAAATCGGAAAACAATGGAGGATAATGATAATTGTATTTCCATTTCCAGTCAGGACAATCGCCACTATAATAAGCACACACCCATTCCAATCCTTCCAAATAGTTATTACATAACGTTTTCATAAAAGAGGCATTCTTCTCTGTTTTGAAAAGTGCTTGGTAATATCGCTTGTCCCAATATTGTTCACTGGGGCATATGTATTTTTCTTCGGCACGATAAACAATGGGAGTATTTTCAAACGCTTTTTTCTTTTCTTCGTCTGTGTTTTCTGGGAAACGGAATCTCTCGTATTTATCTCTCACGAAATATTCTTGGACCAAATACTCGTGTTCCCGTTTTGCAATTTCATTTACAAATTTACTCACATATTTCCATTGTATATTGCCATTTTCAGAAATGAAATAAGCATCTGCATAAGACCCAACATATTTATTATATATTTCCAACAAAACATCGATACCGTGAGTGCGTATATTCATTGCTGGAAAGTGTGGCAAGAAGTCATTTCCGAGAAAGAAACAGATAAATACATAATCGTACAACCGACGAATGCTTGAGTGAGCGCAACCCATATGAGATAATATACCTTGACCGAGATATTGAATATCTACAAAATGGGGTTCTTCGCCTTGACAATCAACCGGAATAGAGTTTTTCAAGAATTCAGGTGCTTCTCGAAAGATATAGATGTTTTTACAATATTTTAAGTGGAAGACGGACAACATAATTAGATCCGAATCCAATCCGTATACAGCAACATTATCATTTTCAAAAGAGTTTGCCCTAAGATGGGAGAATAGTTTATGTTCACCTTCTCCACGTTCGTCAGAACAAGAAATTATGATATTTTTCACATTATATTTGTTTTCGCTATGTTTAAAATGTTGATTAATCATTTGGGACAAATTATTCATAAAATTCGTTCCGGGGGTAATAGACGACAGTTCCCAAGTAGACTCTTTGGAAAATAGAGGTATTTTGGAAATGAAATGACCTTTATTTCGGCGTGTACGTTGTTGTTCCATTTTTGCAAAAGGCGCAACACCATCAAACGCAATGAAAACTGTTTGTTTTGGATTCAAATAATGTATATAATGTTCTATTTTTTGAATAACTTGTTGAATGATAGCATTTTCTAATTCAACATGGTCGTTTACATTTACTTTATCTGACTTGAGAATGTTGTAATATGAATCATAAATAATGGAATTACAGTCCATATACAGATGGTCAAATGCTCCTGGTTGAAACGATTGAAGGTTTCGTATAATATTGGTATAATTTTTAATAATATACGAAAAATAACTAGGAATACCCATCTTTGTAATTCAGTAGTATAGCATTATATATAATTTATATTTATATCAATTTTACTAATTTCTAAGATAATATTTATAATACTATAATACTATATACTATATACTAACATGGACACTGGAAATAGCGATATATCACTTTTTATTAAAAATAAAACAATTTATACTCAACAAATAATACGTAATACAATTATCGCAATTGTCCGCCATAATACCGAAAAATTATTTAGTAATAGCGATACAAAATTGGCGATACCCATATTAAATAATTTGTATACCGACACCGAATCCATATTACAAGAATTACCCAAACAGACGCAAAAGAAGTTAGATGTCTCGTTAGACAAGTTACAAAAAATAGTGAATAATTTGTCGATGATTATTTGTGGATTTGGAACGCGCAATATAGAAGATTTACTGTTTATTATTTTTGGTTCCGAATTCAAAGAATTATCTTTCCAAGATGAGATTTTACAGGCAAAATTTGATCTGATAAAAGAACATATTACACCTTATGGATACAAAGTAATCCATTGGAACAAAAAAAAAAGAGGCAAGAAATCCCGAAATGGTTATTGTGAAGATAAGATAATAGAGAGTATTATTGAGATTGACCAATCAAGCGATATAGAATGTTACGAATTGGAGGCAGAAAACGACCATTTATATAAGAAAATGAATGGTATACGAATTATTATACAAAACGAGAAAGCAAAAAAAACATTGATAATTAATGGGATAATAGATAATATTCACGTGCATTGTTTCACGAATAAATACATACAATATCGCATAGATGAAATCTCTACTTTATGTGGCACAAGACAAAAACATGAATGTGATATATTAGAAGAAATCATCAAAACATTTACTTTGAAAGATGTATTAATTCACGGGAAAAACGATGTATTGAAACAGATGTTCTCGATTGTGAGTGAAGTAAACACATTAAAACAAAGTAAATTGGAGGCATCTTTCAAACGCTTTATGGAAATGGAGGTATACATGAAATGTAAAATGATAATGAATTTATTGCTATCAAAGGATCCCGAAATCAATTATATTTGTTATTTATTGTATGAATTACTTGCATTGGACCAAGAAGATTTGTCTGTTGCAACCATGTTGTATGATATTCTGCCCTGGAAATTCAAAACAAAATTGGATGAGATGATTAAAATATCAGCGAAGAAATCGGAAGATATTACAAAGAAGTATGAGGTGAATCAAGTGTCTATTGAGCAACAGATTTATTTGATGAAGGCACCAGAGAATGTCAAGGAAAAGGCAATGTTAAAACTTAAAGAAATAAAGGGTAGACCCGACGAAGGTTCTCTAAAAGCGAAGCAATATATAGAAGGTCTATTGAAACTCCCTTTTGGGATATATAGACAGGAACCAATACTAAAAAAGGTGAAAGACTTTAATAAAACAAATAATCAAATAGTCAATGTTCTCAACACACACTTTTCTGAACTGGACTTGAAAGAAAAACCACAACATACGATATTAGAAATTTATCAAAACATAAAACAGATTCGTAAATACATTATCCCGAGAACCATCACATCAATTACGAATATGTTAAATAGTGGTACAAGTAAAAGCGTATCACAAATCGCTCAATATATCAATAATATTATGAAATCCAATGGAAATAAGCGTTTGCCTACAGGCCAACCGAAGCAAATGCAAGTAAACAATATAGAAAAGATGTTACAAAGTTCTCAAGAAATCGATGTATATAAGATATACGACAAGACATATGAAAAAATAAATGATAAGTTCTCGTTGTATGAAACTCATAATGAACTTGTTAAATTAGAAACAAATGTGCTAGAAGTTGAAAATGAGATGAACGGTGTGATGAACATTATGGAAAAGTCAATATATGGACATTCAAGAGCAAAAAGTCAGATAATGAAAATCATTGGTCAGTGGATGAATGGTAAACTAAGTGGATATTGTTTTGGTTTTGAAGGTTCTCCGGGCATAGGTAAGTGTTTTAAAAAAGATACACCGATTATGTTATCAAATGGCCAAATCAAAATGGTACAAGATATAACAACAAACGACAAGTTAATGGGAGATGACAGTAAACCAAGAAATGTTCTCGGATTAGGTAGTGGTCGCGAAAAGATGTATCATATAGAACAAGTAAAAGGCGATGATTATATAGTAAATGAAAGTCATATACTAAGTCTAAAAATGACGAAATCACATCAAAAAGGTGATAAACATCAAACGATTATGGGTAAACGTTATTATAAAAATGACATAATAGATATTTGTATTCGTGATTATCTGACACTTCCAAAATACTTGAAAGACTGTTTGAAAGGTTACAAGGTTGGTTTAGAGTTCGAAGAAGAAGAAGTAAGTCTGGACCCATATGCATTGGGATATTGGTTAGGCGATGGAGACAAAACCACATTTCGCATTACAACCATTGAAAAAGAAGTAATTGAATATTTTAATAAATATGCAAAAGAAAATGGATTACAATTGACGCGAGGAAAAGAAGGAACCAAAAACGAAATAACATATCATATAACAACGGGTATGGTTGGTGGGTCGAATTACAACAGAAATCCGTTTTTAAATTCATTAAAAAAATATAATCTAATACGCAACAAACATATTCCAGAACAATACAAAATCAACTCAAGGCAAAATAGATTAAAACTACTTGCTGGTTTGATAGATAGTGACGGGTATTACAACCGACAGAGTAACGCTGTAGAGATAACTCAAAAAATAAAACCACTTGCGAAAGATATATTATTTTTGGTACGTTCTCTTGGTATGCGAGGTACAATAAAAGAATGTGAAAAATCCTGCATGTACAAAGGAGAAAAGAAAAGTGGAATATATCAAAGAATCATTATTACTGGTGAAGGATTAGAAGAGATACCTGTAAAATGTCCCAGAAAAAAAGCAAGAAAACATGAACAAAGAAAAGGTTGTTTACATACAGGAATAACAGTAACGCCCTTAGAAGAAGACACATACTATGGTTTTCAAATAGACGGGAATTCACGTTTTCTACTGGGTGATTTTACAGTCACACACAATACGTCATTGGCAAAGAAAGGAATATCCAAATGTCTAATAGATGAGAACGATGAAACACGACCCTTTTCGTTTATTGCTCTGGGTGGTTCTGCAAACGGATCGACAATTGAAGGACATAGTTATACGTATATGAACTCAACATGGGGGAAAATAGTAGAAATTTTGATGGATTCAAAATGCATGAATCCGATTATTTACATAGACGAACTTGACAAGGTAAGTAAAACTGAACATGGAAAAGAAATCATTGGTATATTGACCCATATGATAGATAGCACACAAAATGATTCGTTCCAAGACAAATATTTCAGTGGAATAGACATTGATTTATCAAAAGCACTTTTTATATTTTCATATAATGACCCTGAGCAAATAGACCGCATTTTATTAGACAGAATACATAGAATCAAATTCGATAATTTAACATTAGAAGACAAAATGGTGATTGTGAGAGATTACATATTGCCTGAAATAAATGACAAGATGGGATTTGATAACGTGGTAAATTTAGATGATCATCTGATACAATACATCATTGAAAACTACACATTAGAACCGGGTGTCCGAAAATTAAAAGAGATTCTATTTGATATGTATGGAGAGATAAATTTAGAAATATTGAAGGTAGATACGTTTCACAACATAGAAATACCATTAAAATTAAACGAAACTGATATTGATAAAAGGTACTTGAAGAATTACAAAAAGGTAAATGAAAAATTAATCCATAGTTCTCCTGCAAAGGGTATTATAAATGGTTTGTGGGCGAATGCATTAGGACACGGTGGGATTATTCCTATTCAATGTATGTTGTTTCCATCATCAAATTTCTTAGAATTACGATTAACAGGGTTACAAGGAGATGTAATGAAAGAAAGTATGAATGTAGCAAAAACGCTTGCTTGGGATTTAACACCAGAAAAGCGTATTAAGACACTACTTAAGCAATTTGGAGAAACGAAAAAACAAGGACTACATATTCATTGTCCAGAGGGAGCAATATCAAAAGATGGACCATCGGCAGGCACGGCAATTACAGTAGCAATTTACAGTATTTTCAATAACAAAGAAATAAGAAACGACCTAGCAATTACCGGGGAAATTAACTTACAAGGTCAAGTAACACCGATTGGAGGTTTAGACGTAAAAATTATCGGAGGAATAAAAGCAGGAGTAAAAACATTTTTATATCCAAATGGAAATCAACGCGATTTTGAAGAATGGAAGACAAACAACAAAAAAGAAGTGGACAATATCAAATTCATAAGTGTAAATAATATCAAAGAGGTTTTCAAATATGTATTTGTAGAGTAAATAACAATTTCTAAGGGTAATATAAATAATATGGAATTGAATTTATTTGCATTCGGATATCTATTTCTGCGTCTTGCGCCTTTTATTTTGGTATGTTTCTTTACACTAAGTTCTATCTTTAATCAAGACTTCAAGGGCATTGTTTATTTAGCAGGTGTCTTATTGTCCACATTTTTTGCGATGACCGTATCCAAAGCATTTGGGTTCCAACGTCCGGACAATTATCCTGAAGTGTGTAACTTTTTGATGTTAGACGCATCGGGTGATGGTTTTAACCTACCACTAGGAACAAATATGTTGACCTTTACATTCGCTTATCTGGCATATGGTATGCAAGTGAATGATGTAGTAAAAGAAAATGTGTTCTCTTACATGTTCTTCTTTATCTTGTTGGGATTAGATACCATATGGAATTATGCCAATAGTTGTTACAGTGCTGGACAACTCATATTCGCTGGTATCTTAGGTATGTCTGCTGGTTTTATTTGGGGTGGTATTTTAAATGGTTCGAATGCCAAACATCTTCTCTATTTTTCTGCACTAAGTAAACACGATGTGTGTTCTCGTCCATCCAAACAAACATTCAAATGTGAAGTATACAAGAATGGTAAAAAGATTGCGACCAAGATGTCTAACTAATGACAATAATACGTAATAGACTATAAGTATTTTATTACGTATCAAAACAACTCAAATTTGCGATTAACCATTGTTGGGTCGCGCGTAATACTCTCATACGAGTCATTTCAGTAGCGATCATTTGAACACTTCCAGATTTTTCTCTGTAAGTAGATATAAAATAATTAATAACGTTCACAGTATTTGCGTGTTTATATTTCGTATCTAATTCTTCATGAGGGAACTCCGGGAAATGTTTACGTTGATTGACTTCATTATGAAATTTATATAAAAAATCTTTCCAATCACGTTTTGTTTTTATTGACGCTAAATTCATTTTCTTCATATATGCTGTTGCGTGGTCAGTGCATTTTGGACACGGTAAATTTGAGCAAATGTTTTTGACTAAGTCTATTAATTCGTATTTCTTGGATTGAAAATGTTCTTCTTTTATTTTTTCGGCAAGAGTATGGAAGAGAAACCATATTGGTTCACCCCATTTCATTTTTGGTCCATCTGGTTTTTGGACATCACGAATAACATTGCTAATTTTATTGTTGGTGTTTTGTTTTCTGGCAGGTTGTATAGGTGTCATTCTAAGAGGAAGCATTGTCATAGTAGTTGCTGGTTTATTTGCTTTTGTATCTTGTTTTACAATTGCTCTAGAATTATGAAATCTCATTAACATACTATAATATTGTAATAAAATTAATACAAATAAATGCAATAAATAAAACAGATATAAGTAAATAAAATATAATAATATATCAATGGAAACAAAAGGTCAACTTATCGATGCTGTAAAAGGATGGGTTAAATTAGACAATGAGATCAGAAATATTCAAAAAATCCAAAAAGAAAAAAAGAAGGAAAAAGAAGAAATTTCAAAATCGCTTATGTCTATTATGAAAGACAATGAGATCGATTGTTTTGATTTAAAAGATGGACAAATATGTTACGACAAGAAAACAGTCAAGAAACCCATTACAAAAAAAACATTATTTGAAGTATTAACTAAATATTATGATGGAGACATTCACGAAGCAAATACAGTAAAAGAGTTTATTATCAATAATCGGGAAGAGACAACCAAAGAAACAATTGTGCGTAAAATTAACAAAGAATAATATTATATTTTTTATCTAAGACAAATTGAATTCAGGAATAGTATATAAATTGTTTTGTTTTACATATTTAGCGACGATACGTGGATTTTCGGTATTGTTCAAAACCTCTTCTGTATCATACACATTTCCAATGTCATCGATGTAATATACGATTCCTCCTATTTCTTTTGCATATACTTCATATTTAACTGCTAAATCATTCGAGTCAGATAACATATCTGTAACCAGACCATGAGGGGTGCCTTTAACGTGAGTGCCACAAAACTCACTATCGTTTTTTCTTCTTCTTGTGCATTGTTCACCGTTAGCTCTTTTCGCGTTACACCTATTTGTAACAGGCACGGTGTTTTTTACGCGTTTTCGCTTATTTAAATCTTCTTTATCAAACTGCAATCGGTCATAATCGTAAATATGGCGTAACAAATCATTTACCTTTTCTGTATCTGAAAATTCAAGGTCTCTACTCTTTTCAAGAATTGAGTGCTTAAATTCCGTAATATACGATTCAAATTTCTTGTTTAATCTGCGCTCCATAATAGTTTCAATATTAATTATTGATATTATTTATAATTTGTTTATAATCAATTTTTTAATTTTATTCCTCCTTGATAATGAACCGCATAATTATTATCTAATAACCAACAATTTACATGTAAATCATGTAAATATACATCCGCTAATAAACGTCCATATTTTTCAATACGAATATTATCTAATCGAACTGTTTTATTAAATACCAAATTATATAAACCTTGTTTCGAATTATTTGCTTCAATTCTTTCAGTATCACTTATTGCGTTCATCTCCGGAGCATCAATGCCTGCTAATCGGACTGGAAACCGATATAGATTTTTACTTCGCTTGGGATATTTACAAGCAATCGTTATAGTATCACCATCATAGACTTTGACTACCTTTGCATATTGAATATTCGGTATAAAACGACTACAATCATGATAAGATATGCTTTGTAGATACTTAGGTGGACGGAATGTTCGAGGTTTGCAAATAGTATCTACCCACAAAAAATATAAATAAAAATACAAACAATACAACGTATATAACCTCATCTTATATATGTTTGTGATAATATTTGTAAATGAATCAGTTTACTTCATCATATTATAAATTCCGCGAAATACTTCAATTGCCTTCACGCACGCTTCGCGAACATACTGACTAGCAACTTGTTTATCAAATTCCCCGTCAGATGCTAAACGAATCTTGCTATTATCGTCGTGAGGATGGAACTTCTTGAATCCACAGAACGACAATTTATCTGTCTGATAATAGTGTTCATATAAGATATATTCAAGCGATTTACCAATGGTATAATCTTCATTTTCAAGAACAATATCATAACAGTTATCCATAGTAGTTTCACTGCGTAATATAGGAACTAAATCCGAATCCAAATTTTGAATCATATCATTAAATTTGTTCTCCAATACTCTACATCCTTTCAGTATTAACTCTTTATTATCATAAATGCCTATACTTTGAATAATGAAATCAAAACTGTCACCAATATAACTTCTCTGTGCGTCCAAGAGATAAAAGTTTTTCTTTTCAAAAGTAATCTCATCATTTGTTGCGTTATCGCTTCTCATACTATCTTCTTTTTTTTGCCAAATTTCATTCGCCTTGACAAGGTCAGGTGTATTACCATAAGAACACTTAGACGCTACATTAAACATACCATCTTCATTTGCTGTATGAACCGAAAACTCTGCTGTAAACTTGATCTGTTCGCCTTGTATTTGGTCACCAATACCAGGTCTCAATCTGGCAAAGTCAATGAACATATTTGTCTTTGGATTCATAGGAAAGATTTTTCTTGTTTCTTCGGATGTCAAATAATTACCATTCTCTTTATTTTTGATTTTGAAATGCTCTGTAGTCAAATACATCAGAGAATCACTATCATTTTTTACATCCACTTCCAATAAATAGTTATTTGAAAGCACATCTAGGTCTTTGGTATGAACAGGAATGCAACTCAATCGCTGTTTCAAAATTTCATTATGTAGTCTACTTGTATTCACCTCAATATTACATTTATTATCTTGATATGTCTGTGTATAAACAGCAACAATTGGAATATCGGATAAAATAGTCCTTCTCAATGCATTAGCTAAACTTACATTTACGCCACTCAACGTAAATTTGAGAATGTTATTGTCTTCGTTGGAAATATTGTTTAATGACGGATTCATGATGTATATATATCTCTATAACTAATATGACTATATTAATAGTATCTAATTCAATTTTATTCATTATAATAAAATAGAATTTTTATAAACTACTTTCCAAAAACGACATTCGTCGGTTTATAAAGCGAATACGTTCATCTTGTGTAAATAACCCCCATAAAACCCCACATTTGGTTTCTACATCTTTCATTTTATTTACAGAGAAATATTTTGTGTAGAATTCTAATAGTTTATTAGCACTATAATCTTTTAACATATGATGTCGTCGCAAGATGTTTTCGCGCCCCTTATCAATTTGTATTAATGATACAGAACGACGATTCATGTAACTTATCAAGTCATAATACAATATATTTTGTTCCAATGGTATATCATATACTCGATACAAATCAAATTTAGTCGATGGGAACTGGTTGATTTCATTCAATAAATCTTGAGGTTGACGTTGATAAATATAAGGATAAATATATTCATACAAGATTGTTTCTGAAAGTTTGGTAAATAAATGATACTTAACTTCAAGTTCCATAGTGTATATTACATAAATATTATAATATCCACCTATGAATTATTCATCGGCTCTCTTTGTCCTATTTGATAGGAAAATAAAAGACACCAACACAAATGACAGTAATACAGGCAACAACACAATTAACCAAGAAAACCATTCAGCGCCACCTTTGCAAATAATATTCAGCACCCAGGTCCAGAACGCAACATATAATACTTTCACCAGAAAAATAACAGAGGTGTTTGGGACCATACAAGTATAATCACCTAAACAATAAATTTCTTTGTTTCCTACGTTTTGAATGCCCATTATACCGAGCGCAATTAACGACAGAATCAAGTAGAACTCAGCAGGAGAACATAATTTGGTTAATCCAATCATAATATATATTATGCATTATAAAAAATATACAACATAATCGTATATTTTTTATTTAGTTACACATTTACTCAATATCAACGTGAGTCAACATATGACGGCGACAACATACGTTATTCAGACCGAGTGTGTCTAATACTTCTCCTTCGGGTGTCTTGTCCACGTTATTATTTGTCAGATAAACTACTTTATCTACAGAAGTTCCTTGTTGTATCTTACGCTTTCTTACTTCATTTTGATAATATCTGTATTTATCTGCTAAAACGGTTCCACATGTGAAACATTTAACCGGAATAATCATTTTCTTATAATAGTTGTATATTATATAATTCTATATTCATTTTTCAATTCAATTTTATATATCGGTGTTATATATAAAATCCTTTGAGATATGGAGTGGAAACCAATTATTAAACTATTACTAATTTTCTTATTTTCCCTCCATATATGTTACAATTTTACAGAACATTTTACTACTACACCTATTAATTGGAGAGACACCTCACAAGACGACATAAAGAAAGAAGAAGAAGAAGAAGAAAAAGGTCCAAAAATAGAAGAAAAATATTTGGAAGTTGCAGAACACGGATACGAAGCAGGTAAATACGATATTCAATATCATGAACCTGTCGATCTTATTGAAGAAAAGAACAAATCCAACTTTAATTATGATTACATCCAAGTATCAAACAATCCCGATGACAAACAAGTTAAACGCTTACGAGCGCAGAGCAAAATATTATACAAAAATCCCGTAGATTATAAATATGGTATTACTCCATATGTGCCTAGTTACAGTGATACGGTTCTATTGACTAGTTCACGAAATAAATCATATAATGTTTCTAAGATCCAATAATAAAATCACTCTATAATATGCTTTCCAACAGTTGTTTTCTTTTTTCGTTTTGGTTTTTCTGGTTGTTCGTCGTGGTGTTCTTTATTATGACATGATTCACAAATAGATACTAAATTCGCTTTATGATTCTTATGAAACGAATTAATAAATCCATCCTTGTTTGCTGTTTGTTGTTCTGCTAAGTGATGTGTTTCGGTTCCCATTGCTATCCCACACATCTCACATTTACCTACTAACTTCAAAGCATTATATCGTGATGCATTATAATCCAATGCTCCTGACGATTCTTTGAAATATTTGTTGCGTATTCTGTAAGCACAATCTAAAAATTCGGTGTCTAGATGCAGTGATTTACATACTTCTAATCCATACGTGTTATTACCAGGTCCATCTTTCAATATGCGATCATACACTAATGCATCTAACTCAGGATTATAAGTAACTTCCATATGCTTAATCGCAATGCTATCCAAATCTTTCACTTCATCGTAATAAATAACATCGTGAAAATGAGTAGCGAAAATAAAACTACTACGGCGATTATGTAGTCGTTGCAAACCAGATACAAAAATACTCAATGCCGACTGTAATTCAGTTCCGGAACACAATTCATCGCCCAAAATAAGACTATATTTATCTGCATTCTTCAAAATTACGCGTAATTCAGACATTTCCACCGCAAAAGTAGATAATCCACGGAAAAGATTGTCATTTCCAAGAATACGCGAAAAAACAGAACTATATGGTTTGAATATAAATTGACTACATGGAACATACATACCACATTGTGCCATAATTACTGCTATTCCTAACGCACGAATCAAACTTGTTTTACCTACTGCGTTCGTTCCATATAACAGGATACCTGACGGTTCTTTCCCCAATTGTATATCATTTGGTACATATAACTCATTTTGCTGTAAATACTCAATTAAACAATGACGTAAACTTTTCGCATCGACAAATGACACATTATGGTCTTGAATTTCTGGACAACAATAGTTTCGGTTTTTAGCATTATATGCCTTACATTGAATTAAATCTAATTTGCCAATATAATTCGCTACATCGCGTAAGTCATCATATATTTCGGTTTGAACAATATTCAATATATCGCCAAATAGTTTCACAGTCATTTTTGTCAATTTTTCCTCCAACTTTACTATTTCCCAACTTAGATTACTAATAATCTCACATTCTATTTTCTTATTTCCAGAAGTTCCGGATACAAATTTAACATTATCCAATTTAATACCTTCTACTGGTTTGTTTTCCGGGTTTGCCTCATATTTCTTCAGTGCAGATTTAACACTTTTGCTACGAGACAAAGTTGATTCCAAATAACAACCGGTTTTCTCTGTGCGATGAACTTTTACGTAAGTAATTTTATCTTCATCGTCATCATCACTGTCACCAGCGTTACCTATCTTATTCGTAATATCATTCAAAAATTTATGAATATTATTGAATCTTTGGGTTTTGTCTCTATAATTATTTACAATCTCATCATATTCATCAAATAACCCTGGTCGAATTATAACATTTCCTGAATACAACGAATTACTGGAAACGTGTTCACATTCCGATATAATGAAATACTTGTCTAGTAATTGAACAATATTATCATATTTTGTCTGAATTAAACAAGAATCAGAATAAGATTCCATTAAATAATTATTCAACTTATCATTATCTTTAATAAACTTGCTTACTTTTGACATTTCAAGAATTGAACTATGTAAATGGTGAATTGATATTGGAAATAGTTTCTTTATCACAATTTGTCTTGAAATTTTCTCAATATCTCGGATCTTTATAAGAGAATGTCGCAAATATTCTACTACACTGTAGTTATCTTCTTGTAGCAAATAACCAATCATATTATATTCTTTATTCAACCACTCTTCATCTGTAGTTGGATTGGTCATTAAATGTTTAAATTTACGTTTACCAATAATCGTCGTACATTGATTCAAAAAAGACATAACCGACGATTTCTTACCATATCTCTTTGATTCATTCATATTGTCGTCAATAATATTCAATTGCATCAATGTATGATTTGCCAATGTTACACGAGTAGAAATATTATCAAATGTAGGAAGACTCAGATTATTTACTAATTGTGGATTACGTTCTTTTACAAAATCCAACAAGTAACAATATGATTTGGTAGCAGTGTCCTTTTCTCGAAACTCCAAACAAATATCAAATGTATCGCTTTGAAACGCTTCACTAATAATATGATTTTGATAAGTCTGTTTGACTACATTTTTAGCACACGCGCTATTCATATCTACATAATGAATTTTTGAACTACGAATACCGGAATAGTCCATTATTTTTTCAACATCATCGTTTTCGTGAAGAGAGCACGCGACGATGACTTCACTCGGGTCATATACCGAAACATAACGTTGTAATTCATCGAAATTAGAAGCAATTATTTTATATTCTGTTTCATATTGATAAAACGACGTGGTTCCCGTAATAATATCCACAACAGAAATACCAACAACCAGACTATCTTGTGTGTTTGCTTTACGTAACATGGTTTTATGATAATCTATCCAAATACATATGATGTTATTAGTTAAAGAAGTTTGACCACCATTGGATATCAACGTACCAGGAGAATAAACACTATCTAACAATCGTTCTTTCGCCTCTTTATCTTCACTTTGAATGTATACAACCGCGGTGTATCCCCCTTGCACCGTTTTTTCAATATATTTATCCAGCGAATTCAACGGTATACCTGCCATATATACATTATCTCCCTCAAAACATACTTTTTTTTCTTTACATTGAAGATCACATATATTCGCAACATCTTCTATTTTACTACCTATCATAATGTCATTTTTTTTACAACCATACAATTCATAAAAACTACCTACTTGCATGTATACGATTGTTTCTTCCCCATATTTTTTCACATTTTCACGTGTTACTGAAAAATAATGAGAATAAATAGAAAAGTTCTCCTTTTTGGGCATTTAGATAATATATTTAATAAGTAATCTCTATATTGCTTATTAAATTACATTTCACTTATGATTGATTCTACTTGTTGTAGCAGACGCACGACCGCCGTATATACATAATATCTGGGTTTACGAACGTGTATCAAATATTTGATGTAATACAACTTATTTACCATATGCATTTTTTGCACGAACTCATCATCTTCAATCATATATAATTCATTTATAATTACATCTAATCCGTTCATCAATACACGATTATTATATCGCATACGAATCAAATGTAATACATTCTTTAAAAGATTATGTATCTTTGTTAACGTATCTTTCAATGATTCTTCAGGTTCAGGTTCAGGAGCAGGAGTAGGTTCAGGAGCAGGAGTAGGAGCAGGTTCAGGAGTAGGAGCAGGTTCAGGAGTAGGAGCAGGTTCAGGAGTAGGAGCAGGAGCAGGAGCAGGAGCAGGAGCAGGAGCAGGTTGAAGTAATCGAGGAACATTATCTTCATATTGGCCAGCAATATTACCTGGTGGCAATATATTTTGTGCCACATCAACTACCTTTGTACTTTCATTATATGCATACCCAAAACCCATTTCTTTACTTGCTTTCCAAATCAATGCTGTAAAATGACCAGTTGCAGAAGAAAATCCTGGATTATTGAAATCATATAATTTAATTTCATCATACCATAAATCGATGCTTTTTTTGGTTAAGGTCATAACATCACTCTCGTATCCTTGAAAATATGCCAAATTTTCACCATAGGTTTTATTCGTGCTATGTTCAAATAAACCATTCGTTGCCAAATAGGTTGCCCAACTATTCGAAAATACAGATATAGTATCGTTCCAGGTCATATCAGGGCAACCATGTAACCTACGATAACTATTTACATGAGAAACTATTTCCTGTTTTTCCTCATCACTGAATTTATGTTGATAAACAGACATAACTATTTACACTATAATAGTTATAACTAAAATAATTTTACATCAATACAACACCATACATCGTGCAATAATAAGCAATATATGTATTAATACTATATATATTGTAATTCTACTATACAAAATTGAAAATATCTGTATTATAATATAGTTATTTATAAGATATTCAAAATGGAACACAACGCAAAACAATCAATCAAACCTATGTCAGATAATTATGGACAATTTGTTACATTTAATGATAATAATGAAATAATGTGTTACTCAAGAACCGGAAAACCTATATACAATAATGATAATCCGCCTGCTAGTCCAGTAAAAAACAAATTATCTAATACAGAAACAAATCATATAGAAGACGATTATATACCAAAATATAGAAATATGATAGACCCAAATTCACATAAAACATATTCAATATTTGGAATCCTATATGGTATATTAGCAAGTTGTACATTTCTTGTAATATTTATCTCGCTGTACAGTTTATTCTTTAAATAATATGTTATTCCTCTTTCGTCTCGTCGTTTAAAAAGTTGTAGAGTAAGTTATCTGGATTGTGATTTTTTACTTCACCACATATTAATAATGCTGATTCATACATCTTACGCAATACATCATTCGGTGTATTAGACCCTACCTTTATAAATCCATTCTTGATCAAATGACTACGAACCTCGTGAATAGGTATCATTTTCAACTGCTGCATTTGATTACTAATTGTGGCACGTATAGTTCGGTTAGACACTAATACACCAATTTTTGAATAATATTTGGAACGACCTACTTTATGTTTCCTGCGAATAGTTTTACGTTGTTTCACTTTTTGCGATTTTTTCTTTTTATCAGAAAATATAGATAATTCGGGTTTATTTTTATTATACAAAGACGGATACCGGTTATGAAGAGTAGTTTGTTGTGATACAGAGTGAGTAGGTTCAGTGGGTTTGTTATTAGAAACATTATACAAAGAACTACGGTCAACATCATTACCAATTTTCAAGGGTTCTTTGTTAGAAACAGTTTTATTCATATAACTACGATATGTTGGTAGGTTTCCATTTTTTAAACACCCATATTCAGGTTGACTGGGTAACACAGTAGGTGTATTATTAGACGTAGGAATTTCAGTTTTAAGTGCTAATGAGATTGGTTCAGGTGATGGATAATTTTTCATAGTAGCATTGTGAGGCGAAACACTAGAAGTCCGTTTTTCAGCAACAGTATTCAAATAATTTTTTGCCTCTTCAAATTCTTTATTGAATGAAGTTATTTGCTGATCGCGTGAATGCTCAGGTTTTGACAAATTAGTTTCTATATCATATTGCTTTTGTTGATGTTGACGTATAAGATTTAATAGGGATTTTTTTCTAAGTGTATTGGTCTGTTTTTTCGCATTTGTATTCCGTACACGAATATTTCCTTCGGGTTTATTTTCAGTTTTTTTCTTTTTTGTCTTATTATTTGAAAAAGAAAAATCAGACGGATTAATGTTCAATATCTTTTTTTCTTCCATGTTTATCTCTATATTGTAAAAGTATAATGTCTTTGTATATTCTTACGCCATATATATTTCTAAATAACGAATTTAGACATACATAGCATACAATGATGCCGGATTTATTTTATTTTTTTGTTTTTTTTTATTCGTCAAAAATAATTCTTGACCTTCATTCAAATCATCTATGGTAAGATGACGAATCTCGTTTTCTGGTTTTCCATATATTCTACGACTATGTGCGATTTTAGTATACAACAATAACAATTCCATATCTCGACCAAAATGGGCATAATGTTCCATTTTTTTTTCAAACCATCCATTTAGTTCGTCTTTTTCAACACATATGTCCCACTCTTGTTCAATGACTTTTTTATGAAAAATCTCACTTAATTCTTCATGCGTATAAGAATCAGTGTAAAATCTCCATATAAATCGTGAATCAAGTCCCTTATTTACTCTAAAAAACGTATTGTTTAATTCGTCTTCATATCCTGCAATAATTACCATTAAATTTTCTTTATGATTACTCAATGATTCGCATAATGTATCTAGACATTCCTTAGAATAACTATCATTGTTATCGTTGGAGTCAGATGCCAAAGAATAAGCTTCATCAATAAATAACACACCACCTAAACTTTCTTCAATTACACTCTTTGTTTTAATAGCAGTCTGACCTAAATATCCAGCAATCATATCTGAGCGAGTTACTTTTTTAAAAACATTTTTTGTCAATATACCAAGTTTGGAGTATAGTGTGCCAATTATTTCTGCAATTTCGGTTTTGCCTGTGCCTGGAGGACCATAAATAACAGTATGTTTAAAATCGGAACTTGATTTACCTTGATGTAATTTTTGTATAAAATACAATAACTGATACAATATCGTCTTTTTTAAGTCAACCATTCCAATCATGTTATTCAAGTTATGAAGTTCATCGCGAATATTATGCAGTGATTGTAAATCAATGTTGTATTCACATTGACTATCTAGTTTATTATTATCAATAATATCTAATAAATCACGAATGCTATTAATATTTGTATCAATAACCACTTTTGTCTTCTGAACAACTAATCCTGGAGGAGGAGGAGGAATATTGAATAGTAAATCATTATTCGAAAAATCAAATTTGAATTCATTATTGGTTTTCCAAATGTCATAATTACTATGATTGTCGGGAGACCGAATATTGAGATTCCATTTTGATTGTGAGTAACAATCATAATACAGATTACTTGGAGATGATACCTCACTATTTGTAACATGCTGCATATGTTGAAAATGGTCATGATAAAAATTATTATAATAATAGTTTGTCAATATGTAGTTATTCAATAAATGATAATCTGTGATATTTCTATCAGTTTCATTATCATTATTCTGAAAATTATTCAAATAATCTACAAAATAAGTATTCATTTTTTACATATTATTATAAGGATTGTTTTAACTCCATTATGAAAAATTGATTATAAAAATTACAAAATGTATAAATGTAAACAATCATGGAATACAAGATGGAGTCCGCACAAAGCGGAAGTTACCAGACTGGCATCGAATACAACAAACTTAACGCTGATAATAGTTTAATGACTGAACCTACAATCAATAAGGAGACATTATTAGATTATGATAAAATCAGTTCAACTAAATTTGATATAGAAAATGAAGTAGAAAAACGTATATTGTCTCATATTGGGGATTATATTGAAGAACCGTTCAGCATCATTGAATCGTATTTCGCAGGAAAGCATTTGGAATGCCTGGTGCGTCATCAGATAGAGTCATATAACCACTTTATCAATTACCAGATACAACGCACAATTCAAATGTTCAACCCTGTAAAAATACATTCAGAAAATGATTACGTTTCAGATAAAGATTGTTATTTGCTTGATGTAGAGGTATCCTTTGAGAATTTCAAATTGTATCCACCACAAATTCACGAAAACAATGGTGCTACTAAAACGATGTTGCCTCAGGAAGCCAAGTTGCGAAACTTCACTTATGCGTCTACAATGACGATTGATATTAATATTAAGTATATTGTCCGTAACAATGAAAATATGGAAACAGAAAACATAATTGAGAAAAAGATTCCAAAAATCAATATTGGAAAAATGCCTATCATGTTAAAATCTTCTATTTGCACACTTACACAGAATCCTCATATTGACCCTAGATTAACGGGCGAATGTCATATGGACGGTGGTGGATATTTCATTATCAAAGGTTCTGAGAAGACTGTCTTGGGACAAGAAAGAGCAGCAGAAAATCGTATATATTGTTTTGATGGAAAGAATACTACAAAATGGAGTTGGTATGCGGAAATTAAATCTGTTCCTGATAACAAATGTATTTCCCCAAAACAAATCGAAATGATGGTTGCTACTAAGAACAATGGTTTCGGTAATGGCATTTATGTAAATATCCCTCGTGTTAGACAACCAATCGAACTATTTGTAGTTTTCAGGGCACTCGGTGTGGTAAGTGACAAGGACATTTGTAAATATATTGTGCTCGACCTCGACAATCCCGAAAATAAAGACATATTACAATTCTTACAAGCGTCAGTGATTGATGCCAAAAACTATATGGCCGAAGATATCTCAATTTCACATATCAATAGTTACGTTGCATATACTCCTCTCAATATGGACAAAGAAACAGGTGCCAAGAAAAAACACGATTTTACTATGGATGTATTGAATAATGACCTATTCCCTCATTGCAAAACTCGTGAACAAAAACTGTATTTACTTGGATATATGGCAAACAAACTTATCCGCACATCGCAAGGTTTGCTTCCTCCAGATGATAGAGATTCGTATGTTAACAAGCGAATTGAATTGACTGGAACGTTATTGAACAACTTATTCCGAAACTATTTCAACAAATTAGTAAAGGAAATGCAGAAGCATATTGTGCGCGAAATCAACAATGGTTCTTGGAAGTCATCGGAAGATTACGAGAATATTATTAATTCTACCAATATTTATAAAATCATGAAATCAACTACCATTGAAAATGGCATCAATCGTGCGTTATCAACAGGCGATTTCAGTATTAAACAGTCCAATAGTTCCAAGGTTGGTGTTGCTCAAGTGTTGAATAGGTTGACATATGTATCAAGTTTAAGTCATTCCCGTCGTATTAATACGCCTCTAGAAAAAAGTGGAGAATTGATTGCTCCTAGAAAACTACACAACACTACATGGGGATTTCTGTGTCCAGCAGAAACACCAGAAGGTCAATCAATCGGTATAGTGAAAAACATTAGTTATATGGGACACATCACAATTCCTACAAATAGCAGTTCATTATACGAATATATCAAAAAGCATTTGATAGCATTTGAAGACGATAGATTTGACCAGGTAGAAGATATACAGCACGCGGTAAAAGTATTTATCAATGGTGCGTGGATTGGTATTACAGAAGACCCATTAACATTGTATAATGATATGAAAGACAAAAAATACAAGGGTATCATCAATATTTATACATCTATTATATTTAATTACAAAACCCTTGAAATTCGTATATGTAATGACGGTGGACGTCTAACTAGACCTGTTTTAAAAGTGCGAGATAACAAGGCGATAATTACAAAGGACATTATTAATAGATTATCAAATAAGGAATTGGTATGGAATGATTTGATTACCAGTTGCACATTAGATGAGTCGGTTATAGAATATATTGACCCTGAGGAACAAGGTTACAGTATGATTGCTATGAAATGTAAAGATAAGTTTATGAAGAAAACCAACCACGAAGGTTATTTCAAGTATACTCATTGTGAAATTCATCCCAGTACAATATTTGGTGTGCTTGCTTCGTGTATTCCATTTCCCGATCATAATCAAGCACCAAGAAATACGTATCAATGTGCTATGGGTAAACAGGCAATGGGTGTATATGCAACGAATTACGATAATCGCATGGACAAGACCGCATACGTGTTGAATTATCCATCTCGCCCATTAGTTGATACTCGTTTGATGAATATGCTTCATTTGAACAACATCCCATCTGGAACTCAAATCCACGTTGCGATTATGACACATACGGGTTATAATCAAGAAGATAGTGTATTGATTAACAAGGCGTCTATTGATAGAGGATTATTCATGGCAACCATTTATCATACAGAGAAGGATGAAGACAAAAACATTATCCGTGACGAAATAATTCGTTGCAAACCTGACCCCAGCAAGACTCGTAGCATCAAATATGGAAACTACGATAAGTTGAATAACCAGGGGTTCATCAATGAAAATGAATTGGTTGAAAATCGCGATATTATTATTGCCAAAACTGTTCCTATCAAAGAAAACAAAAATGATTTGACCAAGGTAATTAAATATGAAGACCAAAGTAAGACATTCAGAACGAATGAAGAATCGTATATTGACAAAAACTACACCAGTCGTAATGGAGACGGATACAACTTCGCCAAAGTTCGTATTCGTGCTACGAGAAAACCTACATATGGTGATAAATTCAGTTCTAGACATGGACAAAAAGGCACTGTTGGTAATATCATACCTGAAGCAGATATGCCTTTTACGAAGGACGGACATCGCCCAGATATCATTATCAATCCTCATGCAATTCCATCTCGTATGACTATCGGACAACTCAAAGAAACTTTGCTTGGAAAAGTCTTGCTGGAATTGGGTATGTTTGGAGATGGAACCAGTTTTGGAAATTTAGATGTAAAAACGATTGCTACTGAACTACAAAAACTCGGATATGAGAGTTACGGAAACGAGGTATTGTATAATGGATTGACTGGTGAACAATTAGAGACGAGCATCTTCATTGGTCCAGTATTTTACCAAAGGTTGAAGCATATGGTTACAGATAAGCAACATAGCAGGTCAATTGGACCTATGGTGAACTTAACCAGACAACCTGCCGAAGGAAGAAGCAGAGATGGTGGTTTCAGAATAGGTGAGATGGAACGCGATGTTATGATTGCTCACGGAATATCCAAATTCTGTCGCGAAAGAATGTTCGATGTATCAGATAAATATTCAGTATTTGTTTGTAAAAAATGCGGTATGATTGCATCATATAATGATGGCAACGCAAATGCAATGTATGAAAATGCCGATACGACAATACATCTGTGTAAGATGTGTAACAACCATACACACTTCTCTAAGGTAGAAATTCCATATGCTTATAAATTGATGGCACAAGAACTCCAAACAATCAATGTAGCCCCTCGCATTATTACACAATAAGTAAAATATAACTAACGAAACGATAATTTACATAATACGAATAAATCGTATTTTTTTTTTGTATTGTGTTTATAATTGAACCCTCTTTTTCATTATGGACGATGATATGCCAAGTGTTTCAGACAATACAGAAATAAATGATATGAGATTACCCAAAGAGTTTAGAGGCGTGACATTTTCAGAATATAAAAAAATATTGGTTCGCAATGAATTAATTCGTGCTATGTTAAACAACAAAATCGAACCGGCTTGTTATTGGTGTGCAGAACTTATTTGTGCTGGTCATTTTATGGATGTATGGGAAGCAATATTATTTTTTGTTGGAAAATACATACATATTGGAAATCCAAAAATTGTAGTATATTTGGAGAAACGTTATGATGCGTTCCGTAGTATATTAAACAAAGGTGAAATGTTGAACGAACTACAATTGCGAAATCATCCAATTATTCGCAAACTATTTGCTGAAATCATCAGTGTCCTTGTCATTTCATCAAAAAAGAATAGTTTTGAGGCAATTAAAATCAACCGACAAGAAGAATATGATATTACACAAATGACCGAACGACTTCTTGCGCCTAGTGTGAAATACGCATCCGATTCATTTATGAAAGAAGACCCAAACGAATTGTATATTGCCCTTAACGAGTTTGCATACAATATATCTAGTGACAGATTGAATATGAGAAATGCGTGCTATTGGGTAGAATGGATATTAGATTTTGACGTCATATGTAGAAAAAAGAAGCAACAGTGCTGTTGTGAACCCCGTGAGTTTGTAAAAGTGGAGAGCAAATACAGAACTGATTGTATATGGATATTATGGGACATCTTATTTTCTTACTGTGAAAAGAAGAATTCCAACTATATTTCACAATTACTTCAATCATTGTTCCACCTATTTTGTATAAAATACACAACTGCTGCATGCAAAAGACGCCGTTTTTTATTATATTTCGCAATATCTTTATTAACAGACCATGTACCTAATAATGTTGAACTAGTTACAAATAAAACCATTGTTTCAAATGTAACAAAAAATATTAATCGAGTATATAAACAACTACAAACAAATCAACACGTTCCCAGTACTGACTATTTATTCGCCAATTTGGAAAAAGAAACACAATTTGAAAATACCATGAGAAAACTTCAACTGGTTCAAACAATGGACATCACATAATCAAATATAATTATCAAAATAGTAAGTTACTAATCCTTGTAAAATGGAAAATATAATCATTACTCCAATAACGTAAATCCATTCTGATTTCTCTGGTAAATATACAGTGATATCCTCTAAATTGCGATTTCGTCCAATATTGAAATGTATCAAATCTTCCACCAGATTCAATATAAAAAAACTGATGGCAGAAATCAGAAATATGTAAAACCCTTTTGATTTGTAAAATGAATACATATTATTATATATATTCATACAAAATAACGATTTGAATCAAATATGTTTGTTTACCATGACTTCTTTGATAACATTACGTATAATTTTATCACTGAACAGTTTCGACTCTTGTTCGCCAAAACCACCCAATGCGGCGTTTGAAAGTTTCAAAAACTCCATATTTTGTGGAGAATCAAAAACATTATATTCTGCATGTTCGTCCGTCCATTTTTTGATATTTCTACAGTTTTTGTTGGATACTTTATGTACAAGTCCTTTTAATGCCTCTTTTGAATCATTTTCCTTTGACCATTCATCATTATCTTTTATATACAAAGTTTCACGTTTCATATCTGTACAATGTAACGGTCGTTTATAAGTATCTAGTTCTCGTAATTTGTTGACTAATATGCGTGAAATTCCTCCCACATAACCTAATCGTCCTGTCTCAGTCAGGTCTTCAATATCCAATTCCATATTTTCAAGGAAATCCGACATATTAATCGCATCTTTACATTGTTCATTCAAAAAGAAATTAATATTGAAATGTTGATTGTTACTTATATTTGTTTGATTTTGTATAGTATTTCCAGTATGTTTTACGGCATCTATCAAATGTCGGTGTAATCCCTGTATTTCTTGTTGTTGTTCAGTCAATAATTCTTTGAATTCTTGATTTTGTTTCAATAAATCAACCAAAACAGTCATATCTTGACCAGTTTTAGAGGAATTTTTGGATTGGACTATGTCATCAGTGTTTTCACTGCATTTTTGTTTATGTTTCCACAAACCCACACGAGATTTGTATTGCTTTCCACAATTATCACATATTAAAGGTTCGGCATTTTTTTTGTTAACAAATGTTAACTTTCGGTGTTTTGCAGTGGTTAAGTGTTTATCATAGTTACTTTTTTTACTGCATTCAAAGTTACATTTTTTACAACTATAAATTTCGGCATTTTTTGGCATTTTTTTTGTTAACAAAACGTTAATATATGTTAACAAAAAAAATGCCTAAATCGGTTTTTCACAAATTATAAAAAAATATTTATGCAGTCAAATATTTTTTCCAAAAATTCAATTTACAGCATTATGCTTTGAACCCATTTTTCAAAAACTTCGAATTCGGAAACTATTTCAGAAAAATGAAAAGTGGACATTTTTAAAATGTCCAAAAGTTCAAAAAACTTCAGAGAGTTGGAATCAAAAAAACACACCTTTTCAGATTTTGTTTATCATGACTTCTTTAATTACACTTTTGATTATTTTGTCTTTGAATTGTTTGCATTCTTGGTCTCCTAATCCACCTAAAACCGCTTGTGTCAATCTCACATATTCCATATTTTCGGGAGAATCAAAGACTTGGTATTCAGGATGTTCATCGGTCCATTGGCGGATATTTTTACAATTTTTATTCGCTACTTTATTCACTAATTCAGTCATTTTCTGTTTTGAATGGTTTTCTTTTGACCATTCATCATTTTCCCGAATATACAGCGTTTCCCGTTTCATGTCTGTGCAGTGCAACGGTCGTTTATAGATATCTAGTTCTTGTAATTTGTTGATTAGAATACGAGAAATACCTCCAACATATCCCAATCTGCTCGTTTCTGTCAGATCTTCCAAGTCTAATTCCATATTTTCAAGAAATTCTGACAGATTGATTGCATTCTTACATTGCTCATTTAAAAATACATTCAAATTGAATTTTTGATTGTTGTTAATAGTAGTTGGTTTTTGTGCGAGTTCCATAATCTGCTTATTTTGCTCAACTATTAATTCTTTGAATTCTTGATTTTGTTTTATTAACTCGAACATCGTATCAACATGTTCATGAGAAGATTTAGTTATTACAGCGTTATCGTGTTGAATATCTTCAAATACAGTAATATGCTCAACATTACATACCTTTTTGTGACGATAATACCCACTGTCATACTTATATGTCTTACCACATACGCAGACAAATTGATTATTTTGCGTTTTGGGGATTTTTGGGGATTTTTTACTATCATTTACTATCATTTTATGTTTTGCAGTGGATAAATGTTTGGTAAAATCTTTTTTGTTATCAGTTTGGTAGTCACATTTTTCACAAAAATACTTGGGGATTTTTTTGGGGATTTTTACTATCATTTTACTATCTTATAATGATAGTAAAAATCCCCTAAATCGTTTCTCATCAAAATAATATTAAAAAAAGTATGCAGTCAAATTTTTT
>JACLAB010008409.1_pt1 | contig 62351 bp, 41 predicted proteins | sample 8027921 | NCBI WGS metagenome assembly JACLAB01 (sample SAMN15725117, study PRJNA655200) | protist metagenome | isolation source: fluorescence activated cell sorting (FACS) single amplified genomes of... | place: USA: West Boothbay Harbor, Gulf of Maine | collected 2000-07-19 | reverse complement strand
CGAAAACACCCAACGCGGTTGGTGATGATTCGCAACCACCATCGTCGGCATCGTCAGCATCGTTTCGCGCGCGCCTCGGACGCCGACGCCGACGCCAACGCACGCGAGTGCGCGTACAAAAAACCCTTAAAGAATCACACGCGCACGCTCCGCGATCGACGACGGACGAACGCGCGCGCAATGCCGCCGAGCGCGACGCAGGTCGGAGGGTTGACCTACATACCGACACATACATAGCCTCCATAGAGGTCTCAGCGCGTACACTACACGAAACGGTCCCTGACGCTTCGACCCACACGCCCCCGTGTGTGTCACACATAGAGGTCTCAGACCGCATTCTACGCACAATTAGGGCTTAGGCCCCTAGCGCATTCGGTCGCCCCGTGCGGCGTCGCGCGCCATCGGCGCCATCGGCGTCGGAATGCGCGCGCGCTCGCGCGTCGCGCCGGTGCGCGCGACGTCGCCCGCAGTGTGACTCGCACCGCGCGGTGTGCGGTGGAACTCGTCGGACGCGCGGCGCGGCTCGGGCGCGCGGCAACGCCACAGGGCGCGCGGCGACGGACGCGGGTTCGATCGCGCGCGCGCGCCGGGCGATCGCGCGCGCGCGGGCACCTCGTCGAGGGGGCGGTCCGGTGGAGGGACTGCGTGAGGGGTCACGATTGGTCGTTCGACAGGAAAGATGTCGGGCACGATGGAAGGCTCGCAATCGGGCGCGAAATCGTCGGGCGCGAGCGCGGATAAGCATCGGTGGAGGACGTGGCAGAGTGATGATGATATTCCGCAACGGAAAATCTTGATACAACACATGTGCGTGCGCGACGCGCGCGCGAGACGGCGGGAATGATTCGAATGATGTGGGAGGGTTAGGTCTTGGATGTTTGAACGGGACGAGGCGCGCGAGGGCGGTTTCGGCGCGGATTAATGTGACGTGTACTGACGTGGGTTTTGCGTGTATCGATGTAGATTGCGAGTGTTCAAGCAAAGAAAACCATCATTGACGAATGAGTGGAAGCACAAGCTGCCGGACTTTGTTTTGCGATTGGAAGAAGCCGTGTATCGCGGGGCGCGGAGCAAGGTGCGTGGATTAGTCTACGCGACGCGCGACGACGCATTTCGTGCCGGGTTTCGATCGTCCCGCGCGCTTTCGAGCGCATGGATGTGTTGGTGGTGAAGTTAAGAATGCGTGACTGACAGGGATTATCGATGTTTTCAACGCTCGCAGGAGGAATATTGCGATAAGGCGACGCTTGAAGCGCGTCTGCAAGCCGTCGCTCGGATCATGATTCAGCGACAAGGAAGCATGCAGGATGGAGGAAAGCCTGGCTCAGCGGCCGCGGCGGCTGCGGCTGGTAAACAAATGGGGGCTTTGTTCCAGGGCATCGGGGATTCACGATCGATGCCGCCGCAGGCGGTGATGGGAGGTATGCATCCGGGCGCGCAACAGCAAATGATGGGAGGCAACGGGTTGTTGCCAAATGGGGCGCCAATTTTGCGAGGTGCGGCAGCGACGCAAGGTGTGGGTGGGTTTGCAGGGTCGGCTGCGCAAATGATGCAAGGTGTTCCGCCGGGAACGATGATTCCGACGCCAGGCGCTGGCGGCGCAGTCGCGGCGCCAGCCCCCGCGCCGGCGAAGGGTAGAGGCAAGCCGGCGGCAAAGGGTAAAAAGTTGACGAAGGCACAAGAGGCTGCGCAGCTTGCGGCACAGCAACAGCAGCAAGCGCAAGTAGCTGCGCAACAAGCGGCGATGCGTCAACAAGGGGGCGCGCCTGTCCCGGGACGCATGGACTGGAGAAACATTCCAGATGAACAGCTTCGCAAGGCGTACATCGTCAAGCAGCAAAGATGGCTATTGTTCTTACGTCACGCGAGTAAGTGTCAAGCACAGCATGGACAGTGCCCTTACACGCCGCACTGTCACGTCGCGAAGCAACTCTGGGAGCACGTGTTGAAATGTACGTCGAACAACTGCCAGTACCCGCGTTGCTTGGCGTCTCGTGAACTTTTGAAGCACCATCAAAATTGCAAAGACGCAAGATGTCCTGTGTGCGGTCCAGTGCGTAATGCGATGCTCAAACAGCGTCAACAAGCGCAGCAAATGATGGGATCGAACAAGCGCATGAAGCTTGACCACGATCCGGAACACGGTCAACTTACGGTCAAGGGCTCTAGCGGCCTGAACCCGTCACGCAAGCCAGGCACTGAAGGCACGTCGCTTATGGAGTGCTTTAGTCCAGAAGAGATCCGAACACATTTAGCATCTTTGCGTTTGGCAGAGAAGGATAATAAGATTCCTGGTCAAAGTACGGCGAGCGCGCGTCAACTCCAAAAAGAAGCTGACCGCGCAGTGGCCCAAGCGACTGAGAGCGCATGCCGCGCTTGTGGTGTAGAACGGTTGACATTTGAACCGCCGCCGCTTTACTGTTACAGCTGCGTTGGTCGCATCAAGCGCGGTCAAGTGTTCCATCATGTTCCAAGCATGCCTGGCGCCGAAGGTCGACGCGACGCGTGGTGTAATCCATGCTTCAACTCCATCCAAGGTTATGTTGACGTTGAAGGTCAGCGATTCCCCAAGCAGGCAATGGTGAAAAAGAAGAATGATGACGATTTGGAAGAACCTTGGGTGCAATGCGATTACTGTGAGGATTGGTATCACCAGATATGTGTGCTGTTTAACGGTCGACGTAACGAAGGCGGAGAAGCGCCATTTACATGTCCCAATTGCATCTTGTCTCAACTGGACAAGGGCGAACGAACGGTTACAACTGAACGCCCGTCATCACAACAACCCGCTTCGAACTTGCCCAAAACAAAGATGTCTACGTTCTTGGAGGAGCGCCTGTCGGAAACGCTTGCGAAGGAGTGCGAAGAACGCGCGAAGCAGTTGGGCGTTCCGATTGAGAACGTTCCCACAGCTGAAAATCTCACCATCCGAGTCGTGTCGCAAACCGTGAAGCAAATGGATACTAAATCTCACTTTTACAAGCACTTCAAGGATGAAGGCATTCCTATGCACTTTCTGTACCGCTCTCGAGTGATTTTGCTGTTCCAAAAGCTTGAAGCCGCTGATGTGTGTTTGATGGCAATTTACGTTCAAGAGTACGACGAAAACTGCTCTCAGCCCAACAAGCGCAGAATTTATCTGTCGTATTTGGACTCGGTGAAGTACTTCCGCCCGGATAACATCACTGTAGCCACAGGAGAAAACTGTGCTTTGCGTACGTACGTGTACCACAACATTTTGATTGCGTACCTTGATTATGCCAAGCAGCGTGGATTTACGTCGTGCTTCATTTGGGCGTGTCCTCCATTCCAAGGCGATGATTATATCTTGTACTGTCACCCCAAGGTTCAAAAGACTCCAAAGGCTGACAAGCTTCGTGAATGGTATCTCAAAATGTTGCGCTCTGCTCAAAAGGATGGCATCGTCATCTCAACGTCAAATGTGTACGACGAGTTCCGCCTTGGGAATCAAAACCATGATATTCGAAGCGCGACTGAGTACCCGTATTTTGATGGTGATTACTTTTCTGGCATTGCTGAAGATTGGATTCCAACCATCATCGCGGAGCTTGAAGAGGCGAAGAAGGTTGCAGCCAAAACAAAGCAATCCACCGTCAAGATCAGCGCCCGCAAGGCAGCCAAATCTAAGAATGGCACCATCAGTCCGGACGGTGAACTCGACAAGGAGCTCATGAAAAAGCTTGGGACGACGATCAGTAACATGAGAAACGATTTCATCCTCGCACATTTGGCACACCAGTGTTTGAGCTGCCGTAAGACCATCGCTGGCGCCAACCGCTACTACGCCACCGAGGGCACGCCTTTGGTGCTGTGTGAAGAATGCAAAGAGTTTGAAGACGCCTTACCTGCGCACGAAAAGCGTTACGTAGGACGCAAGCTTGAATGCGAAAAGTGCGAAGAGCTTCCATCAATCACTCAAGAGGAGAAGGATAAAGAGGAGAAGCTCGAGAGCGAATTCTTTGACACGAGACAAGCGTTTTTGTCCTTGTGCCAAGGTAATCACTTTCAATTTGACTCTCTTCGCCGCGCGAAGCACACGACGATGATGGTGTTGTATCACTTGAACAACCCGTCTGAACCTGCGTTTGTGGCATCCTGTAACCAATGTTCTCGTGAACTCGAACCTGGTAAAGGATGGCGCTGCGAAACGTGCCCCGACTTTGACATTTGCGACAGCTGTCGCATCCGCGTCGGACACCAGCACCCTCTCATGCGACAAGGTCGCTCCGCAGGCGACCGCACGGCGATGTCTAACGCGGAACGTGAAAACCGTGCGGCGCAAATTGAACGTACAATGGAACTTTTGGTGCACGCGTGTTCGTGCGTCAATCCCAAGTGCGACAATAGTAACTGCCCGAAAATCAAATCCTTGCTAAAGCACGCGCTCACGTGCGAAGTCAAAGCCGGCGGTGGTTGCCAGCTCTGTCGCAAAACGTGGACCTTGCTCCAAATTCACTCCAAATCATGCCTCGAAGACGAGTGCCCAGTTCCCAAGTGTCGAGAACTCAAAGAATACCGTCGCCGCGTCGCCGAACAAGGCGAGGAGCGTCGTCGCGAACAGTACCGACTTTATTTGTCCGCAAATCGCTAAACCAGTCACCATCATTCGCGCGATGGTGATTGTCCGTCTTATTAGTTATCAACCACCACATCTTCTCCATCATCGTCGTTCATTTAGATGCTGGAATGTGTACACAAATTGTCCTAGCAAAACCATCCATCCACTTAGCGCTTCTCCACTTGAAAAAGTAACGACCCGCGCATTGAATTGCGCCATTCGCCCGCCATGGACGACGACGACGGGGCGCCGCCCGCGCGTAAACCGGTGCTACGCGTGCACACGTCGCGTCCGTCGTCCTCGCCCTTCACCGCCGATCGCGGCGACGATTCCTCCGACGACGGTGACGGCGACGAGGATGAAGACGAAGAGTCCTCGGACGACGATGCGCACAAAACGGCAACGTTTGATGGCTTAGAACTCCTCCGTCACGGGCGCATCGCGCACGAAGTCGTGGCGTACGAACGCGCGAGTACGAGCGGTGCGCGCGGAGCGTCGGATGGCGGCGCGCCGGGCGCGAGTGGGACGCGAGGGAACGCGAAGGAGATGCTTCGCGAGCTCGAGTTGGCCAAGCGCAATCCAACCATGGCGGCGTTTTTGCGCATGGGCGGTGCGCAGGATGAGATTGGCAAGCGGCGACGCGGGAAGGGACGGCGACGACGGAGCGCAAAGTCGCGGAATACGATGGAGGTGGATGCGTTGATGAGCGATGCGACGATATTGTACGCGAGAGGGGAGTTTTCGTCGGCGGTGGAAAAGTTGCACGCGTGCATAGTCAAGGCGCCGAATTCGAGTGAGCCGTATGAGCAATTGGCGCTGGTGTATGAAGAAACGAATGCGTTGGATAAAGCGTTGGATTGCTATTCGCTCGCGACGGTGTTGAAGCGGTCGGTGGATCCATCAATGTGGTATCGCATGGCGACGTTAGCGGTGCAGGTGGGAAATAAGGAGTACGCGATTCATTGCCTGGCCAAGGCGGCGAGGTCAGATCCGTATAATTTTGAGAATAAAATTGATCAAGCGACTTTGTATGCCGAGATTGGGGAGAATAAAAAGGCTATTGAGCAGTTGGAATGGGTACTGAAAGATGATACGCCACCAACGGATGGCGCGATTATTCGCGACGCGACGGTGATGCTGGCCAAAATGTATTACAACGCAAAAATGCGCGACAAGGCGGAGTATGCCTTGGAACGAATGTTAGATAGGTATCCACAACACGTCGATGCGACGGTGGTGAACATTCTCATTGAGTTGAAGATTGAATTTCGCAAGCACGCTGAGGTGCTGAACATCGTCGAGCGAGCGTATTTGAACATTGCTGGTGATAATGGGCGCTTTCCGTTGGATATTTCAGTCAAGCTCGGCCAATGTTTGTTACAAGTCGGACGAATAGAGGATGGTGTGCGTCATATTGATGAGTTAATAGGTCAAGACGCGTCCGAATACGATGACTTGTTCTTGGACTGCGCGAGCACGTGCGTCGAGGTTGGGTTGCTTCAAAAGGCGGAACAGTTGTATCGAGCGCTACTACCGCTCGAGGAGTACAACAATCCTGATTTGTGGCAACGCTTAGAGAAATGTATTTCGCAGAATCGTGGTATGCACGGCGTGGCTGACTTCTACGAAGACTTGTACGAAGCCTATCCGGATGACGCCTTTGTCGCCGTGTCGCTCGCCGACGCGCTTTCAAAATTCCCCGAAGATGTAGAAACGATTGCGCGCGCACGAGCACTTATGTATGACCTCGACAGAGACCAAGTTCGAGAATACGGTATAGTGCTGCGCGTGACGGCGTTACAAAGGAAGCTGCTGACTGAAGATGAATTGACGGTGATCATTCCCGCGACGCTCACGCTGTTGGATGATTTAATGGCGAAACGCGAGCAACGAAAGCTCCACCGCAAAGGCGGCGCCGAAGCTGCAGCAGCGTCTTTCATCGACGACCACGTGCGTATTTCCGATGAAGACATTTTTGCAAGTATCATCAATGGCGCCGAAGTCGCGCTGCGTCTCGGAAAGATCAATGACGCAAACGTAATCGTCAACAACGCGTTGTCGTTTTCCTCGGGGAGCATTTTAACCAAGGAACAAACTGCATCTTTGCGTTACTTGCGTGCCTTGGCGTCGTACATGAATGGCGACCTACACGACGCTGCAACAAACTGCCGCAACGTGCTCGAAGTATTCCCACAGTCCATAACATTATGGAACATGTTGATGCACATGGCGGTGAACTACCCGCGCGCGCTCAGCGTCGGCACGGCGAAACTCGCCAAACGCCTCGTTGTGAGCACGAGCGAAGACGACGGCCGCAAGCGCCTCGTCCCGCTCATGGCGTCTGGATACGTGCATACATGGAATAAAAAGTGGTCGATCGCCATGCATGACTTTCTCACCGCTTTGGCCATTGCGCCGAATGATCCAGAAGTCACGCTTGCGGCGGCCATCTCGTTGCTCCACATGTCCACGCGCAACGCCAACGAAGTGCAACGACACGCGTGGGCGTTACGCGCAATCGTGCTTCTTGAACGCACCGCGGCATTGCGACCTTCGTACCCACAGGAAGGGTTGTACAACTTAGCGCGCGGTTTACATCACTTGGGGTGGTCAGATTTAGCGCGGCCTATTTACGAGCGATGTTTGGAAGCGCCGGCGGGACGCGACGTCGGCTTGCGTCGCGAAGCGGCGTACAATTTGTCTTTGATTTACCGCAAAGCAAAGGCGCATGATTTAGCCCGTGCAGTGCTGCGTAAGCATCTCACGATATGAGTATTGAACGACTATGATGGATGACGCTCTGATTACAAATACACGTAAAACTACTTAGAACGCGCGTACGCGCGTTTGTAAGCGCCTTACTTGAAACTAAACAACTTTCCAATGCGTGATGTAAGCATACTCGTCGACGTTGCCCGCTTTAACGTCGGCACCGGAGCCACTGCGTGCGCCTGCAGCTGTGCTCTCACGTGATTCAATTCTACTTCTAACTTGGCAATCGTTTTCGCCTGTTCGGCGATAATCGAGCACAACTTTATCACCTCCGCCGCCGAGTGCTCGCGCTCCGCCTCTGCGTCGTCCGATCCATTCGTCAACCCAGTACCCGGCGACAACGCCCCGAGCATGCTCCCAAACATATCCAATCCCGATACAGGTGGTTTAATCGTCGCCGTCGCGATCGATTCCAATCTCGGACTCTTCATGCCCGACAACGGTCGCGGCGTCGTCGGTTGCGCTCCAAACTTTCTGTTATTCATGATGTACGTGCTCGTGTTCTTCGGCGCCCGCGGCGTGCGCGCCTTGGTCGCGGACGACTTTGACTTTGACTTGGGCGTGCGTTTCACCACGCCCTTGGGCGTCGATGTCGAACGAGCGGGCGTCGCGGGCGTCTGTGCGTGTGTCTTTCGTTTTGGCTTTGTCCCCCCCGCGACGCTGGTTGCGCCCGCGAGCGTGGCGGTGCGTTGCGACGCGGGAACCTTGCGCTTCTTGTTCGGCGCGGCGGACGCAGACTTTTTGGTGTTTTTGGCATCTTTCGATGGGCGGTGTTTCCCCATCGCCGTCGTTTTCGTCGTGCGCGGTGTGAGGATTATGACTTATATTCATCTTTTTTTTCAAGTTGACAAAGCAAAGGTCGGACTCACATGTGGATGCATACGCGCGCGATGGCGCGTGCATGCGCGCGTTCGTGGTGTACAGTGTTAATTTTACATGTTTAGGTGTGTGCGGGTGCTGGCGAAGGGGCCCAGAGGCAAAGGCGACCATCGGCGAGTCCGACGAGGAGGCACTCGTCGCTCGCGGCGGTGGAGAGCGCGGTGACGCCGACGTTGGCGACATTGATTTGCGCTCGAATGGATAAGTCGCGCGTGTGACGTAAGGTGACATCGCCTCGACGATTGCCGAGAAGGATGATTCGTTCGTCTCGGGTGACGCAACACGCGTCGAAGGTTTCGTGTCGGCTGGCGTATTTGGCGAGCGTCGCGCCGTTGACGTGATGCACGGAAAGCGCGCCAGACGCCGCGCACGCGCATACGACTCGCGAAGATGTGTCAAGAATTTTGATCCACGAAGGTACACTCCCATTTGGTGTGCGTTCGAATGCGCGCACGATATGTCCGTCCCGTGTGTCGTGAAGTACCAGAGTTCCGTCGGCGCTGCCGCTCGCGATTAAATTCAACTGCGAGCTCACGTTGACGCACGTAATCGGCTCATCGTGTCCAAAACATATGATACGCGGTTCAGCTTTGAGTGCACGTATGGCCTTACTCATATTCCATGCACCATGCGGCAAGAGCAGCTCCCAGATCGCGATCGTCGTGTCTCGACTACCGGTGACCAAGACGACCTTTCGCATTTGTTGCGCGTTTGGCGACGTGTCCCAAGTTCTCGCGCTGCTGTGTTCGCAAATCGATAAGCACGTCATCACGTCGCGATGCGCGCTGATGCGTTGTATTTCCTTGCCCTCATCGACATCGAACAATCGCATGCTTCGATCCCAGTGCCCAACGCTCAACAAGACTTTGCCGCGCAACGCGACGTGCACCGTTTGCGAATGGGCGAGCGAATCGGGAGACACGTAAAGTTCCTCAATGCGCTTCGCCATGGGTTCGAGGTCGAGTGCGTATACGTCTTTCGACTCACCATCGTTAAAATTGTGAGCCGCGCCCCCAGGACGAATGAGTCGGCACCCTGCAACTGCGCGCTCTCCATCGATGGTATCGACGCGCGAGGCGTCGACTGAAATATTCACCACCGCACGGTTCAATGAAGCTTTACCATCGTTACCTGATGACACGACAGCGGCAAACATCAGCGTCTCCGGTGATTCTGAAACACAATGGCTTTGCCACAATCGAACGCTACGTGGCGGATGCGCCTTTCTGAAAATTTGTGTCGGTGTTTGACCAAAGTTTACGATTTGTGTCTCAATGGCGCGGCGCTGATCCGCGTCCTCCAGCGCGTCGAGATCGACCGCGCCTTCGTACGTTAGATAGTAAAACACATTGTGTCGATCAACCGCGGGTTGGCCACGCTGCGCGCAGCCAAAAATCAAATCAATCCATGAATGCAAGTTACGGCTGACGTGTTCGGATTCCAGAGCGTCGCGCATGACGCGCGTGAATTCAAACCGCGACCCGTTCGCCCATGGAGGAAGCTCGACGTCGCCAATCGTGACGCCATCCTGTCGCTGACCGAGTTCGAGAGAATTTGTATTCACTAGGAACTCTGAGGAATAATAAAACTCCGGAATGAGCTCTTTGACGTCGGCTGATGATTCCAACACAGCGTTGAACGTTTCGGCGACGGAATGAAACAGTCTGTCCGATTGGTCGAAGCGGCCGCCTTGCAATGCTCGTGCGAGTTTCGTATACGGACCCAACCGCAATAAATAGTACAGCACGATGGGGCAGGACGAATAATGACTGCCGTAATGGAACGGCGGGGTGTCCGGGTCATCAATCAATGAGTTATATCGCTCAATGAACGTCTGCAGACGCTCTGGGTTCAGCGCCCCGACGGGACGCGACAAATCGCGGTACACCGTCGGATCATTCAAATCAATCGAATCACTCGCGTAATCTTTCAAAACCCACGGGAACACTGGATATTGACTCAAGTCGTGCAGAGTCCGGCCGGCGTAAGTATTCAACGCCATGAGATAATCAAAGGTGCCTAATTCTCTGCGCTTCCACAATTCCTTAGCGCGCTCGGCAGCCTCAGCCTTGGCTCGTCGGTTCATCAGAACAGCGTTCGCCATTGCCGTTACACGCGCGGCGGCAAAACGTGCAACTTTCTTCGTGGAGAACGCAAAAAATGCACTCGTGTGATCAGAGCAATGGATCTCAAACGCCTTGTGCTGAAGGCGATATCGCATGTGGTGCACTTCGACAATGTCCTCGACGCTCCAGCGCCAGAATCGCTTACGGTGATCTTTCGCGCTTTCTTGAGATCGATCCACGACAAAAACAACAGCGTCACGGCTAATATCAAGCTTGCCGACAACGGTTCGCATAAGCGTTACGAGCGTCGCCGGCGTGCTGAATAGAACCTTGGTAGAATTGTGCATCTCGTTCTCTTTATCGATGGCAAGTTTTTCAGCGAGCTCATCGGCGATGGCACTTTGCTCGTCGTCACCATCGTTAAATTCTTTGTCCGATGTCATCTTCCACTGTTGTCCCATACCGGCAAGACGGACGTTCTGAATACTATCCTGCGCGTCTGCCCGAGTTGCGCTTTCACCCTTTGGCACATCTTTGTATGGTTGAAACTTGTAATCTGGTTTCAAGCGCGATCGCCGCATGGACGCATCCTCTGATTTGTCAAGTTTCCAATAAGTCGCGCCACTGCCTGCGTGAGACGACCACGGACCACGTTCGCCTTGCAAGTCGTGCAAGATCGTCGACCATCGCCGCGCGAGCGTATCACAGTGCTCCTCGAACGTGAGCCGCTGAATGGCGCGGCGCGCTCGCTCGCTGTCGCACACTGGCGTGACCTTTGCCGTTCGAGTACTCAGGAGCGCAGACTCGGCTTCTTTCTGGCGTTGCTCGTGTTTGGTACGAGCCGCGAGAAAGTTTTCACTCACTGTCGATCGAAATTCTTTCACTCGTCTTGATTCTTTTGCTTCGTTTGCCGCCGCAGCTGCGACTTTCTGCTCAGAAATCAAATCCCGTCCTTCCAAATGCGCGCACTCCTCGATGGTTTCACACTCGGACAATAACATCCGTCCTACTTCAGAGGCGAGACGCACCAGATTAACGACTAGTCCGAGTCGTACCCGCGATTCTTCATCGTCGGCAGTCACGTCCGTTTTCGCAGTCTCGACGAATCGAAGTAAATCAGCGAGAAATAGATGGGCGCGGTTGCCGAGCGCCGACGTATCGAGCGCCTTGCCGTCGCCATCCGTCAAAACGGGAGCCAAAAATGATGGGAGCAAACCAGTGCACGAGTTAACAGCCGTGCGTAAATCATCGAGCGAACCCACGCGGACATATAAAAGAATAAGGCGGAATCCAACGCGCTGACACTGATCGCGGAGTGTTTCAAGAGAACCTACCGTGTCTACGTCGCTCTCATTTGTCGACGAAAATGGCATGTCACGTATTATTCCTTTGGCACGGCGATGTATCTTTTGAGCCATGTTTGTATTCTTTACCTCTTTATCGCTCTTAACATCCTCGAACGGCTGACCAGGGGGAGATATAGCGTTCAGCAACGCCCATACGTTTGCGTAAAAATCCCAAGATACTTGCTTGATTGCCGTCTTGTCGAGTGGGGCATTCGGGACGCCGAGTACGGCGGCTTGCGAAGCTGTATCAGAAATAATGGAATCAAATATGTGCAGTAGCGTAGCCAGATTTCTTCTACATAGCGGCGCTTCGATGTTCTGAACCTCCGACCATTCGTCTTGCTCGCCCGAGTTCGTTCGTTGGGGAAGAATGAGCACCAGTAAATCCGATAGCAGTTCTTGCGCCAAATTAGAATCGTCTGGTAAAGCGCCGCGCTTGATCAAAATATCAATGACGCCTAGCGTATTTGACACGTGATGGTGTCCATCAACAGTCCTTAACACAGCATGGTATAGCAGCGCGGTGATGAGGCGTCGAGCGATTGACCGCTCCTCGATTCGCGTTACGTCGCCGTCGTCGCGCAGAATGGGTAAAATCCACGTTTGCCATCCGCGCTGTTCGAGCACAGCTTGCGCGTTCACGCTGGCACCTTCGACGAGCTGCAACAAAAGCTCGAGTACACTCAAACGCATTTCATGATTATCACTCGCACTCATTAAACGCAGTAAAACACCCGCCGCGCCGGCGTTAACGATGCCCGGAACGCCTACAACGTTGCCACCATCTTCGCCGCCGTGCTTGGCTTCATCAGACTGCCGCGTAACTTTGGAGAATAATCTCCCAGCAACTGCGCGAATACTTGGCGGGCGGTTCGTGTTCATCTTCTCGGCAACTTTGTCAGCTGGGAGTGCTTGACCACCTAATAATAATTCAAACAAAGCCGAACGGCATTCGGCGACATCCAATGGGAACTTCTCGAGAGCGGTGGCGACCGCTGTGAAGAAACCAACTTCAAAATCTTGGCTCGTGGTTGCGTTGAATTTTCCACCAAGCGTGGCGCTTAGTGCACCAGCGGCGGCGCCAAATGCGGCCGAGATGTGCGCACCCGTGCCAGATCCGCGCGAAAAGCCCTCTAACGGTGGCATGAGATTTGCGAGCCATAGAAGAGCAAACGACCTCACTCGTCGACTGTCTCTACTGAGGGAAGACAGTGCAAGAAGCGGACCACCGTACTTGGTAAACGCCTGGTGCAAAGCATGCTGCGACGCATCGCCGGGTTGCATTGAGTTGACAAGAAAGCGCAGAATATCTCCGACGACGTCATCATCAGCACATTCTTCGATGAGATAAATGATAGACTCCGCGGCTTCTTCAACGAGGCGTGTCGGCGCGCCAACGATGAGGTGCTTCAGTACTTCAAGCAGAACTCGGCGACGTTTCACGCCTGCTTCACCGGGCGTATACTCTAACGCGTCAATAATAGTAGACATGGGCAGGTGGTATCGTAAACCTTCTGCGTGCTTCATTGCGAGGGACAGGATGTACTCGCCGTGCTGTTGTTGAGTTTCGGCGTCGGCGAGCGCCCACAGACGTAAATCCAACACAACGCGCGCCGAAGAAGTCTCATGCTCTAGTCCTCCCGTACGTCGAAGTTTATCCAAAGCCGTTATCAATGCAGGTCCAAGTGACTTCTGCCCGTTTGAACGTAGTAAGTTGGCGATGAGAGCGTATCCATCGCACGCGGTCAATGTCACCTGATTGAGTCGACTTCCATCTAGCAACGCGACCAATAGATAGACGCCTTCACATACGATCGCGCGATGATGCTCTACATCGACTTCGCGCATGGCGTTTGATAAAATAGGAAGTATAACCTGCACGCCTCCAAGGCAGTGAATCACATCCTTGACAGACTTGGTGACGCAGACTTTTGCGCCGCCGATCAGACTGTAATCGTGCTCGGTTTGGTTGCCATCTGTTTCTCCGTACTGGGCGGCTCTACCCGCGAGAGTGACCGCGTTCATGACGAGTACGATATGTTCAGCCAAGTACTCTCTCGTCTCACGACCTTCGATAGCATTCATGCTGACAGCCGCGAGTACTTTTTCCGTAAGCGATTCAGTTGATTTGAAACGTCCAACATACTCTGGCCCCAACGCGTAAATCATCGATATGGCAGGGGGCGAAAGTGCATCATCTAGAATATACGTTGAACCGAGTTGCCCGAAAAACGGGCACACCTTCAACAGCGGATTTTGCACACTCGTGTCAAACGTGACGGATGCGATGCGGCAATATGAAATGGACTCGGCAGACTTCACTGGATATCGGAGCTTTGCTTGATCCATCAACGTTGAACCCATGAATAATTTTACCACGGGCTGCGAAAGACGACCAGGAAGGTGAACAAGCGACAAAAAAGTCCACTTGTTCTCTTCGATCGTCGCCGCCAAAGACGCGGTATCTGTCGTCCCCGCTGCGCCGCGGATGCCAAGCGTTAGCTTATCTGTGTTCAGCTCACCTAATATACCGTTACCATTGCCGACCAGCAGCGAGAACAACGACACGGGATTGCCCGCCTCTGGAAATTTTTCTATCCGAAACCACATGCATATTGTGTATCCATTACGCACAGGCAGCGTTAATTGCTTGTTGACATGTATCCCGCATCCGGGTCCAGTGAAGTCAAAAAACGTAGACGGTCCTTCACGTTTCGCTGAATGCTGTAGCAACTGTATGAGCTTCAAGTGATCGCTCGATGAAACTTCATCGCTTTTGAGGAGCTGGAAGATGTATCGTACTTGTTTCGTGGACATAGAAAACGAACTGCAAAGTTGAATGAGTTCAAGCAACGATTCGCGATGCGCCTCTGCATCCGTGTACCAACCCAAGAAAAAGTCCAGAGCACCTGCCGAATTTGCCGTAGCTTTGGATGTGACGGACGTCGAGAGTAGGTGTTTGATAGAAGTGAACAGCATAATCCTAAGTTCCTCGGTCACTTCTAGCGTGTTGAAGAGTTGCAATAACGTTCTCAACGCGCCAGAGTTTCTCAATGCGACATTCGACGAGGCGACGTTTTCGCCGTCGTACGTGTCATCTATGATTAAACTCATGAATGCCCCGAAAAGTGCTTCTGACATCGTGTTTACTCCCCGTGCGCATTGAATTGCCTCCTTAAGTGTGTCATATCCTATGGCTTTTTCAAAAGTTGCAGCTGCGGCGTGTGAATTCGACATCACCGCTTGCATGGTAGAAATTACTTCCAACGCCACATTCTCTCCCGCGTCGCCATCGCACAGAGCTACAATTTGCACGAATTCAGCGCCGCCGCCCTCTGAAGATAATAAATCTCGCAAGCTAGAACCCGAACCGTTCGGATTGTTGAGCATATTTCGTAAACCACGCAGCATCGCTTGCAAAAGATCGAAACTGACGCCGCGCGCGCGAGGAAGAGCTTGTACGTATCTTCTTGCTAAGGTTGACCACGCATCACGGTGGGCACCCGCATCTGGTGACGATGCATTTATGCGCTGCCCGATGAGAGAAATAACGGCCTGGATGGCAACATCGCGCGTCGATGTAGCCCACAAAAGCTCGCTGAAAATTAAATCAACAACGCCGTCGTTGTTGAGTGTCGATAACGCGAGAACATCTGGTCCTTCAAGACAGGAGCGCAGAGCGCTTAACGTTGCACCTAATGCCGCAGCATGTGGCGTTGGCAGCGCTAATTCTGAGTCATTTTCACAAAATGATATATCATCACTTCCCCAACACTTTAGCTGCGCACTTAATGCCCCCGCGAGTCGCCCTGGTGCTTCTATTTCTGAAAGCGCTTTACTCGCTCCGTGCGAAGAAAGCTTCAAGAACAACTCAAGCGCGGGACAACAACGAAGCACCGCACTTGGTTGTATCGCTCGCGTGGTAATTGCACCAACAAGCGCGTTACATTCGCTGATGCTATCTGTTGTTTGACTTGCAATTCGTCCAGCCTTGAGAAGTAACGCCACCACTTGTGTTTGGACGCGCTGTCGCAGGCGAGCGTTTTCATCGTCAGACTTCACTTCCGCGTCATCCTCTGATGCGGATGGTATAGGGCCGAACGTGTCGCAATCTAAAAGAACTTCCCATGTGCGGGACTTCCGAACAATCGGTATCATCGTCGGATCGCGCGCGATTACGTCGCTCACGAAACGCGCGACGAAAGACCGCGATTCCAAGCACTTCCGCGCGCTGGTGAATGGAAGACTCGCGCTAGAACACGATTCCATGAGCGCATCTATAACGCATTGCGCGAGCAACTCCTTTGTGCCTTTACTTGCCCATCCCTCTGTTGACTGAATATCTTCGTCGCGCTCAACGAGCTTCAAGAGTAAGCTGTACAACTCTGATAATGTCGCATCCATGGGCCCGGGAGCTTCGCTCAACAAAACAGCACGCACCCGCTCGCTATCCCAGGGGACGCCTTCAATTTCATCGCCAGAAACGCTCGGTTCATCCGCGGCTTCGTTGCACAACGAACTGACGCGACGTACCAATGTAGACAATCGATTGAACATACCGACTGCTTGCGCTCGCTCAATATTCGCCTTGCTGCCGCTCATGACGCGGCGCGCAAGATCAAGCGCGGCGATAGACGACGCGATAAATTTGGCGTCGACATCACTAGCGCTGTCGCGTGAATATACTCCTTCAAAGAAAATATCGAGTGCTCCCGCGGCGGCTAAACTCTTCTGCATGGCAACATCACCATCTATGGCGTACCCAATCGCAGCTGTCGCCGCGTCTTCTATGCTTGACGCTGTATCGCGCATGGACCCGTTAAATTTTGCCGAGGCTGCTCGCTCAATGCGCAAAACATCAATCAAGCAAAGCAGCGCGCTCGACTCTGTTAATTGCTGCAGCGCCCAAGATTTGTCGTCCTTCAAGTACGTTCCAAGAATACACACAGCGTGAGCGATGACGCGCTGCATGGCATCTAATTGCGCGCGCGCTTCGTCTCCAGATGCACCAGCCGCGCCGCTCGCAGAAGCTCCGATTGTCAAGAGTCGTTGCGAGCACGCCTTACACGCGCTCGTTAGCGCTTTGAACACACCATATTGTACCATCACCACGCGATTATGCGCAGACCGCGACATGACTTCAAGTGCACGCATCGTCTCGATGCCCACGTTCGCGCGCCGTTCCTCGCGCTCCTTGATATCCATAGACATGGACAACGCGCCGTCGAGACGGTCGGCGAGAGACGCCGCGTCGCTCACCGCGCGCTCAACAACCTCTCTCGGGTGCGCACGTCTGCACCCTGCGTCCTCCACGCTGGTAATGTCGCCAATCAACGGCACCCAATTCTCGTACATTTCACCAAACGCATCGAAAAACGCATTCACGGCGCCGCGTTCGGCGCTTCCGCGCGCTGCGCCTCGCGCGAGCGTCCACAGAAACACCAAGTCTCCATCGCGCGTGCCATCGAAAGACGCCTCCAAGACGCACGGCATGGACGCGCGTTCGACGACAGGGCTCGACGTGCTCGGTTCCATGTCGTCCCGCGCCGTCGACGCGCCGTCATCGCGCGTCGAGGCTTCGGTTTCGGAGGTTGCCGTGAAACGGCGCAAAAAATTCATCCTCGACGTCGTCAACTACACCGCGCGCGCGCGCCCGTGCGCACACGGGTTCGTGCGCGCCTTGGATTTTCCGCTCGTGTGAACGCACGCGCTCGCGCCGACGACGGGCGATCGATGCGCGCGCGGCGCTCTCTGGCGTTGCGATGGCGCGTGGCAGTTGCAAGTTTACAAGCCGTGTTCAATGTCGCCGGGACGATGAGAGGTAAACGATGTCGTATTGCACAATGCGCTTCGTACGCGCGGTAAAATGAAAGTGGGAACGTGGTGTCGTCGCAAATGCGCGGGTGTTTTATGCGTCTTCGTCGAATGAGGCGCCCGGATCAATCGGCGCATCTTCGATGTCGCTCGGCGTCGCGGCTTCGACGGGCGTATTCAATGATTGTTGCTTTGGCTTTTCCTTTGATGATTTTTTCTGCTCAATGACGTATGCCGGAACGCTGATACCTTTGACGTACCAGTCGACGAAATCATTCAGCGAAACGACGCCGTCTTCTTCTTTATCGAGCATACGAAGCGCGATGTTGCAATCCATCTCGGTGACGTCGTGTCCCATACTCGAAAGTAGAGATTTGAGTTTATCGCCATCGAGCTCGCCCGTTCCATCGCTGTCGTATTCACTGAACAAGGCTGCGATTTTCATCGCTTCTTTATCGCTGATCGAAAACGACTGCGGATCAAAGCCAAACTTCTCTTTAGCGTTTGCGTACTCGAAATACGCAGCCAAGTTGTGAATCGTGCCGCGAGAGTTTGAAATGAGCTCTGCCTCTTCATGCAAAGCATCGCGAATCTGATTCAGAAGCGTCAAGACTTTCATCGAAGCCGTCGCGCGCCGCATCGAAAAGGGCGTCAATGCACCGATGATGTGTTCGGTATCACCCAACTGCTGCGTTGCGGTGATAAAGCTGCGCAAGTCGGCAGTCTCAAACGTCACCAAAGAGTAAATGTACGCAGACAACAGAATGAAATGCGCCGCCGCTTCCACGGCAAAAATGGCGCCAGCGATTAAAATCATCGCGAACGCAACGTACGCCATGAACGTAGGAAAGACGGCCTCGTACGGATTGTAGTTTAGATTCACGCTTAAAACCATCAGCGACACCGTCATCAAAGCGTTGAACAATGTTGCAAAGACTTCAACCGCAATCAATCCCGCACTACGGCTCAACACTACGCGGCGCAAATCATTCGGTGTCTTGATGCCTAAGTCAACAAATCCGCGCGCGATGATGGCGGCCGCGCGAGGACTCAGCGTCGCGCGCAAAACTTTTGACATTTCGTCAACCGCGCTGGAATCTGAAATGGTGCCAGTGGCGGCGCCGCCGCTCGAGGTTTCCTTGGTCACTGGAACGTAAGCGTCGTCCACAGTCGGCGAATCAATGACTGCGGCGTCGACGTCGATGTCGACGTCGTCGCTTTCGGCAGCGCCACGCGGACGGTGCCGAATGTGGCTCACCATGTGGACTCGGAACGTGGGCGGCTGCGCGACGACAATGGACCGCGCGATGCGAAGCGATGAAGGACGCGACGACGACGGGCGAGAGAGTGCAATGCGAGGTTGCGGGCGCGCCGTGTGAAGAAAGATGGCGCGGTGCTGCATTCGTGCGGCGCAAAATGACGTCATTGTGTGGGACGACGTCGTAAATCGTAGAGCGAGAGACGCGCGTCGTCGTCAACTCTCGCTCGTAACGGCGCGTCGAAGCAACGCATCATTTCTCACGCAATGTCTTTTCGTATGTGTTTATGTGTTCAACTCATTACATGATTTAATGCGCCATTGGACGAATTCGTAGTAAAGTCTTGCTTTGTTCGTCACGCGGCTTTGATGCACGTGTCTTCGTCGTACGGGGCAAAAATCAAACCACTACCCATATCCGTCCTATCGAGCTGGATTTGGTACGGTGCGTACTGACCAGTCGGCCAAGACGCGGCGCGATACCAATGCGCGACAACCGTACCAGTGGCCCAACCTTCCGGCCCCGGCCCTATGCGGCACGCCACCTTGGTGCCGACGTCGAATCGCAGCGCCTCCGTCGGCACCGGTCCCGGCTCTGGCGTCTCCGGCTCTGGTGGCCACACCGCTTGCTCACCCGCCGCCCACTGTTGAATAATTTCATCCGGAGGCATCTGCGAATCGATATCCCCCTCCTCAACCTCGTGCACCTCGCACGGAATCCCAAACACCGTCCCGCAGCCGGCGCCGTAGATTATCCGAACCACCGTATCAATCGGCGCGCAATTCGGATCCCCACACTGCACCTCACTCACATCCACCACGCACTCCCGAGTCTGTACGTGTTCCAGCGGTAATCGCGCCTCGACCCATTCTTTGACGCGCACGGTGGCGGTCCGTTTCGCCTTGGCGGCGGCGTCTTCCGCGCTCCCGGGCAGCGTGAATGGTCCCGCCATGGCGTGCGCGCAGTCGTGCCGCACCCTACGCCGCGTACGCGGGACTGTGGTCGAACTCGCCCGTCGTGCGCGCGTCACGCGCGTTACGTCGCGGTCGACGCGCGCGATGTGCTCGAGAACGCGACCCGACGCGGCGCGCAATGCCGTCGTCGGAATCGATTTGATTTTTGGTTTCTCGCCCTGGAGGGGGTCGTTCTTAGGGTCATAATTGGTCAAATGACCCCCTCAAACTTTTCTTCGAAACTTTTCTTAACCACGCCGTGACGTCACAGCGCGGCGTTCGACGACCAACGCGGGCGATCGACGACGATGAGCTTCGTCAATCGCCTGTTCTCCTACGTGTTTAACGAACTCATGGTGAATACGCTGGCGAATTCGCGCACGTTTCAGCGGTTCGCGGTGAAGAGCGATGCGATGATGCGCGAGGCAGCCAAGGGCGACGCCGCCAAGGTGTTTCGTGAGAGTCAGGAGGCGGTGCGCGCGCGCGCGGAGGATGTGAAGCGACAATTGTTTGAGGAGATGTCGTCTAAAGGTGGGCGCGGTGGTGGCGGCGGCGCGTGAGACGTATTTGATTTGTTTTTGTAATTGTATCCCAGCACACTTTGTACAAGTGAAAAGTTTGACGTCGGGCTACGCTACGTTTACAAGGAGTCTAGTGTCGATCATAATGTTATGATGCGTAATAGTATGGTTTATCTGCGGCGCGAGACGCGCCTGGGAAGTTACATCGCTTGTTTGCGATGCCAAACATGCTCACCGAACCCGTGGGCGCGATTCGCGTCGGGTCCCTGGCGCCGGCGAAGACGTTTTTCCCGAGCGACGCGCCTTCGCAATCAATGGTGACCTTTCCGCTGTTTTCAGCGACGATGTGTACGACGCGATGATGCGCGTGGAATTCTCGATTACCTCTGCCCCAGTACGTGCCGTCTTTTAAGATGCAGCGATCGCGATTGACCGTGTAGCCGTAGCCGGCGTTCCTCGTGGATGACATGCGCCGACTCGACGAGGACGGCGAGTATCGTGACACGGCGGATGATATTCGATCCGCCACGGAGAGAGAATGGTCTTGTGTTGGGTAGTAGTCCCGCGCATCACTCAATGACGCGTCTATGCACTTCTGAATCGTCGCATATGGTCTCGCTGCCGTGCCGTGACCGGTGACATCGTTCCCCGAAGGCGACACGTAAATGTCGCCGTATAAAAAGTACAAGCACGACTTTGATGGATTTCCCGGGTCGGCGTTGCCAGGAACGCCCAAAAACGGATCCGCCGCGGATGAGCTCAACCACCCGGTGCCCTTATCCAAGTTGTGTCCATCGAGCATGTTGGTGTAGTAATTGAGCGGCGGATTGTTGGACACCGCGCAGTCGCTCGGCGTGCCGACGTCGCGGCTCCACATCCAGTACCCTTTCGCCGTCGCGGTGTTGTCTCGATAGCCCACGTGCGTGGGTGTCGCCGCCACGTTACCCGTGACTGGCACGCCAAACTTGTTGTAATTGTTGCTCACTTGTACTAAATCTTGATGCGCTGGTTTAATCGAGCCGTCAGACGCCGCGTCGCTCGAAGGCATGTCGAGGCCGCGATAGGATGGATTGAGCTCCGCCGCGGCGAGGCGCCGTCCTGTAATCGTTCCTGTGACTTCACCCACGGCGACGACGTCGTAAGACGCGGTGGAAATATCATACGCGCCTGTGGCCCATGAACCGTGATCTAATTCTGGATCGAGCTCATTAATGCCTTTCCCTTGCATCGTGTACGCGCCGATGGCGGCGGGATCCGCGGCGGCGACGTTGAGCTCAGACGCGCGGACTTGAATGACGGGCTTTTGCGGCGTAAACGTAACCACAGGCGCGCTCACGTACGAACCCGCTGTCACGATGCGCACTTCGATAACCTTTTTCACAAAACACCCGTATTCGGCGAAACAGTTATCCGCGGGCCCGAGAACGGCGACGGCGCTCCCGTGCGCGCCACCAGTCGTCAGGCACGTCCCGGAACACGACAGCGTCACTTCGGGCGGCACTCGATACCCATTGCCTCCGTTCGCGACAGCAATACTCACCAACACACCGTTACTTATCGTCGCGGTCGCTGCCGCACCGGAGCCTTGATTGTACGAGTATCCTCCACTCGTCAGCGAGACGGCGGAAATCTTTCCATTCGTCACCGTCGCCGTCGCCGCGGCGCCTCCTCCTCCGCCACCCGTGAACGTTAACACTGGCGCTGATGCGTAGCCAGCGCCAGCGTTCACGATAGACACCGCCGTAATGGCATCCCCTGACATAGTCACGTCTAACACCGCACCACTGCCGATGATATCCGAAGAATCAATCAACGTCGTGTCGGATGGATATTGCCGAAGCTGCGCCGCCGGTCCAAACGCCGGCGTAATGCAACGAATTTCTGTCGATGAAATCCACCGCACGCGCCCACCGGGTTCGCCGACGACATGTGACACATCGTCGCTCTCCCATAAATTCTTACCACTCTCTGGAATACCACCAAATTTACACTTGAGATATTTACTAGGCAGAAAGTTGGCGCCTTTGACGACGACTTCGGTGTTGCCGTCAAACGGACCTCTCGCGCCCCAGACGGAATTTTGAGACGTGCTTATGCTCGACACCGTCGGAATCGGATCGCTATACGTGAACGTGGCGTACGTTGTATCATACGTCGCGCCATCGTTCGATATTTGGTACTTGCACGCTACGCTCGGTATCGGGTCTCCGTCGGGCACCGGCATGGGCGGCGTCTCGCACCGCACGGCGACGTAACTGAGCCAAATCGCGGGCGTATCCTTGACGTATGACGTCGCCCCTGTGCCGTCAACATCGATCGAGCACGTCATGCGGCACCTTAAATACTTTCCAGGGTAGAACGTACCGCGAATCCGGGGGCTATTCATGGGCGCGGACGGGTCGGGGAAATGTGGATTTGGCGTCCCCGAGCCATCCGTCGGCCCTCTGTACACCTCACTCGAGCCCAGCGTGCTCGCGCCTAAATTCAATCCAGTGGCCGAAATCACAACCGCGGTACCGCCAATGTACGGCCCAGTGGTATTTGACGCCGTCCAAGTTTCGTGGTACGCGTTGGTATTAATTCCTTGTCGAACGCCGTCGTAAAATCCAGCCAACGAGTCGTCGTAGACGTACGCCAGAAACGTCCCCGACCCCTTTGTAAACACATTCGGCGTCCCACTAAACGCTTCACCATCGTTTGAGACGATGACTTGCGTCCACCCCGCTTCATTCCTCGCCGGGGTCTCCACAGTGATCATCGAAGACGAATGAAACGTCGCGCGCGCATCCGTAACCTCCGTCCCGCGCACAAAGCGCGCCGTCAACGACGGCGAGTTCGCGAACCCACCGCCGTAAATCGCGAGCGTGGTGCCCCCGGCGACGTGCCCTTGCGGCGGTTCAAGCCATGAAATCTAAGTCACGCGCATCAGCGATGTCGTCGTCAGTCATGCGCGTCGTCATCGACGTCGTGGAGCTCGGCTCGAGCGTCTCTCTCTCTCTCTCGCGCGTCGTCGTCGTCATCATCACCCACCTGCGGCGGCGCCATCGTCACCGATCCGTACCCAGCGCACTCACGCGCGAGAACGCACGCGATCACACACGCGAGCGCGATCGACGCCCACGCGCGATGCGCGCGCGGCGCCGTACGCGCCATCGCGAGACCGCGGCCCAACCGTCGCTTGGACCAATCTCTCCGCGCGCGCGTCGTCGTCGTCGTCGTCGTCGCGCCCGTCGCGCCCGTCGCGCCCGTCGCGCCCGTGCGTCGGCGCACCGCGCGCGCCACGCACTCGTCCCGCGATCGCCCTCGCGCGACGGTCGCGCGACAGGCGTCGTCGTGTGCGGCGCCGAACTCGCGCGCGCACACCAACGGCTCAGCGCACGCACGGAGCTCAACGACGCGTACGCGCGCGCCGACGTCGCGCCGCGCCCACCGCGCGCGCGCGATCGCGCGAAACGCGCGCGAGTGACGTTCGCGCGCCGCGGCGACGTCGATCGCGCCGCGCCGCGCGACGTCGATCGCGCTGGATGAATGTGATGAAACGCTTAAAAAAACGCACGAAAAAAACAACCACCCAGGTCTCTCGCGACGCGTCTCGGCGCGCGAACGCGAGTGCGACGCGCGCGCGCGCGCGTAGGATAGACACCGAGTCGCGTCGCCGTCGCGCACGCACGCGACGCGCGGCATGGCGGTGACGGTGCGCGCGACGGTGGACGCGCGACAGCAGCGCGAGGCTGAGGTGGAGGAGGTGGTGCGCGCCAAGGCGGTGTCGGCGCAGGCGCGTGCGGTGCGCGCGCGCGCGAACGCGCGGCGTCGGAAGGTGACGCGCGGCGACGACGCGAGTGCGCCGCATGCGTTGGCGGCGACGGTGGGCGCGTCAAGCGAGGGTGGCGCGTCGTCGAGGGTGGTGCTCGACGCGTCGGCGCCGGCGCGCGAGGACGCCGAGACGACGAGGACGACGAGGACGACGACGAATAGAGGCGTGTCGAACGCGCGATGCGTGTGTGAAGGCGTGACGAAGAGTGTTCAACGTGAAATGTGCGATGGGACGGTGGTGCGCGAGGACGTGCGCGTGGGCGTGCGCGCGATAGTTGTCGCAAAGGATGGAGCCGCGTACGTCGGTCGCGAGGATGGCGAAACCGAACGCCTGCGGGACATCGATGACGCCACGCCGACGCACGCGACGACGACGGTGAAATTTACGCCAGATATTTGTGGAGGGTCGATGACGGAGTTCGTCAACGCGCGTACGGCGGTGCGTGCGCTGCAAATTTCGCTCGATGGCGAAATCTTGTTCGTCGGGTACGACAACGCCGGATGGATGAAGGTGGCGTTGGCGAATGGATTAATTGTGTCTTCATCCCCGCCGCATGAAGACTTCGCGGACGTATTCAAATACGTCGACGCATCCAAGCTGAGTAAATACGTGAATACGACGCCACAGTGTCGGGAAATGCTCGTGAGTGATGACTTGAGTGAAGTGTATCTCACGTCGCCCGCGCTCCGGGACAGTCGCGTGTACGCTTGGGATTTGACTCGCCGGGACGGCGAAACGACGAGCTTGCGCGAAGAGGTGATGTTGGAGTGTCAAAAACAATTTAACGCAGGCTCGGTGTCGTTGAATGATATCGATAGCGTAGACGACGTCGATAGGTGGAATGAGTTGTACGCGTCGATTGAACTCGACGTCATGTCAAAGAGAGCGCGCGCGCGCGGGGCGGTGCGTCGTTTGGAATTTCATACCGACATTGTCACCTCACTCGCGCGAGTGCGCGATGTGCTCATCAGTGCTGGGAGTGATAATTATATCGCAGCTTGGGATCTGACTGTGCGGACGGATTCGCCCAAGCCAGTGTTCACGACAAAGTCAACGTGCGGCGTCCGAGCGCTATCCGCTTCGGATGACGGCGAAACGTTGTATTGCGGAGGCGCCGATAGTAACGTTCGCGTGTATCACGTGACCGGCGAAGGGAGCGCATTTAGCCTACAGTGGATGAGGTCCATCGCTGGACACGATGGATTCATCACGTCCATGAGCGCGGCGGGGAATGCGCCATTCGTAGTCACTGGAAGCGCGTACGTGGACAAAGCTTCGGCGTCAGTCATTTACGGCGACGGGGACATTGGCGTGTGGCGAGTCAGCGATGGTGCACGCATGTCCAAGAGCAAAGTGCACGAGGCCGATGTCACGGCGTTAGCTTTTACTCCGGATAGAAAGTCACTGTATAGCGGCGATGCGCATGGTAGAGTATTTAAACACGCGTTTGGGGATGTCGTCGAAGACGATGAACCGACGCGACGCGGCGCGGGTACGAAAGAAATGGGATTTCGCAAAGGTTTTTTACTGTGATAATGACGGTAACGATACAATCACGAGTACAATGCTAGCGTGCCTCTACTTTTTTGCCTTCTTTTTCGGTGCGTATTTGGCCTCGAGCGCGGCAAACATATTCTCCGCCTGGTCGCCTCGCATGGCTTGGTTGCGCTGAATAAGCGCCATTAAATCATTCTCCCCATCCTTTGCCGCCTTCACTCGCTTCACCTTGCGCGCGCCAAGAGGGTCTTTCGGCGCTTTTTTCTTTCGTATTTCTTTCGCCCATTTCGTGTACACGTCGTATTCGCGCACATCCTTGGCTCGTATCGCCGCGTCCACGACGTCGGCGAAACGGTGCGAGTCATCAGCCTCCTCGCTACACATCACCCAAGCAAAAACCTTGGCCATATCCCCCTCGAATTGTGCATAGTACTCCAAAACATCTTTTCGCTCCTCATCGCTCCCGCGGTAGGTCTTTTCAAAGTCCACAATATCATCCGTCTCTACTTTTTTATACACGCTTCGGTAGTACCTGTACAGCGTCTCAAACTCCTCCCCTCCAAACTCCGCATCATCCACCCGTCCGGTCTCATCGTACATCTTACGCTTGGCATCGTCAGATAGTATCCCATACACGCGCTGGAGCGTCTGAAACTTCCCCGCCGCCTCGTCGTCGCCGACATTTTTATCCGGATGCAACCGCAACGCCATCTTATGATACGCGCGTTTGATATCCTTCGCGCTCGGTGCAGGCGTCCTCTCCAGCCCGAGCACGGCGTAGAGGTCTTTCCCCGCCAGCGCGTCGTCATCGCGCGCGTCGCTGTCGCTGTCGCTGTCGTGCGAGAACATCGCGGCGGTGCGAGAGTGCCGACAAACGGGTGCGTTTTGAATGCTTTTGACACCGCAAAAAAACAGCCCCCACGCGCATCAATCGCGCGAGCTCACACGTCGACGCGCCCCGTTCGTCGGCATCGCGCGGCGCATCGCGCGCACATCGTTTGTTTTTACACGTTCGCACGCGCGACGCATGTCGCGACGGCTGCTGAAGAACCAGCTCTCGCGCGCGCTCGATGCGCTCGCGAGTCCCAGTGGCGGCGGCGTGGCGAAAGCGCACGCTGGGACGACGAAGACGAAGCGCGCCAAGGGCGCGAGACCGGTGACGAAGAATAATAAGCACGCGCTCGATGCGAAGCGCGCGTCGAAGCAGGCGGTGCGGGCGAGGCAGCGCGCGATGCGAGCGGCGGGTGACGTGTTCAAGGACGAGCTCACGGCTGAGCGCCGGGCGGCGGTGAAGCGACGAAACGTTGGGTATTATGCGATGACGGGCGTGGCGGTGGATGAGCATGGTGAAGCCGCGGCGAAAGCGATCGGCGTTGACCCCGGGAGCGCTGGTGCGAATGATGATGATGACGATGGCGAAGAGATGCTGTGGTGAAACGTCATCGGCGAACCGTCCTCTTGTAAAACTAATTTCTCTAGTGTGCTATTCTCTCTAGCTACAGCTCTCGTAAAACAAGCGCGAGCGTAGCGACTACTTCAAACGCGAGCCTCATCGCGTTGACAGCGTAGCTTTGAGGTGTTTCGTGGATCCACTACCTCCAAGCAAGTTTGCGATGTCGCCCCACGTCGACGGACGTCCGCCGACGGGTCTTTCTTGCGCCGAACACAGCGCTCGACGCTCAGCAATGTCGAGCGCGGTCTCTCCGAACTCGTCTTTTAAATTCACGTCGACGCCGTTTTCGAGTAAACATTTGCACACGTTTCGATGTCCAGATACGGATGCCCAGTGTAACGCCGTGCGTTTCCATCGATCGAGCGCGTTTACGCCAAATGTACTGGCAAACTTTTTCTTGCCACTCGATGTGTTCGCGCACTCTATAATGGTTTCTATGACTGACGACGACGCACCAGCACGAGCTGCAATGTGCAAACCCGACTGCTTGTCGTCGTCAACGGCATCAATCTTTGCTCCGTGTGCGACGAGTGTTTTGATAATGTCCGACGTACACGCGGGGGAGGACGCCGCGAAGAGCAAAGGTGTCCTTCGATGTGCGCCACTCGCGTTTGCCGATGACCCATGCTCAAGGAACACGCGTGCGCACTCAAGATGCGCGTTGGCGCATGCGACATGGATCGGCAAAGATCCAGATTTCGCTTCAATGGCAATGCCGGCGCCGATGAGCGCGCGCGCAATGCTAGCATAACCAGCAGCAGCGACGCGGAATAGAACACTCGAGCCTAAGTCACTCATCTCGGCAGGCAAAGTATGCATGCCATCATCGTCGTCCTCGCTGTCATCATATTTACTTGGCCACGATCCTGCATTTACACGAATGAATCTCGCGTAGTCATTCAGAGAAGGCCGCGTAAGAAGCTCAAACGGCGCAAAAACACCCAACGCTTCGCCAAAGTTTCCACCAGCCCGCTCGTCCTCACCACAAATCAGAGTGCGAACTCTTCGCACAACGCGTAACGCAGTTAGTGAGTCTCCGCCCAAAGCGACAAAATCGCAGTCTCCAAATTCCACCGCCACGCCAAGTTCTTCTGACCAAATGTTTGCTAAATCAACACCAAAAGCACCGTGTGATATCGCGCTCTGTCCGACGTCGCCGTCTACCATGCGCTTGGATAATTCGGCCCGAGATACTTTCCCTGTTGATGTCATTGGCATATGATCGATGAAAGCAAATGTGGACGGCACCATGTATTGAGGCACTTCCTTCGCGACGAGAAATCGCAGCGCTTCTGAAACGACTCCCTCTGTCGACGTAAACGTCCCGGTGCACCACGCAACGAGTTGCTTTGATTGATTCAAAACGCACTTTACTTCGCGAATACACGAGCCGCATGTCTTGCGAATAGCGCTCTCTATCTCTCCTAGCTCGACGCGTTGACCGCTAATTTTAACTTGGTCGTCCCGACGTCCAAGAAGTATCGGTCCACGCACGCACATACGCACGATATCGCCCGTGCGATAGAATCCATCGCGGAATCGCTCTGACGTGAGTTCACTACGATTTAAATACCCTTTGCCGAGCTGAGCGCCGCCTATCCAAAGCTCTGCAAGTTGGCCGTCCTGCGCTCGAACGAGAGGGTCGTCGCCTGGCTCGGCGGCAAATACCAGAACATTTCCCGGAAGGGGATCACCGAGAGCGCGTAAATCGTCACTCATGGGATCGCGTATCTCGCGAAATGTTTGATACGCACAGCACTCGGTGACACCGTACGTGTTTGCAACTCTAACACCGCGTGAAATCCATGTCTCGGCGAGCGCCTTTGACATTGACTCGCCTCCGAGCGCGACGAGTCTCAGTTTGCTCAAGTCGAGAGTCTCAATGTTGTCCACGCTCTGCAATAAGACTGGCGTTGTGAGACAATGCGTAGCGCCTGATGCGCTCAAGAGGCTTCCTAGTTTTGTGAATGTCGAATGTCGCGGTGCGGCGACGATGGTGGCGCCCGCCACCATTGCGCTGCAAAAATCAGTAAAGTGCGGATCAAACATGTGTGAGCTCGCACAGAACACCACATCACCGCGATGAATTTCATGCGCGACATTTTTCGCTTCACAATATGACATGAGTGCCGCATGCGTGCTGACACAACCCTTCGGTCTACCCGTCGAGCCGCTGGTGAAAAACACGTGCGAAACGTCTTCTCGCTTTGGCGTAACATGCGCATATGTCGGCGCATCGTTCGTCATGACCGACGAAACTTCAAGCACGGACACATCACTCACGGAAGATACCAGTTGCAGTTCTCGCGCGTCTCGCACGATAACGAGTGCAACGTCCGCATCCGCAAATACGCTCGCCAACCGACTTGACGGGTCGTGTGGGCTCAATGGCAGTACTGCCAAACCAGCGAGCATCGCTGCCAATTGGCACGCGAACAATTCCACGCCATCCTCAAGCATGATTCCGCAACATCTAAAACCATCACCATGCGCGTTATTTTCTATTTTGCGTCTAAAAATACTGGCCATGCGCGTGGAAATGTCAAAAAGTTGTCCGTAAGTCGTCGTCGACGACGTTTTACCGTCATCTTGATAATACTCGATGGCCACATCTGTTTTCGTGGCGACATTACTCGCGCGCGATTGCACACATGATACGACTGTGTCAAGCAACGTCATTGAGCGAAGCCCGCTGTGTCGGTTTAACTAGCGCTTGAAAGCTTCCCGTTGTTGCCGTTCCAAAGCCAACGTATCCGCGTACACCTCTAACACCACATTCTGCACGAGTTGAACCTGCTCTTCCGTGAGCGCGTCGAGAGATTTACCGCGCACTTTTGCCGCGAGTCTCACCTTGCCTTTACTGAGTACCATTAACGGCGCCGCACGGCAGAGACGCACGAACTTTGCCGCCGAGCTGTAGTCAAAGTGCAAATGCTCGAGCGCAAGAATAGCGACGATGGCGCGCTCGAAAGACAAGTCGGGCCCTCCGATGCAACACAAACAGTTTGCAGCGTGCGTACTCGTGGAATTCGTCGACGTTGGCTCTGGTTGTGCGCTCGTGGACATGAAGCCGCCGCCGCGCTCTGAGGGTGCTACGTTATGGACGCGAGCGCGTCAAGCGTTCAATGGCACATTTTATGGAGTATTAAAAGAAGCACTAAAGCAGTATTAATAAGCACGATGATTCTCTCGCACGCATTTTTCTCACGCTCTTACAACTCTTCCAACGTCGTCGGTACGAGCAACGAGCTATCGAAAGTTTCAACCTTGTCAAACGGCAAAATCGCAACTTCAACGGTGCAATCGCCATTCTTTTTCACGTTCACCTTGCGCACGGTTCCAGCGCGCTCAGGCGAGCCGCCGAAACCAAGGAATCCGCTCGTAGCTTTGATTTTCACCAAATCACCCTTTTGCAATTTGAGCTTGTCGCCAACCTTCAAGTTGACTTCGCCACCAGCCCAGCCGCCGGTGAACAAGTTATCCCGACCAGCAAACTTGGATGCGTCACCCTTCACAAAGCGACCCTTACCAATATACACATCGTCATCACCACGAACGTCTTCTGGTAAATCACCCACCGGCTTGGGCGCCGCCTTCTTCGCGTCCGCCGCCTTGGCGTTTTTGAGCTCCTCTTGAATGAAAATCTCCTTCAACTCCTTCTCACCACCCGGCCAGCCACCGGTGAACCAGTTATCTCTCCCGGCATACTTTTTCGGGTCATCTTCAACGTACCGTCCCTTCCCGATGTACACCTTATCCTTCCCCGCCGCGGCGCGAACGCTCGCGCCGCGCGCGCTCGCGCCCGGGCGCGCCGACGCCGCCACCTATCCTCGCAAAACCACGCACGCAACCCGTCAGTCACGCGAACGCGCACGCGAACGCACGAACACAACCATATCCGCGCCCATGGCGCCATCACCGCGCGTCGCGCCCGCGCCACCGCGCACCACCGCGCGTGTCCCCGCGCGAACGATATCCACGCTATCCCGCGAGACCTCGCGCGGTGCGGCGCGCAGCTCCCGTGCCGTCGCGCGTCGCGCCGCGGTGCCGTGCGTGCGCGTCGGCGGCATCGCGCGCGCGTACCTTTACAGTCGTCATCGTCGTCGTCATCATCATCGTCGTCGTCGTCGTAATGTGACGTGCGCGCGTGTCCCGGCACAAGATGGCGGCTCGAACGACGTTAACTCAAGAATGACCAATCACGAGTCCCTCTGCGCATCACCGCAGACATCGACGCACAATCACGCCGTCGGCACCGCGCGCGAGGATGGAATTTGGATACTGGGGCATTCGTGGACTCGGCGCCGCCGGGCGCATGATGTTCGCCTACGCCGGGGTGGAGTACACCGACGTGCAATACACGGATCCGGTGCAGTGGTTTGGTGTGCGCAAGCCCGAGTTGATGAAGGTGAACCCGATGATTAATTTGCCGTACGTCGTCGATGGGGAGGTGGTGATTACGCATTCGAATTCGGTGTTGGAGTACCTGGGGGATAAGCTCGGGATTGATGGGTTTAAGGATGACGGTGAGAAGTACGCCAACGCGCAAGTGTTGGATGAGGTGTACGACTTGCGCAACGCGTTGATGCAGGTGGTGTACCCGTTTCATAAGTTTACGCGCACCGCGGAGGAATTCGAGGAGATGTGTCCGGCACATTTGTCGACGAAGGTGCCCGCACACTACACAAAGTTGGAGGCGTGGATGGCGACGCTCGGGACGAAATTTCTCGTTCGGGACGCGTCGCCGACCAGCGCCGACTTTCACGCGTTTGAAATGTTGGACCAACACGAAGAAATCGCCAAAAAGCGCGGTGCGCCATCGCCCTTGGCGGCGTTTCCAAAACTGCGCGGCTTCTATGACGAGTTCAAAGGATTGCCGCGGTTAGCAAGTTACTTTGCTTCGCCGGCTTACACGCTGCCGATGAACTCAAGTGGCGCCGGCGCGTGGATTGTTTAGAATTCGATAGTTTAGATCGCAAATTCTTTGATTTTTGAATACAAAGCACCGATTCGTGCAGCCTATGCGGAAATATTAAACTCCACCGCGCGCGAGTAATTTCATGGTGAAAGGAATGACAAACTGTCTGGCGACGTTCACGACACCAGCGGTGAACGCTGCGAGCGCGGAAGATATCACCGCACCTTGCATGAATCGATCAAGCCACTTGCGGCGTTGGATATCTTTGAACGACCAATCCTCCTTTTGCAACATTTGAATAGTATTCGGCATGAACAACCACGGTGCGATTTTGTTAAAGATGGAATCGACGATGAGCGGCAACACAAACGTCAAAAATCCACCGTCGAAGCTTCTAGACAGCGTCACTAAAGCCTCAGCGTCTTTTGCGCGGTTCTTCGAGTACTTGGGAAGCGCAACTGCGGTATCGCCATCAGCTTCATCGAGTGCATCGATTAATACGCGCACGTCCTCCCATGCAGAATTCACGCCCAAACCAAAGTACGGCTTAACCGTGTGAATGGTGTCACCGAGCAAAGCCGCCATGCCACCCATGTTAAGCCCGTTTGCAACGTAACCAAAGTTTGGCAAGCCGAAGAACTTACTGTTTGCCATGGCTTCAATATCCTTTTCTTTGATGAAGCCGTTGAACATCGGAAACTCTTCTTTAAAGAACGCCTTCAACGACGTCGGATTGGTTAGCGTCTCACATGTTGCCTCGTCGTCAGGCTTGACCAGCATGATACCAATCAACAACCCTTCCTTTGTGGGTAAACACTCGAGGGCGACACCTCCCTTCGTCCGGGCGCTGTAATTCAAATCCTTGCGCATATTATCAGGCAAGTAAATTGGAATCGTCTTGTACACGCGGGCGTTGTTGCTCGAGTACCGCACAACCTTGACTTGGCACTTGGGGTTCTCATCCATTTCACGCACAACAGCCGATCTCATGCTATTCCCTTCGGCACCGAATACCACTGGGACGGTAAACTTGCCGCCGACGGCGTCCGGATCGAAAACGTCGCACTCTTCGCCGCATTCGCCGAGCTCCAACGTCACGTTACTGCCATCCTCTGCAAATTCACACCCAGTGCAGCATGCGTTGTATTTTACCTTGATGGCGTCAGAATACTTATTTTCAACTTCTTCCAACAAGCAAGCCACCAAACGATCACGCTGAATAACTTGCGTATCGTACGTTTTGTTCGCCAACCGCTCCTTGGGCTCGCCATCCGGGCCCCAATCCATGCGCCCTTTCACCACCGCACACTTATCGAGCACCGTGTCCAACGCCCCAATATCTCTAAGCACGCTTTGCCCGCGTCCAGAAAGTCCGACGTTGTACGATCTCGACGGATCACCCCATTCTTTGGAATCCGACGCCGGCGGACGGAGTAAACGCTCCCAAACTTGCACGTTCGTCCACCCGCGCCGCGCGAGCGCGATGGCGCACGCCAACCCAGTCGGCCCACCGCCGACGATCACACACGACGCTGGTTTCTTCCCATGCGTGCGGTCCTCGCCGAGCGCCGCGCGCGCGACGCCACGGCGACGAGACTGCGGCGTGGATGTCACTAATCCAAACTTCAAACGAGACGATACCGGTGTCGCACGCGCGTGCGCGCGCGCGCCAATCGCGCGCGGCGTTACGGGCGCGGAAGACAACATCACGTGCGTGCGCGCGCGGCGTCACGCGGTGTGTGCCGGCCGACGCGAGTCGCGAAGTGCCGCGTCAGCATGCATCGTGTCCCAGAGTTGAGGAAAACCACCGACGCCACTCCCGAGCGCGCCGTCGCCGACCGTCGTCGTCATGGCGAAATCCGGTGCGAAAAAGCAGCACGAGGCGAACAAGGCGCAGCTGAAGCTGCTCGCGAGCGTGCTCAACTACACCGCGGTGTTTCACGTCATCGTGCGCTTGTGTGTTCGATATAAAACGGTCAAGAAGTGGAACGTTGTATTCTTTGCGTGCACACTGCTCGCGTGCCGGACGTCGCTGAAGTCATTACGGTCGTTCGCGGCACCGACGTACGATGAAGATGGTGAATTAATCGACGGCGGCGGGTCGCTGCGTGGTGGGTTGACGGAGTACTATCAGGATTTGATTTACGTGGGCGCGTTTGCGCTGACGGCGACGACGTATTCGGATTGGTTTTGGATGTCGATGCTCATCATCCCGGCGGTCGGGGGATATTTAATTATCACCAAGCTCATTTTACCGTACATGTCGATGAAGAAGCAGGCGAGCGAGGCGAGCGAGCGAGAGGAAACTAAGGAGGAAAAGCGACGTCGCGAGCGTTCGCAGCGAAGACAGGTGAAACGCCGTGGATTTTAGTCTTTAACAAGTTTTGTGTAACTACAGTAGTATTGAGATGTGGCGAATGGATGATATTTAGTCAAGGTTGTGTGTCTACGATGCTTCGAATGTCTCCCATGTAATGCCGTATGATGTTAAGACGCGCAATCGTGTCTGGTGCTCCTCGCGCTTCGTTCGTGGGACATCGGCTCACGTTGGACCGCTTCACGCACGCCGCATACAAGTTCTCCGTAGATAGCTTTACCAGGCTCACCGATGCATGCCGAGAGAGTGCTTTCTTCTCAAAGTGTTCCACCGTCGTCGCGCTCGATGTCGTTTTACGTGTGAGCGTCTCGAGTTTGCGTTTCATTTCGCCAAGCCGAGTGTGGAGCGCTAAAATCGTCTCACGAGATGCCGAGACGCATTTGGAATGCACTTGCGTGACTTCATCCCGAGCTCCGACAGTGGACACTATAAGTTCTTGTAACTGCGTATTCGCCGCGAGAAGCGTGCGATGACGGTCGAGCGTTTCCTCCACGAGCTCGTAGACGTCCTCAGTGGTTGGCGCCCGAGCGCCGAATTCCTTCGTCCCCATGCTTTGACTCGCGCGGTACAAGTACTGAAAATATCGCTCATTCGCTTTGATTTTCTGATCAGCTATTTTGCACTTTGCTCGGATATCCGTGATTCTTTCAAGCAACGCGCTGATGTCTCGACTTTTCATGCGCTGCGTGTTTAAATCATCCGTGGCGGTCCGCTGCGCGCGCGAGCGCTTGGCATCCGCCTCTCGCAACATGTCATCACAATTGACAATATTTTCTTCTATTTGCACTTGCGTGTCCGCAACGCGGCGTTCCCACGCTGCGAAATCATGCTCTTTTATGGCGCACTCGCGTACTTTCTCTTTTAGCACCTGTCGAAAGTGTCGCTCTCTCTCTGCGTGGAAAGCCAGACGAGCGGCGTCGTCGTTGACGCGAGCGTTCACATCCACCGCCATGCGCGTCAAGTCGACTCGTCTCGCGACTGTGAACGATACTACGAGACACCCTCTACGCCATTCCGTATCCCGCGTGCGTTGTGATCGCACTCGGGCTTGCGCGTGATACAATGCCGCAACGTTGCTAAATTTAGGCAAATGAATATTGACAACACAATTCTTCGTTTCTCGTGCTAACTCATGAAGAGATCGATTCGTGGCAGATTGAAGAATTCAGTGAAGCGCCCCATGGACGTGGGCAACGCAGCCTCCACACTGTGACCCATACCGTTGACTTCTAGCAATCTACGTTCAGCGACGAACTCATCCGCATCACCTTCTTGTCGCATCAAGTGCGACGCCATTTGCATCCACCGCGCCGAATTATCCAATGGACACAGGGCGTCGTCGTGACCGTGAATGACGTACGCCGGGCACGTCACCGTGGGGTAATCAGGGAGTGTCGCTGCGTCTGCACGAAACACGTCACTAAACTGCATGCCATATGTCTGCTCAAACGTAGCCAACAGACTCTTGAGGCAAAACGTCGGCGCGAGCAAAAACACCTTGTCGATGTTTCTATTTTGCTCGGCGTACAGCGCCGCCACCAACGCACCAGTGCTCGCACCTGGGGAACGAATACAACAAAACGCGAACATATCAGTCATGGCGCGTTCACACTCTTTGTTCTTCAATAACTTTCGACTCAAACGAACAACGTACCAATCAGTCGCACCGGACGTTCCTTGGCCCCGCTCTCGACCACCTCGCCTAACTTCTTCACCGCTTTTGTCACCGTGTACGACGAATCACCGTCGACTAAATCGGGCGATTCTAATGTAATCCCAATCGTGCCTAACGCGTCGCTCAAGTACATCTTCGCGAACGATTCCTTGGCGTCCCCGAGCAAGTCGTGCGCGAAGATGTATCTGTACACGCGCGCTTCTTCTAACCGCGCCTCCTCTGCGCGCGCGCGCTCTTCAGCCTCTCGAGCCAGCGCCTCTTCATCTACGGGTTCATCTCGTTTCTTTGACCAGCTCGAGATCCAATCTTCCGCGTTCTTTTTGTTATTCGCGGCGTTGATTTTCTCGAGTTCAACGTAGAGCTCGTCGTCGCTTTTCGAGGCGACGCGACGTCCGACGCGCGGCGCGAGCGATGGTGTCGACGTGCGCGACGATGGGCGGCGTGATGACGGCGTCGTGCGTGCGTTGAACGCTGTCGTCGCGCGCGAGGCGATCATGCCGACGGCTGATGCGTGGCGAGGTGTGATGAGAGGCTCGAGGTGCTACTATGTTGTTGTGCGTGTTAAAAAATGTACTTTACGCCGGACACTTTTGCGTCAAGACACCGCTAGCCACGGTCTTTCTCACGTGCTCGCGAGCCCACAAGTCGTAGTGCACGATGTCATCGAGCGTCGGGTCCAACACGAGTTCGTTCTTGTGCGCCTCCATGGCGAGCTCGATGACGCGGTAAATGTCGAAATAACCAATCTTCTTGGCTAAGAAGTCAGCCACGGCTTGCTCGTTGGCGGCGGAGAAGACACCAGTCATGGTGCCACCCATGCGTCCGGCGGCGTAGCCCATGGTCAGGGACGGGTACTTTTCGGTATCAGGCGCACGGAACGTCAAGTCGCCCATCTTGACAAAGTCCAGACGCGGCCAGGTGACTTCGGAGCACTCGACGCGGTTCGGCCACGACATCGTGTACAAGATGGGAAGGCGCATATCCGGCCAGCCAAGTTGGGCCAACACGGAGCTGTCCGTGGTTTCAACCATGGAGTGAATGATGGACTGCGGGTGCACGCACACGTCGATGTTGTCATAGGACGTGCCGTACAAATAGTGCGCCTCGATGACTTCGAGCGCCTTGTTCATCAACGTCGCGCTATCGCACGTAATCTTAGCTCCCATGTCCCAGTTCGGGTGCGTCGTCGCCTTCTTGTGCAACGCCGCCGGGTCGACTTCAGCGAGACGACGCATCTCTTCAAGTGGCATGTCGCGGAACGCACCGCCAGAAGCGGTGAGAATAATACGTCTCAACGCGCCCTCGGGCAAGCCTTGGATGCATTGGAAAATAGCGCTGTGCTCGGAATCCGCGGGTAAAATCTTAACCCCGTGCTTCACCGCCAAAGGCACGATCGCCGGGCCACCAGCGATGAGCGTTTCCTTGTTCGCCAAGCAAATATTCTTCCCCGCCTCGATCGCCGCAACAGTCGGCGGCAAACCAGCGCAGCCGACGATACCTGTGATAACCGAGTCGCAATCCTTGTGTCGAGCAACCTCAACCATACCATCAGCACCATACATAATTTCCGGCATTTGCTCCATCCCTTGCAACGCCGCCTTCAACGCAGCGACATCTTCACCGTTCTGCACGCTCACGAGCTTGGGCGAAAACTTTCTGCACTGTTCCGCCACGAGCGCGACGTTGCGCCCGGCGCTCAACGCCACAACTTCAAACTTATCCGGATGTTCCTCGCAAATATCGAGCGTTTGCGTGCCAATCGACCCCGTGGACCCGAGCAAAGAAATCTTCTTCACGTTCCCATTCCCGAGCGCCGGGACGTTGGCGGGAACTTCCGCGCGACCGGGCCAGCACGCGCCGTATCTCGCTTCGTTGTTCGCCGCGGCGCGCACCGATGCGATCCCCGATCGGCGCGTGCGTCCTCGCGCGGCGCGCGCGTCGCGCACGCCCGTGGCGGTGGAAGAGAGCGACTGCGTGGTATTGGCGCTGGCGAACATCGCGCGCGAAAGGCGTCGAGCGTCGTCGTGTGCGGCGCGGCGGCGTGGATAAGATGATTAAAAACCTGTCGAGCGACGAAGCGGTGGGAGAAAGTGCACCGATAATCGTCCACGCTCGCGTGATATGCCGACGCGGCGATGACGGTGGTGATCGATGTCGACGTCACGCGTGGGCGAATGAGCGTGAAGAATCATCCGCTGTCGGGCGTGACCGCGCCGCAGTGGTTCGGGATCATTCGCCGGCACTGGAGGTCGATGGATGTGCTGACGTTTGCGCCGCGGCTGATGTTTTTAACGATGATGTCGGTGATAAATTCAATCGGGGCGATGGCGGATTACGTGTTCTATGGTCGAGCGGTGCGACGGACGGTGATACGAGATGATCCGGTGTTTATTGTCGGGCATCCGCGCACGGGGACGACGCATTTGCATAATGTGTTGTCGCAAGATGTTAACCGGTTTGGCGTCGCGACGACGTTTGACGTCGGCTTTCCGAGCGGGTTTTTGTCGACGCGGCGGTGTGCGCCGGCGCTTGGGGTAATGATGGACAGTACGCGGCCGATGGATAATATGAGGCTCGCGCACGACACTCCGCAGGAAGACGAGGTGGCGACCAATCAGATGTCTTCGTGCGCGTCCCCGTACGCTCCGTTGCTTTTCATGAGAGACGAAGCACAATTTCGAAAGTTTTACGAGCTGGACGAGACGCATGAAGAGTATCCATGTGAGCGCGAAGAAATTGAACGATGGCGTTCGTCGTTCATGTGGTTTGTGAGAAAGTTGCAGTACAAGCATGGCGAAGGAAAGCGCTTGTTGCTCAAGTCACCCGTGCACGCGGCGCGGATTCGAGTTTTGGCTCAAATGTTTCCAAACGCGCAATTTATATTCATTTCCCGTCACCCCTACGACGTGTTCAAGAGCGCAGTAAACATGGCGGACAAGTATTACTGGCAGTGCTACTTTCAACGGTGTACCGTCGCGGATGTGCAAGAATTTATTCTCAAACAAGGAGAGATTTTGCACGACGCGTACGTCAGAGACGCGAAGACGCTGCCGAAAAATGCGCTCTACGAGATGCGATTCGATGCATTAGATGCCAATCCCGTCAAGGCAATAAGCGCACTGTACGATCATTTTGGTTGGAGCGATTTCGAGACCACGGTTGCGCCGGCGTTACGAACGTACTCGCAATCTTTAGAAAATTTCAAGAAGAATAGCTTTAGCAAACTGAGCGACGACGCGAAACGCGTCGTAAACGCGCGGTGGAAAAATTGGTTTGTCGATTTGAAGTACGACGCCGATGACGCCTGATAGTCACGTGATAGAAAGAAATGTCGTAGATATTGTAAATATTTTTGCCGCCGCACGATTGTCAGCGGCACCGCCTGACATGGTATCCGCGCACGACCAAGCACAAAAGTCTGACCAAGCAAAAAACTAAAACGCCAACGTCGCCACAAGTCAACGCACGTAGACGCGAACGAAGTAGCAAAGACCCCGCGCACGCATCAGATATGATTAATTTGTTCGCCGCAAAGGTACGACATGGACGCGATGCGCGCTTTGACGCGTCGGGCGAGAGATTACGTGCGCTCGTTTTAAATGACACTGACGCGTTGACGGTGTTCCTCGGCGTCGCATAACGCAGGCGAAGCAGGAGAAAGAGGCGGCAGAGCGCCAAGCAAATGGTGGATCCACATCGCGACAGTCCAGTGGGGAGGTTCGCGTGGCCAAAGGTGCGTACTCGTGCGATTGATGCGCGCGTTCCCGCGCGACCGCGCTGGACTAGACTAACCGCGTCTTCGTCCTCGCGCAGACATCTCCGAGCTCGCACTCCCGCGCACGATGAACATCGCGTTCCCGAATGGACGAGATGATTTGTTGAATTTTACGATCACTATCCGCCCCGATGAGGGATACTATCGCGGTGGCACGTTTAACTTTTCATTCGCCGTGCCGCCTCTGTACCCGCACGAACCGCCAAAGGTGCGATGCGCGCACAAAGTGTACCATCCAAACATCGATCTCGAAGGCAACGTGTGTTTGAACATCTTGCGCGAAGACTGGAACCCGGTGTTGAGCATTTCGAGCGTCATCTTCGGTTTACTGTTACTGTTCACCGATCCAAATCCAGACGACCCGTTGAACAAGGAGGCGGCGGAGGATTTGGCGCGAACGCCTCGCAACTTTGAAATCAACGTTCGACGTAGCATGGCGGGCGGTTACGTCGGATCGCACTCGTACTCACCAGTCATGCGTTAACGCGCGTGCTCGCACTAGTTGTTGCGCGCATCCACGCACGCATGTATTATGAACTTTCTGTAGCGACTTGACGTCTTCGATGGCTCCATTTTTTTTCACTTGTTTGTGCACACGCCGCAGTGCGCGCCTCGCACGACCGCCGCCTGATGTCCGCTTACACTCTCGCCGCGTCCGCGATGACGCGCATTTACGTCCCGCGAAACCACCCGCTGGCGCGCGCGCCTCGCACCGCGCGAATCCCCGCCGCCATCGTCGCTCGCGCCGCATCCGGTGACGTCGTCGCCGACCCTGGCGCCGAACCGAGCTCGGCGATGCTCGAATTCGCCGAAGCCGGGTTTCCGAGCGACGCCGGCGAGGGCGACGAGGACGAAGGAGACGTTCTCGACCCGCGCGCGCGCGATAGACAGATGAACCGCGTGGTGGAGGAGATTCATGAACTCGTAGACGCGGAGCTGGATGTGCTCGGACGCGCGTTCGCGTTGGTGGATAAGTTGGGCTTTGACGTGAAAGTGCCCAAGCCCGAGGCTGGGAAGACGGAGGATAAGTAAACTAGCAGAGCGTGTACCGTGTACGTGATCGTAATATACATATATTTGATGATATTGAGCGTGCGTGCGTTTTGTTTTCGTTGGTGGCGTTAAAAGCTTTCTATTGGCCGCGGAGCACGCGAGCGACGTCGAGTTGCCGCTCGAGATTGAAACATTGAACGTTGGCGAAGCCACGAACGAGGGAGTAGGCCATTTCGTACCGCATGCCGTCGACGATAGCAAGTTCGTCGACGAGTTTTGTGCTGAAATCTTGGAATCGTTGCTTGGCTCGACGCGTTTGCTCCTCTTTGAGAGAGAGCTCGTCGGCGTTCTTGGCGTTGGCTGGACGTTTGCGCATGCTCGCCAGCTGACGCTCGAATGCATCCATGTCGCGCATGTAATCTAAGCGCTTCGCCACGCAAGCCTTGTACGCTGGAAGCTCTCTAGAGCGTAGCGATGCAGGTTCGAGGATGTTCCAGTCGAACACTTCCTCAGTGAGCGGCGTGCACCGCTGCGCGAGCGCTTCAGAAATGTCGCACATTTTCATCGCCTCCTTCATCGCCGCCGTTCGTGCAACCGCGGGTGCGCCTTCCCACGTGTTATTCTTATCACCAGACTCTACGAGCGCGCGAATAAGCAACGCAAGCTTGTTACCTCGTTCAAATACGGCGCGCTGCGCATGTTTGTATTCGGCGCCCGTCTTGCAAATCTCCTCCAACAATTGCTCTTGTTTTCTAATCGCCGTCCATAGATTGTCGAAATCCGTGTCTTGCGCCTTCTCAGCCGCACCGACATTTTGCAGCAGCTTCTGCGACGTTCGTCTAGCGGCAGCACTTATCTTGTAGCCGAGAGTCTTGTTCACTTTCGTCTCTGTCGGCGCCGCATCCGCGGGCATGGCGTGACGCAAACTCTGCACCGTGACTAAACCACCCACCTTGCGCACATCCTGACTCGCTGCGCTCTCTTGCAACCGGCGCAACAGCTCTTTACCCCCAATAGGTTTTCGCTCCATCTTCCCTTGCCGCGCCGCCGCCGTCTTCTCCTTTAATTGCGCCCCGAGAGTGGCGATTTTCGCCGTCGCCGCCGCCAAGCGCTCGCTAAACAACGCGTCGTCGTGCGCACCAAATTCACCGCTACTCGTCGCCTGCCCACTACTCGTCGTCGCACGTATCACCGCCACCGCGGTCTCATTCATTCGTTCCTCCGCGCTCGGTTCCTTCGTTTTCGTCTTGACGACATGTCTTCGCCCGCGCGCGTCCTCCGCGTCCTCGCCCGCCTCGACGTACTCGGCGCTCAAGCTCACCGGACTCTTCCCATCGCCTTCACCCGCATACGTCACCGCCGCCGGCGACGGCGGCGCCGCATCGCGCGCGCCATCATCCCACGCCCCTTCCCCGCGCTCCTCCACCGCTAAAAACGGATTCATCCGCGCAATCAACCCGTAATCAAGACGCGCTCCACAAAGAATCAATCACGACCACGAAACCACACCACGCGCCCTGCGCGCGCGTCGCGTGCCGTGTGGCGTCGACGCTCGGCGAACCCGCGCGCGCGCGACCTTCGCGCGTCTTCGTGCGATGCGAACGCCCGATGTCGCGCGCGTGCGTCGACGTGTGGCGTGCGGAACTCGCGGAAGACTGCACGGTCAGTCAAAGCGACTCGACGAGGTATTGTGCCACGTGGCAGATTTGTGTACGGTAACGCTCACCGCAAAAAAACGCATCGCGCGCGCGACGTTGGCGCGACACACCGCGACGACGACGACGACGACCGCGCGCTCGGCGATCGCCGATCGACGAGGAATATTTTCGCGCGGTGATTCGTGATTGGCGATGGGCGCTTCGACGGACGCGGCGACGGCGAAGGATGGCGAGGACGACGAGGTCGCGGCGGTGACCGAGAAGGCGCGCGCGTCGGCGGTGGCGCACGCCGATGGCGTCGAGGTGTCGGCGACGACGACGACGACGACGACGATGGATGATGGTGCGTCGCACACGGATGCCGTCACGATGGTGCCGTTGCGTTTGCGGTTGAATCACACGCAGTGTAACGTGCCTTCGTTGGCGCATTTGTCGACGACGTACGAAGTCATGGTGAAGAGCGACGGGAGCGACACGGCGGGGGACGTCAAGCGCGCGTTGGAGAAATCGTGTAACGTTCCTGCGCACATGCTTCGGTTGGTATGGTTCGATGCCACGATTGGGCGAGAGCACGAAGGCCAAGAGCGCGAGCTTGATGAGCGCGATACGCTCGGGAAGCACAACGTCGTGCGATGGATTACGCGGTTTCCGCATTGGTGCGCGACGCTCACGCTTCTCAACACACCTCCGAGAGACGCGTTGGAGTCCATTCACACCGCTGTCGCCATGCATAAGGGCGTTAAAGATATAAAACAGTACGTTGAGGATAAGCGCAAGACTCCGGAATGGCATGTTCTACAAGAGTAGTCGGCGTTTCGTCGTCGGCTTTGGCTGCGCGCTCGCGAGACGCGGCGATACGCGATTGATCGACACGACGCACGCATGTATCCATTTCAACGAGCGCAATAATACAATGTATCAGAAGTTATAACATTTCAACGCATGTAAATCCGCGTTCACCGCCCTCGCGAACTGTAGACGGGAACAGCCGCTCGTCTAACCGCCGCACCACACAAACGCACCCGCGCGACAACACGAGCATGATACTTCGCGTGCGCACGCGCGACGGCACCGAACGCCTGGACGTGCCCGATGGATCGATCACAATCGGTGCGCTCAAGGAGCTCATCGCACAAGCCTACGGCGTGCCCGCGCACGACCAGACTCTGAGCGCATCGCTCGATGTGCTTACGACGAAAGATCCGAAATCTTTCAAGGACATGTCCAACGATAAAGCCACGATTGCGTCGTGCGGGCTCGATTCAAATGGCGCTATCGTGCACGTGTTGTATTCCGTCGCGCGCGACCCGACGCCGACGGCGGCAGCGGTGCAGCACTCGAAAGGCTTTTCTGGGAAGAAGATGACTGTCGACGACATGATCGCTTCGCAGACGAGAATCGAGCGACAAGAGAACCCGCACTGTGTGAGTGTATCTTTTGATGCAAACGCTGCTAATGCGTTCCAAGGTTATGTGAATTACACGTTGGGATTCAAACAAGTGCGCTTCGGATGGCTGTATGGAACGCGCGACGAAGAGAACAAGACCAGCGTGGAGGTTATTTACGAACCAGAACAAGAAGGCACGGAAGAGGATGTGGAAGTTTTAGAAGATACGCTGGACGACCACAGCGCGGACGCGTTGGCGCGTTCACTCGGGCTTACTCTGGTTGGGTGTATTTTTAGCACGCCCAAAGATGAACGTGACTTTACGCTGAGTGCCATCGAAGTCGCGCGCATCGCGCGTCTGCAGTCCAAATTTGGCAAGAATTTCGTCACCGCGGTGATGACGACGTTCGAGGACGAAGACGATAACTGGCAGGTATCATTCGAGGCGTTCCAATTGAGTGACTTGGCCATTAAAATTTACGAGCGTGGCTGGTTCACGGGCGAATGCGCGATTGGCGATGACGGTGAGCCGACAAAGGGTGTGTCAAAACTCACGAACGAGGTCATGGTTGAACGTAAAGACGTCACTGAAGTTGACAACGATTTTTTTCTCGTCACGGTACCAATTTTAGATCACGAAGGCGCGATCTCGACCGGGTTTCCTGTGGAGAATCGTTTACATCCTATTCAGACAGTGGAGGATTTGAAGGACACGCTTCGAAAGGACAAGCCATACGGCGAGCGATTACTCGACTTCCATCTCTTACTCTTCCTAGCGAAACACATCGACATCAATGAGTTGGTCACGATTAGTACGTCAGCGCACAATGGTGAAGAGATTCCTGAGGGTTATCAACTAATGATTGGTTGTCTGGCGGGTATCATGTAGGGCGACTTGCGTCGCGAGAAATAGAATTACACCTTGTACAGCTAAACAGCAAACCAACACTCACTTTTTATGCATCATCTTTTTTGCCTGTGCCTCCTGCGCGATGAGTTCATCGGACATGTACTTCGAAAGTAGTTCTCGCTTCTTTTTCTCCACGACGAGCTTTTCGATATCCGCGTCGTCGGGTAAAGCGACATGCGCGACAAACGACTGCTCTCCACCTTTCGACCCTCGCTTTCGCGAACTCGCACCACCTGATTCAATCTCGCGCAACTTTTGTTCGGCGTCCCAGCGCGCCACTTCCACTTCGCGCATCTTCTCCTCGGCTTCGGCTTCTATTTTCACCAACACTCCATCCTCTTCGTCGCGGTAGCCGTAATACCCGCTATCGATGTGCAAATTCAATTGATGCCGTGTCCGCCTCACCGCCTTCTTATCCGGCGCCTCAAACAACTCCTTTACCCCAGGCAAATTTTTCGCCGCACCAAAATACTTGTATCCTTTCCTATCGCCATCCACGCCCAACGGTCGCACCAACCCGCCGTCGCCGTCTTCAATCTTCGGCGCCGAACGTATATAATTCGGCCCTCCGAGCTCAATGATCCGTTTCTCCCAGAACCACTTCTCCTTGATCAACTTATTAATCTCATCATTCAAATCTCGAAGCTTGTGCTCGCCAAGACCGGCGTTTTGGATCTCCATCACCTTTTGCCCGATTTCGCGCAACACGTCGCTTCGCCACCGATCCGCCGTGTTCACGTCGCTCACTTGGTGCGTGTGAAACGGACGCGATCGCGACACCGTGCCGCGAATAGCGTCTTGCTTACTGCTCGTCCACTTATTAAACATGCCCTGTGTGCGTGCGTCGAGCGCGAGAGACGCGTAGGTTAGTCGATGCACGTCGCGAAGAATTCCGCCGCCTCAACACTTTGAGTGCGGCGCGCCGCGCGTGCGCGCCGCAGGCGAGGCGAATCGAACGGAGAAGCGCGCGTCGCGCGAATGCGTACATTGGCCTTTTCCTGATTCCGCGCCATGGCGTGACTCCGTCGTCGTCGTCGTCGTCAGCGGTGTCGTCAGCGGTGCGTCGTCGTGTGGCGTCACTTCCACAGCGCGCATGGACGAGGCGACGGTGGCCGCCATCGCGGCGGCGCTGCGTGCAAACGCCGCGTTGGCGCGCGATGGCACGGCGTCGAGCAGTTCCGCGCGCGCGGGCGCTGGGGCGTCGACGTCGGCGCTCGCGCAGGAGGCGTATGACAAGTTGCAGTTTGATTATCCAATCATCCGAGCGCAGGCGTTGGATGCGCTCGCGACGACGATGCGCAAGGCGTTGCGCGTGAATGATGTAGAGGGCATGCGAGCGTGCGCGTTGACGACGATGGTCGTGCGTGGGGTGACGGAAGGCGCGCAGGCGGGGATGGCAGGGAAGGATGTTGGCTCGGCGTTCGACGCTCGGGACGCCGCCGCGGATGTCAAAGACGACGCGGTTGACGACGTGCGCCGGGCGTATCAGAACCTGTGTACGGTCATATGCGTGGAGTTACCACATGCGGTGTTGAAAATGGACGATGATGACGCGTATGAGTTGTTACGGTTATACGTTCCAGACGCTGAAGCGCGAGAGTCGGGTGAGGCGCAAGAGACAACAGCGTTGGATGACGTCGACGATGTTCGCGCTGTGCTGCCTGAAACCGAAGTACCAACGGTGACGAGGATATATTCTAGCGATGACGATGACTGGCAGCCGCTGGAATCGACGTCGACGTGGTTCGTGCCTCCTTTAGGCGATGGTGGACGATTCGAGCGCATGTCAAAGCGCGAAGCTGTAGACGCAAAATTGCACGCGCTTGTTGGAGAGTTGATGCCCTCACGCGTCGGCGCGGACGCGTTGAAGACTAGTGCGCGTGCGTCGTGGGAAATGACAAACGCTGGAGATTCAGTGCTAAAGCTCTTCGAGGCGTGCTGCGGAGAGATTACAAGCGAAGCAAGGCGAGCGTTGCGAACGATTCCGCTTCGCGTCTTGCGTGAGCGTTGGGCTAGAGTTCCAATCGGCACGTTTGGTATAGACTCTGGTTTGGCAAGAGCGCTTGTGGCGCTAAAATTTGACGGTGTGGATAAGGCAGCCGACGTGGTCGACCAGCGTATCGCGCTCGAGCTTCTCGCGTACTTATGCGTACAACTTGGCGCGGACACCATCGGCGGATGTGGCGTCGACGTCAGCCACGCGTCGATTTCCGCGACGGCTCGAAGCAAATTGTGGGTACACGTCAACAAAGCCGTGCCCGCGGTCACGAACATGCTAGAAAACAGTCTGCGCGTCATGGCGCGCGAACGCGAAAACACCGAATGGCAAGACTCTGTAGGCTTGAATGCGTTGCTCCTCACGTATTACGTCGGCAACGCGAACGCCTTCTCGGCGCAGGAGGTCGGCGAGCGCCTCGTTCGCACAGGCTGCCTCCGCGCCTTGGTCAATTTATTCATAGCGACTCGTACGCTACCGTTTGCTGAAGCTATTCGCCGCGCGCTCTTACTTGCGTGTCTCTCTTCAGACGCTGTGTATAATTTTGTGTCCCAGGTGCCGACGGCGCTAGACGCGTTAACCGCCGCCGAATTCGCCGAGGATGGCATGCTCGCCGGTCACGGCGCGATTTGGCCCGCCGCGTTACGTCACGATGACGCAGACACAACGATGTCACGTTATTTTGACTACTTTGCTGAGCACATCGATGATGAACATGCAGTCATGGCGCTTCAAAACACGCTGCCGTTGTTGCGTGCGTGCGCCCGAGCATCCAGAGCGGGCGGCCGGCCGTTGTACGTCGAAGGTGGCCCTGTGACGCGGGCGTTACAGCGCGTGTATGCGAAAACCACAGAAGCTGTTCTGTCGACGACGCGTGCGCGCAACGAACTGAGGAATGCGACATTGCCACAGGTAGATGATGACGACGAAGACAAGAAGAAGAACGTCGAGCGCCCCGTGGCTCCCGACGTGGAGAAGCGGCGAGAGTGCATCGTGGACATCTCTCGTACGCTAAAAATATTGATATCGCCCAGTGACGACGCCGTCGCTGGGCGCAAAGCGGATTAGCAGATTAGTTGCCTGATTAGTTGGGATTTGGTGGTAATAATTGAATTCATTTTTAGCACTACAAATCGTTTTCGTTTCTTTCGTTGGTTGTTCAATTGGACTTTTTGCGCGAGTTTTTACGCTCACCGGCGCCGACAAGTTCAGCGTCGGTGGATTCATCTTCCTTGGGCGCCAAGCGCTTGGGTTGGAACATGTACACGCTGTAAATGACATTACGTCGGATCTGTGCCATCATGTCGACGAACAAGTTGTAGCCTTCAAGCTTGTATTCAATGAGAGGATCCTTTTGCGCGTACCCGCGCAAGCCAACCGCTTGTTGCACAAATTTGATAGCCTGCAAGTGTTCCTTCCACAAGTTATCGGTTTGAGACAACAAGAAGAAACGTTCAGCTTCCGCCATTAAACCTGGTTCCGTGGCTTCAACTTCTTGCACCTTCATTCTGTACGCGTCTTGGCATCTCTTCACGAGGTGGTTTCGCACGCCTTCGATGCCGCTCTTCTCTGCGATTGGACGAAGCTCGGCGTCATCCATATCGGCGAGGTAGTAGCAATATTGCGCCATCTTGCCCGCGAGACCATCGAGCGGCCACTCTGCAACGGGTTGAGACGTGTCGATATTAGCGTTGACGATGTCATCCACGGTGAGTTCGGCGTATTCAAGCATAACTTCTTGCAACTGCTCCTTGGTCGCCTTGAGCGCGCGTCGACGTTCAAAGTAAATCTTCTCGCGCTGCGAGCTCAACACCTGGTCGTAGTCGAATAATTGCTTACGAATGTCGTAAAAGTATCGCTCAACCTTCTTTTGTGCCTCATCCAACGAGTTGGTGAGCATGCCGGACTCAATAGGCATATCTTCAACGCGGAACGCGCTCATGAGTGCCTGAATTCTGTCGCCGCCAAAAATACGGAAGAGGTTATCCTCCAAGGATAAAAAGTATCGCGTACTTCCCGGGTCACCTTGGCGACCGGAACGACCTCTGAGCTGGTTGTCGACACGACGAGATTCGTGTCGCTCGGTACCGACGACGTGCAAACCGCCGAGAGCGAGCACTTCCTTCTTCTCCGCCGCCGTGTACACCTTGTAGTCGTTTTCAATCGCGATGAACGCCTGGCGCAACGCGAGAATGGCGGCGTCTTCAGACGGGCCCTTTTCGCACGCGAAAGACAAGCGGTCTTCAGCATCAAGGCTCTCCAATGATCGCTCGCCCCACACCGAGCACGCCGTGTTCACCGAGTCGGTGAGCAACTTTGCGGTCTCCGGGGAGAGGTCGCACGGGTACAAACCATCCTTCACCGCCCACTTGTTTCTGGCGTTGGCGAGGTTACCCTTCTTCTCAAACGCGATATCGCCATCTTCGGGCTTGATAATACGCGGCATAAGCGCTTCACGCACGCGCAATCGGGCCATGAATTCGGCGTTACCTCCCAAAAGAATATCGGTACCGCGACCCGCCATGTTCGTGGCGATGGTCACCGCGCCCTTGCGGCCAGACTGCGCGACGATTTCAGACTCACGTTCGACATTTTCGGGCTTGGCGTTGAGTAATTCGTACTCGATACCTTCTTCATCCAACAGCATGGCAATTTGTTCCGAGCGCTCGACGGACGTCGTACCGACGAGCACCGGTCTACCCTTCTTGTGCATGCGAGCGATTTCCTTGCGCACGGCGTTCCACTTGCCAGTTTCAGAGCGGAACACAACGTCGGTGGAATCTTCACGAGACACAGTGCGGTTCGTCGGCACGACTTGCACTTGAAGCTCATAGATGTTGTTAAACTCGGTGATTTCGGTCTCAGCCGTACCAGTCATACCGCCAAGCTTGGGGTACGATTTGAAGAAGGCTTGATAGGTGACCGAAGCGATGGTGACTGTTTCGTTCTGAATCGTCACGCCCTCCTTGGCTTCGACAGCTTGGTGCAAGCCATCAGACCAGCGTCTACCTTGCATCGTACGACCGGTGAACTCGTCAACGATGATGATTTCTTGACCGCTCACGATGTAGTTGATGTCGCGCTTTTGCAACTCCTTCGCCTTGATGGCGTTGATGAGGTACAACGCCCACTGCGTCTTCGGATCGTACAAGTCGGTGACCTCCAATAAATCCTCCGCAGCTTCGTAACCTTCCTCGGACAGCAGCACGCTCTTTTGCTTTTCGTCAACTTTGTAATGGTAATCCTTTTCAAAAGCATCGGCAATCTTCGCCGCTTGAATGTAACGCTCGCTCGGTTTATCCGCCATGCCAGAAATGATGAGCGGCGTACGCGCTTCGTCAATCAAAATCGAGTCAACTTCATCAATGATGCAAAAGTTAAAGTCGCGTTGCACCAACTCGTCGGTATTTTGCGCCAAGTTATCGCGCAAGTAATCAAATCCGAGCTCGGAGTTCGTAACATACGTCACATCTGCCCCGTACCCGACGCGTCTTTCGGCTTCCGACATGCCGGCTTGAATCAACCCGCACTTCAACCCCAAAAACTTGTGAATCTGACCAATCCATTCTTGATCCCGTCGAGCGAGGTAGTCATTCACCGTCACGACGTGCACGCCCTTTCCACTCAACGCGTTCAAATACGCCGGTAACGCCGACACAAGCGTCTTTCCTTCCCCGGTGCGCATCTCCGCGATTTGCCCCTCGTGTAAAATCATCCCTCCAATCAATTGCACGTCAAACGGACGCAACCCGAGCACGCGATCCGCCGCCTCGCGCACGACTGCAAACGCCTCCACCAACAAATCATCCTCGCTCGCACCGCGCGCGATGCGACCTTGAAACTCCACCGTCTTCGCCCTCAAGTCGTCGTCGCTCAGCGACTTCATCTTGTCCCCGAGCGCGTTAATCGCCGCCACCCTCGCCGCATACTTCTTCGACGTCTTCTCCGCCGGGTCACCCTTGAGCATCTTCTCAAATCCAGCAAACATCGCGCGCGTCGTCACCGCCGCGCCACCCTTTCCGCGTCTCGCGCCGCTCGGCATCGGTCGCGACCTCAACGCCGAGGGTCTTCTCGCGCCAACCCCCGCGCGCGCGCCGACGACGCCCACGGCGCCGCCACGAAGGGCGGTCGAGCGACACGCGTGCGACATCCTGCGTGCGTTCCTCGCGCTCGTTCGGCACCGGCGTTCGGTGCGACGCGGACGCGCAAAGTGACGTCGCGCGAGGCCACGTCGACGAGGTTTCCCTTGGATAAGCTCGCGGTGCGCTCGATCGATGACGTACGCGCTCGATCGACGTCCGCGGTCTTTCGAATTTTGAGTCGATCGACGCGCTATATCGATCGCGAACGTGGTACGCGCGGTTTCGGACGCGTGGGTGGACCTCGCGCGCGGGACGCGCGCGCGCACACGGCGACGCGCGCGCGCGCATCGGTGGCGATGTCGGCGCGGTGCGGTGCGCGCGTGGGCGTGGGCGCGGTGTGGCGCGCGGGTGGGGTGAGGCGAAGAGAGGTGGCGCGCCGGCGCGGGCGCGAATGCGCGTTTGGGGGTGGTGGTTGGAGCGCACCGGCGTCGGGTTTGGCGTCGACGGCGGCGAGAGGCGGCGGCGTGCGCGCGAACGCGCGCGGGGGTAAGGTGAGTGAGGACGAGGACGAGGACGAGATGGACGAGGACGAGGAGGACGAGGATCGTGCGGCGCAGTTGGCGGCGATTCTGAATGCGTACGACGAGACGGCGTTGGCGACGGCGCGGACAAACGTATCTACATACGTACGTGAGCGCATCGCCGAGCTCACGCCGCGTGGGAAGATTAAATTGCTCGGGTTTTTGTCGTCGAGTGGCATTGAGAACGCGTGGGTTGTCGCTGGGGAGGGCTATGGGTTGACTCGCGAGGAGCGCGCGTACGTCGGCGCGGATGGTCGCGAGGAGGATTTTCACGTGGTGAATGAAATCATAGGCGACGATGAAGACGACGACGATGAAGGAGACTACACGAACCAAGTGTACGTATTCGAAGGCAAAGTGTCCAAGCTTCCTGGATCGTTCTTAAATCGCTTCGCCAAGGCATTTTATATTGAGCGCGACGACGACCCGATGCGAAGCGCCGCTTCCAGACGCTTTCTCGGCCGCGCTCCCATACGCAAAGGCCCTCTCGACGGTTTCCTACCACTGTATTTCGCAAGCAATGATTTTAGCGACGACTCGGTGTCCGTACCAGGCACGGGCGAACGAGCTGATCTCGCATTAGACTATCGAGACGTACCGGTGATGCCAAACTCGACTCCGCTCGACGCTCGCGCCGGTGGCGTTTCATGGCCCCGCCCTCGTCTTGCCCTGTACCCATTCAACACGTTAGTTGATTATTTACGCCCATTGGGCCCTGGCGTAATCGTCGGCCGCGGATATCGTCTCATCGACGGCGTTTCACCGAAGAAGTTTCTATCCTTTGTGCTCGTGCGGTCGCCGAGCCGCGTGTAACCAATATCATTGCTCATCAGTCTCTCCGCATTCCCTCGCGCGCACGCCGACCGAACACCCGCGTCCGACGTCGCACACGTCACAAACACGTGCGCGTGCGTCGACTGGCACGCACACACGCGCGTACATCTCGTCGTCGGCGGCGCGGGACTCGGATAATCACCTGGTCGAGGCGACCGATGGGAGGGTTTGGACGCGTACTTCGTGGCGTCGCCCGGCACGTGCGCGCGCGCGTGGGCGCGGTCGAAGGGGCGACTACACGGGCGGAAATAAGTTCTCGCGGCGTGTGCGCGGCGATCGCGCGCGCGCGTGGGGTGCAAACTCGGGGAGTGGATGGGGCGGCGACTCAGGAGCGCGATGGAGGACGAGACGACGCGAGGGGTATCCGCGCGCACGGATTCAGCGCGCACGCGGCGGTGAGCGACATTTATGATGATACGTTACCCGTGAATCCATTTAAAATTGTTGATGAGGAGTTGAGGGCGATTGGGGAGCGCATGCGAAAGGCTGTGTCCAGCGATATTCCAGCGTTGAGCACGGCGAGTGAATATTTTTTCAAACTCGGTGCAGAAGGCAAGCGCATGCGTCCTACTGTGCTATTGCTAATGGCGAGCGCGATGACGAATGGGGTTATGTCGACTGGAGCGGCACAAGGGGGATGGAGGGAGACGGATCATGCGCCGGCGCACCAAGCGCCGGATGACGTACGACGACGTCAGCAACGTCTGGCAGAAATCGCAGAGATGATTCACGTTGCGAGCTTGTTACACGACGATGTGTTGGACAACGCGGCGACACGACGCGGACTACGTGCGTTAAACTTGGAGGTTGGGAATAAATTGGCGATTTTGGCTGGAGACTTTTTGCTCGCGAGAGCCTCAGTGACGCTGGCGTCTTTGCGAAACACGGAGGTCATCGAACTTTTGTCGCGCGTTTTAGAGCATCTCGTCGCCGGAGAAGTGATGCAAATGACGGCGAAACCGGAGAGTTTATCGTCTATGGATCATTATGTGAAGAAGACGTACTATAAGACGGCGAGTTTGATTGCGAATAGCTCCAAGGCTATCGCTTTATTGGGGGGGCACGGCGAAGAGAGCGCACAGGCGGCGTACGAGTACGGTAAAAATCTTGGATTGGCGTTTCAGTTCCAAGATGATGTATTGGATTTCATTGGTTCTGATTCTTTACTCGGTAAGCCCACGCTGGGTGACTTGAAGGAGGGCATTGCGACGGCGCCGGTGTTATTTGCCGTTGAGGAATTTCCAGAACTCTCGGCGCTCGTTGAGCGGCGTTTCAAGCACTCTGGTGACGTTCAACGCGCTCATGAACTGGTAAAGCAAAGCAGAGGCATTGAACGCACGCGTGCATTAGCGCAAGAGCACGCTGATATGGCGATTGCTGCTCTTGAAAAGCTTCCCGCCGCCGAGTCGGCGTACGCGAATCACTGCCGCCGTGCTCTGAAGGAACTTGCCAATCGAGCCGTGAATCGTTCGAAATAGATTTAGCATTACTACTACTACTACTAGGTTTTCTGATTGGATATTTCTATGTTTCCATATTTGCCGCATCCGCTGTATCTTTACCCACGGACGCCTTTGCGCGCTCGGCTTCGTCGCGCGCGCGCTTTTCTCTCCTCTTTGCCTTTCGCTCCCACTTTGCCCGTCGTTCCTCGACAATCCTCTGCGCCTCAGGATTGGCCTTGATGCGTAGTGGTAAATGATGCAATACATCTTCATCCGTGTCGTCGCTGTAGTATTTCACCTTTTTCTGCAACGCCTCATTCAGCGCATTTGTAAACGTGTCTGGCTCGACGTCAAGCACCGACGCCGCCGCCGACGTCATCGTCTTTTCCACCGGTGGCTTTACATCAAATTCATCCTCACGTTCGACGTACTCTTTGTTTTCAACCAACGTCACGAACGAAGGATCAAATGCGCTCCAATCTTCGACGTGTTTTCTCGACCACACGTACAATTGTCCATTCGCGCCGAGCGCCACGGCGACGTCGCGAATGGGATGCGTCGCCAAATGCGTCACGCCCTTGGACTCGCCCGGGCCCTCCAATACGCACTTCAACACCCCCGTGACGCGGCCCCACACGTGAATTTCATGGGGCGCCCCACTACTGACGCCATACACGTACGCACCGTCCCATGGATAGGCGGCCGCGCCCCATTGTAAGCGACTCGCGGATGGACTTTGGTACTCGACGCCCTGGGACAAGACGTCGGCTCCGGCGCTCTCCGAGTCGTTCACATCCATGCCGAAAATTGTCGGCGCGTTCGACACGACGACCAGGTGCTTGCCATTTCGACACAGCTCCAAACGCTTGACTAGTGATGCGTTCGGAACAGCGATGGTCTGGACCAACGACATGGTTTGCGCGTCCACCACGGACACCGCGCCCTTCGCGTCGCCGACGAAGACGTACTTGCCATTTTTACTAGATAACGCCAGTGCCGCGGGCGCAGCGATGTCATCGCCACCGTGCGGTGAAGGTAAAGATGTTTCCTTCGCGCCGCGTAAGCCACTTCCGCGCACATACGGCGCCCGCGCGTTCGGACTCACGATTAACGTCGACCCGCTCGACGAAGTGTTGGAAAAACACACGCTCGCGCACAACCCAGCGTTTGAAATCACCGCCGTGGTGTCCTCCTCGAGCACGTCCCACACCTCAATCACTCCCGACGCCTTGGACACGACTATTTTCCGACCATTCAATGACCAGGCGATGGTGAGCACGGCATCCGAGTCCGCGTCTCCGCCGCCTCGGCTTTCGCCGTCGTCATCCTCGCTCTCCCCGCGCGACGCTTTCCACGTTCTCGTCACCGCACGCGTGTCCCAACACCACAGCACGATCGTCCCAGACGACGTTCCACACGCTAAGAGCGTCCCGCGGCGATTCCAAGCGCAACACGTCGTGCGTTCGTGCGCGAGCCGCTCTTCAACTACTTCGAGCATGCGATTGACATTCGGAGCTGTTTCGCGTAAAGCGCGACGACGACGCGGTCAGTACGGCGACGCGTCGATCGCGTCGATCGCGTCAAGTGACATACAACCACACGCGCGCGAGTCACGGGGCGAAAGCGGCGACGGTGACGACGTACGTTCGTATATGCGAAACATGAGCTCTGAATTCGATGCGTCAGTGTCTGACGCCGCCGTCGTCTCGATGCACAAGCAGGACGCAGCCGCGGCGAACACGGCTGCGAAGCGCGCCAATGGTCGCCGCAAGCTGGTTCTTGACGATGCCCGCGCGCGCGAACGCGTGCGGCGTTCGACATACGAAGAAAGCGCGGCGTTTTTGGCGCTCAAGGAGCTCGAGCAAGAAATCGATGCGGTGACGCACCGCGAGCACGTCGATCACATCGAGTGCGTGCGAAAGTATGAACGCGTGAAAAAGACGGTGCGAGTATACGTGTTTCACACCACGCGCGAGGATGGAGACGGGTACACGTTGCACGTGGTCGGGCGCGTGGTGTCGCCGAGGCGCGAGGACCCCGAACGCGGCGGGAGCGCGGATGGCGACATCGAACGCGGCGAACGACGGTTTTCGCAATTTATACGCCAGATGGATATATCAATAGATGGCACGCAGCGATGTTCGTGGCTCCTGCACAAATCGATCGGGGCGAAGGATGGGTTTGAGCTGCGAGGGACGTTTGGGGCGGGGAGCGGCGGCGTGGCGGACGCCAACGTGAAGTTGTGGCTCAATCACGAGCCCGAGATTTTTAGCGTCGCGCTTGATTTGGCACGCATGTTAGGTTCGTTGTTTAGCACGCGTGGGAAGCTCATTGGGGACTTGTGGGGGTATTGCGCGGTGAATAGACTGATTAGTCAAGAGGATTCCTGCGAGGTGAGGGTGGACGACAGTTTACTGGCGCTGCTTTCATCGGATGGTTTCCCCGTACCGGCCAATAAAAGGGTGAGCTTTCAAGCTTTATGTGAGTATGTGTGTGCGAAAAAGATTGCCATAGTACCGCCGATAGAGCTCAAGTATAAGATTCGTGTCGGAAGCACGGCGCCGTCCAAGCCCGACTGTTACGACATAGATATGGACGTGCCGAACAAACATCAGAATCCAACGGGTCCATGGTTAGATAAGCACAACTTCGGACGGGATATTGATACGCTCCACGAGAGGATTCGGGCGGCGATGATGCATATTGATGCTCACAAGGCGCGTCGGGAGTATTTACTGCGGTTTGCTGAAAGCCCAGTTGATTTTATCAACACGTGCGTGCGGCAACAGGCCAAGGGAATTTACACCCCTAGTATAGAAGGATGTGATCCCGCGCGACCGAGCGATCGAGCACCGGATAGGTTTAAAGAACCATGGGTTGATGAGGCGGTGTTGCGTTACTTGAATCAGACGAAGGAGAACGAGTAGAAGAACGTACGTTCAATAAAAAAACGATATTTGTACATCAGAATGTCTATGCTAGAAATCATTGCTTGGTTCTACCAAGGTTGTCACCCACTCGATATGACTAAACTCTCTACTTCCGAATTCTTCGAACGCGGCGGCGTGCGATGTTCGGTCTTCCCAAATTCGAACGCGTTTGGGCTTATATACCGCGACAAGTCGGCGCAGCTCGTTCAATTTGTACGTCAGCGTGTCATGCCCGGTGCCATTGAATATGTGTTCGTGACAGTGTGAAATATCGAACTCACGCATCACGGCTTCCACGGATGCTTTCAATTTACTTCTACGTCCAGTCATCATAATCCTCGCCACGTCGCTTCTCGTAGCGCTTGCGCGATACTCGTTCAGTGCCGGTCCAGCGTCCATGGTCAATGGCGGCGCGAGCGATTCTGCTCGTCCCCACCACCCTTGAAACGGCCACTGTTCATCTGTTTCATCGTAGTATTGACGCATCCCATCCTCTGGAATGGGCGTATTCACGAGCGTGCCATCAAAGTCAAAGACGTGCAGCTCTTCGTACCGCGGCTTCGTCCCGCGTCCTTCGCTCGCCACTGCGTCGCCTCCCGAACCCATATCGACTACTATATCACACGCGCGCGTGAACGCGTTCGTCTGCAAAAACTTTCGTCAAATGCGCCGCGAGCGCTTTAACGTTATCGAGTTGCGCCCCGCCCAACCGCAACGCAGCCGCCGCCTCCTCGCCGTCCAGCGCGCGATTCGCGTCAAACTCTGCGCGCACTTTAGCGCGTACGTACGCCGTGCGGTTCGTCTGCACGTTGCGAAGCGTAACGATTCGTACGAGTCGTCAGTCAAATGCGTCATCGCACGCGTCAATCGTCGTCAGGCATCACGAAACGTGATGCCCAGGGAGAGGGCCCTATCCACTCCTTTCGGCACCCGTCTTCACGATGCGCCGTCTCTCGCGCCACCCGCGCGTTTTACGCACCGTTGGAAACGCACGAGACGCTCTAAATAATTCGCGGTATAACGTCCGAGCACTGGCGCCCGCACTCATGCACGACCACGATGCGTGTCGAGGAATGAGCTCGCGCCTCATTCGCCGACGCCCCAATGAAAATGCACGGTGAGCTCGCGCTTCGCAAGCTCCTATCGCCGCTTCGCGATGCGGCGGTGATTGATGCGTGTTTGGCGCGCGTGCCGGCCATACGCGATTTGTCGGCGCGAGAGGTGGCGAGTCGCGTCGTCGGCGCGCGCGTGAAGGCGTCGGACGAAGGCGTGGCGTTGGTGCGCGCGCTGCGCGAGGTCCCGGAAGAGTTCCTCGGGCCGCGCGACCGCGACGGCGAGCGCGCGCGAGAGAGCGCGGCGATGCGCACGGCATCGACGTCGCTGCGAAGTGCGGCGGACGCGTTAGGGGCGAAGCTCGCGGAAGAACGCACGTTTGGGACTGGGACGTATCAACTGGACGGACGCGTTGAAGGTGGGAGCAAGTACGCGGTGCAAGGAACCTTGAAGGGTACGTCGACGCGAAGCGGCGATTTGATCGTGCGATTTTGGAATTTATGGGGTGGGAGTAATGCATGTCGGAAGGTGATGACGTCGAGTGCGAGGGATAGCATATATAGGTCGCCCGAACGTCTCGAGGCGGCGGTATTGAAACTGGACGAGCTCGCGCCGTTCATCGATTCACCACTTCTTTTACATCGCGAACCGCTCTTATTGGCTATAGAAACAGAAGAACTGATTCGACGGCTGGTGAGGTTGCGGCGCATTTTCCCTCGTGGAGACTTGGGGCACGCGTGCACAGGTGCGCCCGCGTTGCTGTTGGCTGAGCCGGAATCGCTCGAGCGCGCAGTGAACAAGGTGAAGCGAGAGCGTAATCTATCCAGTTCGTCAGCCGTGATGAAATGCGTCACGGAACTAGTGCAAGGCGACGGCATCGACAGTTTATTAGCACATGATGATGCGTACGTTGACATAGTGGAAAATGACGCCTCCGCGAAAGCGGTCGTCGTCGCCTGAGAAGGTATTTATTGTTGTTTGTTTCATTAAACGGCCCATGCGGGCGCTAGATTTAATAGCTTGTAAGCTCATATGTACATGTGCAATTATTTCGCACTCTTTCGAGAACCAGTGACGCTGTCAGCCTTGCGCTTGCGTTCGCCACCTTCTTTTTCTTTTGTCTTGGACGCCTTTCGTTCGCTCTTCTCTTCATCTGGGTTGCTGCTCATCTTTGTCGTGATGCGACGTTGCGCGCCCTTGCCATCACCTAGTTGCACTGCATTCACTTGAGAGGCGAATTTCAACGAGCACATTGTTTCTTCCGTACTCGATGTCTCCGGATTGATGTTGACAAACATCAACGTCTTGCCGTCGCCGCCCAAGCACGGTTGCAGCAGGTACGTAAGCTTCGAGTTGCGGTACGGTACGTGCGATTGCTTGGCCGCGAGCGCAGCAAAGACATCGCCTAAAGACGACAACGATTTGTTGATCGCACACGCCTCCTTGAGGCGCGCACCTTCAGCGCCAGAGCGACCGACGCGTTCAGAGCCAGCCAAATCGACCAAGTTGAGACAACCAGTGAGAGAACTACCACTCGAGGCGTGCTCGCCGGTGATGTAAAGCATGAAGATGGTGTGCGAACGAGACGATACTGCGTTCATTTGAGTCGCTTCAACGGCGCGAGCCGCAGAAGCCCGACGCACCAAAGCCGCCGCGGATTCCACCGAGTCGACGACTTCGCGTTGCACGTTGCTCACCTCTGTGACGCCATTCTTGTGCACGATCGAGTGCTTGTCGCTATGGTCACTGCCAGGGCGCAACAAATCACGCACTTGTTCGTTGTAAATTTCAACGTACGAGGCGTGCATAGTGTAGGACCAACCCTTGTGCGCGTTCTGCTGCGACGCTTGCACAATCTTTGCCACAGCTCTTGGGATGATACCGCGAGCATCGCCATTACCATCGCCAAGCATCGTGTGCGTCTTACCCGAGCCAGTTTGACCGTAAGAGAATAGGCACACCTTGTATCCATCGAGTGCAGACTGCACGAGTTGCGAAACTTCTTCAAAGATTTCTTCTTGCTTGGCGGTGGGATCAAAGACTCGATCAAACTCAAACGCCGCCGTGCCCTTGCCTTCGACGCGCTGCAAGTTCAACGAACTGCCATCCGGATTGCATTGAACTGCAGGTTCATTGTCAGTGGGTCGAACTCTGCAGAACACGCGCACGTTGCCGCGAAGCTCTTGAATCTGGTTGTGCAACGCGCGACGCTGCGCCTCAGCGTCGAGCGCTTGCTGTTCAAGCTCTTCAATTCGTGCTTGGCGCTGTTCGAGTTGCACCTTGAGCTCTTCAGCCTCTTGCACGATACGCTTCGCGGCATCAACTTCACGCGTTTGTGCAACGAGGCGAGCCTCGAGCGCCTTGTTCTGTTCATTGCCTTCCTGATCCTTACGCATCGCTTCGGCTTCTCTAAGAGCGTTGAGTTCAGATTGAAGTTCAGTGCGCTCGCGTTCGAGCGTTTTTTGAGACGCCATGAGAGAATCAAGCGTAGTCTTGTTTACTGCCGCGCTTTGTTTGATTTCTTTTTGAAGACGCTCGACTTCCTTCTGTTCGCTCTCGAGCTGAGCGACGACGCCAGCGATGCGCGCTTCGTGACCTTGCACGGCTTCTTCACTCGCTTTAAGACGCTCTTGCGCGGCAACGATATCAGCCATACTTGACTCGTGTTCAGCTTCCATCGCAGCCTTGGCGGCCTCAATATCAGCGAGTTGCTTGGCGATGGATTGCTTCTCTTTGAGTTCGCTTTCCTTTTCTTCGGCAAGCGCCGCCTTGGATTGTTCGAGCTCCGCGAGCTTTGATTCGAGCGAGCTCTTTTCGCTCACCAGCACGTCACGCTCGTCTTCCAAAGCCTTTACGCGAGCTTCAACCTTGGCAATCTTTTTCGCGTGCTTGGCCGCGCTCGCTTCAGAATCAGCGGCATGCTCTTCTCGCGACTTTTCAAGCGCCTCGAGACGCGTCTCGAGTGAAATCTTTTCCTTGACTAAAACATCGCGCTCACCAAGGACAGATTTGTGCTCTTCGTTGATAGATTTGAGACTAGCTTCCAAAGCTTCGATCTTATCCGAGCTCTTGGTCAATTTCGCATCAGCCTTGGCGGCTTCCTTTTCCTTGGCGGCTTCAACCTTGGCCAATTTCGCCTCGACTTCCTTCAACTTTACCGCCTCTGCCTCCAACTTTTCGCCGTACTCCTTGATGCGCTCTTCAGCGTTGGATTGTGCGCCAGACATTTGCTCGGATAACTGCGCTTGAAGTTCCTTTTGTGCGCGTTCGTGTTTGTCCGCCAATCTCGCCGCCTTGTCTTCGGCAGACTTTTGATACGCAGCCAACTCTTCTGCGGCGCCAGCAATTTCTTCATCAAGCTCCGCCTTGAGGCTTTCGACTTGCGCGTTGACGTCTTCGAGATCTTTTTCAAGCTTGGCAATCGCTGCGACAGACTCGGCGGACTTGGTCTCCATTTCTTTCTGCAACTTTTTCAACTCCTTGGTAAGATTCGCAGAGTCCTCTTGCGCGGCGGCGAGCTTTTCATTCGCCGCGGCGACGCGTTCATCAGCCTTCTCCTTGGCGGCTTGCATCTTCTTCTCCGCCTTTTCTTGAGCCGCGGCGGTAGCCTTCTCGGCACGGCTTCGCTCCTCCGCGACGGCTTCACGATGACGGTCTTCGGCTTGCTGTAAATCGAGACGCGCTTGCTTTTGCATCTCTTGCAACGTCGCCGAACCATTTGCAAGCGTATCACGGCGGTCCGCCTCCATCGACGCCAACTCTTCGCGCACTTGCTTCAACTCACCCATCATGAGCGTTTGCTGCTCAATCAAGCTCTTCGACTGTGCTTTCGCGTCCGCCAAGTCGGATTCGGCGCGCTTGACATCCTTCTCGGCGCGTTTTAACTCTGTCTCCTTGGTCGTGCGTTCGCTTTCAAGCGTAGCCTTGAGCTGCGTCGCGTTCTCACTCACATTCTTGTACTCATCCTTGAGCGAAAGCAAATCTTCGTTGCGAGCCTTGAGTTCGGCGTTGGTTGCCGCAAAGTCAGCCTTGAGTTCGGCGTGCGTCGCTTGCAATTCGGCGAGCTTGGCCTCCAAGTCGCTCGCTTGCGCGCTGACATTCGTGCTTTCAGAATTCAATACCGCCATGTCTGCTTCGAGTTTTTCAATCTTCGCAGTCTTTTTCGTCAACAAATTTTCTTGCTTGGTCATCGTCTTCTTGTTTTCCTTGGCCTCAGCCTTGAGTTGAGCGATGACATCCTTTGAGGCGATTTCATCCGCCATCGCCTTTTTGCGAAGTTCGTTGAGTTCGGCGTCGGTGGCGTCCAACTTATCCTTGAGCTCTGCGGCAGAGCTGCCAATTTGTGCGGCATCGCGCGCTGCAGCCTCTTCGACGAGTTGTAGCTGCACACGAAGAGATTCGCGCTCTGAATTCGCCTCGCGCAAGCTCTCCTCGAGTTGAGCCCGCGACGCCGTGGCGCGCGCGCGCTCCGCCTCAAGCTCACTAGAATTCTTGCGCAACTGTCCTTCAAGCGCGCGGCGCTCGGCGGCAAACGTCAATTCAGCTTGCTCGCCATCCGCCTTGAGCTGCTTCAACTCACGCTCGAGCTTGCTATTCGCCTCCTTGGCGACGCTTTCGCGCGTCGACGCCTCGGTGTACGACGCTTCGAGCTTGGTAAACTTGACCGCCGCCATCTCGAGCTCCTTGGACTTTTTCGCAAACTCCTTTTCAAGCGCGATCAGTTCGTTCTTCGCGACGTTGGCTTCTTCTTTGAGCTCGCTCTCGGCGCGCTCGCGCTCGGCGAGCAA
>JACLAB010009049.1_pt1 | contig 62543 bp, 45 predicted proteins | sample 8027921 | NCBI WGS metagenome assembly JACLAB01 (sample SAMN15725117, study PRJNA655200) | protist metagenome | isolation source: fluorescence activated cell sorting (FACS) single amplified genomes of... | place: USA: West Boothbay Harbor, Gulf of Maine | collected 2000-07-19 | reverse complement strand
TCTTTTGCGCTCAAAATCGTCAGAAACTCGACCGCAAAACACGAAAGAATTTATCTAAAGAAGAAGACAAAGAAGAAGACGAAGAAGAAAAACCGAAGAGAACACTTACTTTTCTTGGCGAAATAAAGGGAGAGAGCAGAGTGGTCTCGTTCTTCTCGTTCTTCTCGTTCTCGTTCTCGTCGCGCGGAAGACGCGAAACGATGGCGTCTTCATCGAATGTAATTCCGGAGAAGAAAGTTGATTCTTCGGCGCAACATCATCATCATCATCACGCGAACAATAACAACAACAACAACAACAAGACGTCTTCTGATGTCGTTTCGTCCTCCTCCTCTCGACCGACGGATGCGTTCAGCGCGTTACTTCGAGATTTATGCGCGAGACCGCCGAAAAACAATACCAACGCGCATCACAGCAGCAACGAGCAGAGTTCTTCGAGATACAACAACAACACGAAGAACGCTAAGAGAAGGAGTTCGTCGTTGTTTTTGTTCTCGCAAAACAGCCGAGAATTGACCGGGGAATTGTTCGGCGTCGGTTTTGACGCCGCGAGCACGCGCGAGAATAAGTCGTTGAAGAAAAGTACCGTTTCCGTGGCGGCGAAGAAAACAAACGCGACGAGCGATAACGCCGGCAGGTTTTACGGAGTCGCGAATAACGACGAAGATGATTCCGAGAATTCTGACTCGAGCAGCGAAGATGAGAGCAGCTCCTCGGAGGAAGAGTATTCGGACGCCGACGGTGATGAGAAGAGCGACGGAGAAGATAGCGAGGACGAGAACGATGATGATAACGACGACGAGGAAGATTTCTTCCTGTACGGAGCGAGGAGTAAGAAGAAGAAAAGTTTACTCTTGTTTCGAGAGAAACGAGGGAACGCGTTGAGAGAATACGTCGAAGGCCAGGCACGGGAAGCGTCGACGAGTGCATTCGCGCAGTTTACCAACGATGCGCACGAGAGGATTGAAAAGTTAGCCGGAAGCGTTATTTTGAGAGAACGGTTAGCCGCGGTGGCGTGCGTGGACCAGTTGTGTTCGGTCGAGTTTGGCGAGGAGGTCGAGAAAGTTACCAGGTTTGCTCGGTATTTGAGGACAGCGGTGACAACGATGCGACAAGGACCGGAACCGGTTTTAGCGAGTGCGGCGAGTCAGGCGTTGGGGAGGTTGGTGGCGACCGGAGGCGCGGTGACCGCGGATATCGTGGAGGAGGAGGTGAACAGAGCGTTTAAATGGTTGAAAAATCCCGTACGGGAAGAGCGAAAACGGTTTGCCGCCGCGTTGACTTTGAGAGAGTTAGCCGCAAATGCGCCGACGGTGTTTAACGTGCACGTGCCGCATTTCATCAAAGCCGTGTGGCCGGCGTTGCACGATCCGAGTTTAGACGTTCGATTGGCCGGCGTGTTGGCGTTACGAGCGTGTTTGATGGTTATCGAGCAAAGAGAGACGAGATATCGCGTCCAATGGTATTATAAACTGTATGAAGAAGCGAGAAAAGGTTTAGAAGCTCCGTTGACTCCGGGGAATTCGACGACGACGCCGTCGAAATCTGGCGGCGGCGGTGGCTCTGCCAAGACGCCTTATAGCAGTAGCAGTAGAAAGACGCCCTCGGACAAGCACTCGCCGTCGGCAAAAAAAGTGCACACGAACGCGCAGTACAACGATCGTCCAGAAAAAATCCACGGTTCTTTACTCGCGCTCGGCGAACTGTTGCGTCACACGGGCGAGTTTATGCTTTCTAGATATAAAGAGGTTGCGGAAACGGTTTTGAAGTTTTATCGATCCAGACGTCTCATCGTGAGAAGGTCGGTGATTGATTTGATTCCAAAGTTAGCCGCGTTTTCACCGAGAAGGTTTGCAGATTCGTATTTACCGCTAGCGTGTGGGGTTTTGCTTACTTCTATTCGAGCGCAAGGCGAAAGAGATGCGGGTTTCCTAGCACTCGGTGATTTAGCGAAAGCGTTGGAACCGGCGATGCGCGCGGACGAACTCATGCGCGTGCGAAGGGCGAGAGAAGATAATAACATGACGAGCTCGAGCTACTACCCCACGCAAGGACAACACGTGCTTAGCGGTGGTGGTATTTCCAGTCATCGAGGCACGCCGCAGTTGATAGTAAATAGCAACAGCACGACCACTCCGAATGCTCACAACAGAGGATACGGCGGCGGCAGCGGAGGCGCGTCGCCTCTAGATAGATCTCGATCTGGGACGCCGGCGAACGGCTCAAATTACAGCAACCAACAACATCAAATGAACAATCAAAACTTGCTCGGTCCGCTCATGCAATCGCCCGTTCTGGCGACTCCAAACAACGACAACAACAACAACGCTTTAATTGGTGGATCAGGAGAAGTCAATAGTAACGGCCCGGGATGGCTTACGCCCGGTTCCGTCAGTACTCCCGATGGGTTCATGAACAATAATAACGGAGTTCAAACGCCAGGAGCATACGGCAACTACCGATCGCGATCGCCGAATACAGTTTCGCAGATTACCTCGGCCGATGGAAGGAGCGTTCGCGTGAACGACTATTCGGTCCAAGAAAATCGCATGTTTGAGAAACCTCTGGGAAGCGCGTTATTGCGTTACCTTCCGGAAATCTCTGCCGTCATGTACGATGTTTTCGGTGAAGGTTCTTTAAATTACGAAGAGCGTTTGGCGTCAAGGAAACGACGAAAGAGCATTAAGAAAGAAAACCGCGAAAAGAGGAAGAATAGGAGTAATAATAACGGCGAAGAGCTGGACGGCGATTTCGACGACGAAAACGGGGGGAATGGTCGCAACAAAATCGCAAAGAGGACGAAACGGCACGAGTCGGCTAAAGATAGGGAAAAAGACGAAGACGACGAGGAAGAAATTCGAAGAAAGCAAGAGCTAAAATTAGCGAACGAGAAGGTGCTTCGTTCGGGCGTCCGCGAGGCTCTGAGATGTTGCGGCGAAATGGCTGCCGCGCTTCAGGAATCTTGGAAACCGCACGTATTGAACGTCTTGCCGACAATGTTTGCTGTTGGTCTGTCCAAATCCTTAGTCTCTTCGTTGGAAACAATCACGGACGCGTTACCAGACTTGACTTCACAAATCCAAAGTCGCTTATTCGATGCCGTGTCCATGGCGACTAGGACGACGAACGCGGGTAGCGGCGAATTTGGCCATCATCATAACCTCCTCGGTTTTGAAGGCGCGATGTTTGAACATCCATCGTCTGATGCGACCAATGGTCAACGAAGAGTTTCGCGACGAACACTCGAGCTCGCATTACGCACCATGCGCTCGTTCCCGTTCGAGTCTCGATTGTTACTAAAATTTGCGCGACGTAACGTCGTCCAACATTTAGATAACCCTTCCGTGGACGTGCGATTGGAAGCGGCGTTGACGTGCTGCCACTTGTTGGAGCTGAAGCAAATTTCGCAAAAGCCTTCTCCCTCTTCGTATCATCGACAAAATCAATACAGCGCTTCGAATCGAAACGCGTTGATGCTACTTAACGGTCAGTCCGACGCTAAACCGCAAGCGACGAGGGATGTCATCATGGAACGGTTGTTGCAACTGTCGGTCGCGGATTTAGACGCTAACTTTCGAGCGTCAGTTTTGAGGGCATTTGTGATTGGCTGTCGCGCGATTGATTCGTATTTGTCGCAAGCGCGGTCCTTGAGAGCATTATTCGTGGCTTTGAACGACGAAAATGTGGTAGTGAGAGCGCTGGCGATTGAGTTGATAGGCACGCGGCTTTCACCGAGAAACCCCGGGTATTGTTTGCCGGCGTTGAGAGCGTACTTGTTGCAGCTCTTGGCAGAACTCGAAAGGTCAACAGAATCTTCAGTCAGAGAAGAATCGGCAAAGCTAATCGCGACTCTCATTCGTGCATGTCCTCGATTATTCACGCCGCACATTTGCCCGGTGATTTTGAAAACATTGACGAGGATGTTGAGAGCGAAAGCGGAAGATTCGAAAAGTAGCGGCGCTGGGGTTGTTGACGATAAAAAGAAGGACGGTAAAGATGCCAAAAGCGGAAAGAAAGAAAAGGGCAAGAAAGGTGGCAACGGCAACGACTCGAATAATAACAACGGTAAAGACGAAAACGCGAACGACTCGAGCGATAAGTATTACGATTTCAACGACGACGACGCCTCCAATCGCAAGAACAAGAAAGAAAAGAAGCAGAGAGACGTCGGTAACATTACAAACGAAAGGCCAAATTTAGACGACGATGATACGTCCATGAAACATCTGAACGAAGACCCGATGAGTGCGCACGATCACACGAAAATCGGTAAAATGTCTACTTCGGATGCGATGGCAAAATCATCGGCGTCGGTCTTTGTGCGCACGGCGGTGAGCGGTCGAGAGAAAGCCGCCGCGATTGCCACCATCGGCGAACTCATGGAAGTTGGTGGACCGGCAACTAGGTTGCACGTGCCTGAGCTCCTCGTTTTGCTCATGCAAGCTTTGAAGTCAAACGCTACGCGTGATATTGCCGTGATCACTTTAGGTAAACTGGTAAAGCACTCCGGGTACGTCGTCGCTCCGTACGCCGATCACCCGCAGTTGCTTCCGTTACTTTTACGCATGGTAGCGACGGAGAAAGGCACAAAACGAGAAAACGTGTTGCGAACATTGGGTATTCTCGGCGCTTTAGACCCACACGCGCACAAAGAAAACGAAATCAAACTATACGGTCAAGGTTTACTCTCCGCGGCTGGCGTTCGAGGGGTGAAACAATCCGCGGTGGCCAAAGCGGTGACAAACAACCCTAAAGCAGTCGCGGTTGAAGCGAATGCGTACATCATGGGAGGTTTTGGTAAGAATGTGAATAAAATAAATTTAAAAACAGCTGGCGATGACAATTACCGCGACGACGACGATGACGACGACGAAAATTCGCACGACCTCTTACCGCTGATGAACTTAACCACGGCGAGCGACGATTTCTACCCGACGGTTGCCTTGAACGCGTTGTTAAGAGTATTGAGAGATAAATCCATGTCTAGTCATCGACACATGGTTGTTCGATCGGTCATGTTCATTTTTCACAATTCATTAGGGTTGAACTGTGTTTCATACCTACCGACCGTCCTTCCGGTTTTATTCGACGTCATGCGCACGTGCGACGACGCTTTGCGAGAGTTTATGCTCTCAGAGTTGGCGATTTTAGTAAGCGTGATTAAAGCGCACGTGAGGAGATTTTTACCGGAAATTTTAGAAATCATTCACACGTTCTGGGGCAATAACGCGCTTTTAAAATCGACGTTGTTGCTGTGCGAAGAGCTGTCCAGAGCGTTGAGAGATGAGTTTCGGTCGTATTTGCCGGAGTTGTTGCCGAGGATTGTCGCAGTGTTGGCGGACGCGGAGCGATCTGGGAGGTACGCGGCAGTGCCGTACGTCTTGAGAGCGTTGGAAACGTTCGGGAGTGGTGTGGATGAACACTTACACTTAGCATTACCGTCGATTGTTAGGTTGTTCAAACCAGGCGTAGCTCCGGTACCGTTTCAAGTGCGCCGAGCGGTCTTGGCTTCGTTATCTAGACTTTTACCTCGCATGCAGTGCGCGTCGTCCCAACACGCGAGTGCAATTATTGCTCCGCTAGCGCGCATTTTGGAAAGCGACGACGCTATTCTTCGAAAGTATGCCGTTGATGCGTTAATTGCTCTGGAAAAGCCGTTAGGAAATGAATACCGGTTGTTCCTTCCCTCGATTACTCGCGTCGCTCGCAGAGTGGGCCTGAAAGACAAACGTTTCGAAGCGATGTGCGAACGCATCGAATCGGGCGGGAAGTTTCCTGCGGCGTTCGGGGCGCTTTCGATCACCTCAAATGCGAGTATCTTTGGTAGCGAGGGTGTGCTCAGCCAAGAAGAATACGAAGAGTCGAACGCGTTTGATCCTCGATCGAATAGACCTCCGCCTCCGGTGCAACCACAAAAGCTCGTCGTCAACGAATTCGCGTTGCGCAAAGCGTGGGAATCGTCGCAAAGATCCACAAAAGAAGATTGGCTCGAGTGGATGCGTCAGTTATCGGTTGAATTGTTAAAATCTTCCCCGTCTCCGTCGCTGAGAGCGTGTGCGGACCTGGCGAACGTTCAACCTAACGTCGCTAGGGATTTGTTTTGCGAATCCTTCGTGAGTTGTTGGGCTGAGTTGTCCGTGGTGCACAGAGAGCAACTCGTGCGTTCGATGGAATCTGCGTTCACGTCACCGACGATACCTCCGGAAATTGTAGCGACTTTGCTCAACTTGTCCGAGTTTATGGAACGTGACGAGAAACCGATCCCGGTAGACGTGCGAACGTTGGGGGCCATCGCCGAGCGGTGTCGCGCGTACGCTAAAGCTTTGCATTACAAGGAGTTGGAGTTTACATCCATGCCAAACGAATGCGTCGAGGCGATTATTGCGATCAACAATCAGTTGCAATTGCCAGAAGCCGCTCTTGGGGTGTTAACGCATCTGAGGAATAAAAAATTGGAAGTGAACGTGAAAGAGTCGTGGTACGAAAAATTAGGGCAATGGGAATTCGCGTTGGAGGCGCATAAGAAGAAAGCGGATGAGTTGGACGCGCGAGCGGCGAGAGAGGCAGAAATTCTATATCAAAGAGAAGTTTCCTCCAGAAACCATCATCAGCAGTACTCGGGAGCAGCGCAAAGACCGCCATCGCCGTCTTTTTCGTACCATTACAATCGACAACTCATGTCCAAAGCCGATCGCATCGCGCGCGAGGAGGCGAGTTTAGGGCAAATGCGATGTTTAGCCGCTTTAGGTGAGTGGGAACGACTCATCGCGTTAGCTAAGAGAGAGTGGCCGACAAACGAAGGCGGTGCACCGCATTCCCACGCGAGCAAGATTGGTATCCAAGTAGGGGAAAACGGAGGGGACGCCATCTCCGAGAGAAAGATAAAAAAGCTCGTATCGGCAAAACACTCGGTTTTAAGGGATAAAGTTGCACCGTTAGCGGCTCGAGCGGCGTGGCATTTAGGCGATTGGAAATCGATGGAAAAGTACACCGTGCATTACTCGAGCTCGAAACGAGATCCCACGACCGGAAAGAACGGGTCTAGTGCGAACGGCTCCGGCGGCGATAAGAAAGGATCGGGTAATACCTTGGACGAGATGAACGGTAAGAAGAGCAAGCCGGATAATTCAACGCCGTATTCCGAAGTCAACGCGTTGATCACGCCCGGGGACGGGGATTTCTACCGCGCCGTTCTCGCCGTTCGTCGCGGAGACCCGATGGCGGCTTTAAGACACATCGACGCGTCTCGAGAGGCGCTCGGTCAAGAGCTCGTGTCGTTGGTTTCCGAATCGTATGATCGCTCATACGGCGGTGTTGTTCGCGCGCAGCAGCTCGCCGAGCTCGAGGAAGTTGTCGAATACGCTCAGTTACAAGCGATGGCGCAACACGACCCACGCGCGAAACACAGACAAGATGTCGTTCGTCAAATGTGGCGCGATCGCATCTACGGCGTTTCGAGAGACGTGGAAGTTTGGCAATCGCTCTTAGCCGTTCGAGCGCTAGTGCTCCCGATGAGCAAAGAAACAAACACTTGGTTAAAGTTCGCATCCATGAATCGTAAAGCCGGTCGTCAATCGCAAGCGAAGAGAACTTTGGTTAGACTTTTAGAATACGACCCGAGCGAGTTCTCCGCCGGTCAAGAAGGCTTCGGCGCTGGATCCGGTCGACCTTTGGTCATGTTTGCGTACTGCAAACACTTATGGGGCGTTAACTCGAGAGAAGAGGCATTTCAGCGTTTACAATCGCTCGCGAGCGAGTTATTTTCGGCGTCGTATCAGCGCGAGATGGAAGGTAGTCGATTAGCTAAAGACGACGCAAAGTTAGTCTCGAAGGCTTTTTTGAAACTCGGGCAGTGGCGATGGGAACTCGCCGAGGAAACGTTAGACGACGATACAATTTCCGACGTCTTGACTTCCTTTGGTACGGCTACAAAACATTCAAGACACTGGGCGAAAGCCTGGCACAACTGGGCTTTGTTCAACGCCACCGCGATGGAACACTACCAGCGTTTAGCCACGCAGCGATTAAATGTCAACGAAGAAAGAGACGCGCTCAAAGCCGCCGCAACGAGGCACGTCGCGCCAGCTATATCAGGTTTCTTTCGATCGATCGCATTGGGTGGCTCCACGCCGCGTGATATGGGTGGTGCTCTGCAAGATATTTTACGCCTGTTAACCTTATGGTTTAACTACGGCCATTTGCCGGAAGTCGAAGCCGCGTTGGTTGAAGGTTTCGGTCACGTTTCCATCAACACGTGGCTCGCAGTAATTCCCCAAATTGTTGCTCGAATTCACTCGAATTCACCACCTGTTCGACGATTAATTCATCGATTATTGGTTCGCGTTGGCCGTCAGCATCCCCAGGCGTTGTTGTATCCATTACTTGTCGCGTGTAAGTCGCAATCGACCACTCGACGCGTCTCCGCCACGGCGGTTCTAGACAACTTGCGGAATCATTCCGCGCTTTTAGTCGAGCAAGCGGAAGTAGTAAGTTTAGAGCTCATTCGCGTCGCGATTGTTTGGCACGAAGCGTGGCACGAAGCATTGGAAGAGGCGTCTCGTTTATACTTTGGCGAACAAAACGTGGATGGCATGTTTGCAGTTTTGGCGCCTCTGCATCACATTTTGGAACGCACCGGCGCGGAGACGTTGCAAGAGATGTCATTCGCGCAAGCTTACGGAAGAGAATTACGAGAGGCTCGTGAATACTGCGAGAAGTTCAAAGAGTCCGGCCGCGAGGAGGATTTGAATCAAGCTTGGGATTTATATTATCACGTGTTCAAACGAATCAACAAGCAACTGCCGACGTTGACAACTTTAGAGTTGAGATACGTCTCGCACCGGTTGTTGTCGGCGAGAGATTTAGAGTTGTCTTTACCCGGGAATTATATTCCTGGTGGCGAACTGGTAACAATCGCGTGGTTCGCGCCCACCATGCATGTCATCACTTCCAAACAACGCCCGCGACGTTTACAAATCCACGGCTCCGATGGGAAAGATTACGGTTACTTGTTAAAAGGTCACGAAGATTTACGCCAAGACGAACGCGTCATGCAGTTGTTCGGTTTAGTCAATCAATTGTTGAATAGCACGCCTTCGACATCGAGGAGAGATTTAGCGATTGCTCGATACGCCGTCGTCCCGTTATCTCCAAACTCTGGTCTCATTGGCTGGGTTCCGAATTGCGACACCATGCACGTTCTCATCCGAGAACACCGCGAGGCGCGCAAAATTCCTTTGAACTTGGAACATCGTTTAATGCTCGCCATGGCCCCGGATTACGACAATTTGCCGTTGGTGAATAAAGTTGAAGTCTTCCGACACGCGTTAGATAACACGCCTGGGAATGATTTAGCGCAAGTTTTATGGCTCAAATCGCACAGCTCCGAGCAATGGCTCGATCGTCGAACGACGTATACGAGATCCTTGGCCGTCATGTCCATGGTTGGCTACTTACTCGGTCTCGGTGATCGACACCCGAGTAACCTTATGATTGATAGATACTCCGGAAAAGTTTTGCATATCGATTTTGGCGATTGTTTTGAAGCGTCTATGCACCGAGAAAAGTTCCCAGAACGCGTGCCGTTTCGTTTAACTCGAATGTTGGTGAAAGCGATGGAAGTCTCCGGGATTGAAGGGAACTTCATCGGTACTTGTCAAAGAGTGATTACGGTGTTACGAAGCAATAAAGATTCCGTGTTGGCTATGTTAGAGGCGTTTGTTCACGACCCATTGATTAATTGGAGACTTTTGGCGAATCAAGCGACTGAGCAAAATGGATCCTCCGCGGAGCCTTCGTCCAACGCGAATTCTACGGCGAACAACAGCGGAAGCGTCACGCCGGCGGCTGGAACGAGTAGCGCGAAATCGAGTCCATTGGCGAGGCATACCATTTCTCGCGATGCCGATGAACCATCATCAAATAATAACATTAATAACGATACTCTCGTCGCGGGAGACGGTTCCAGTGGTTCTGGCTCAGCAACCCCAGGTGGGTCTGATGTGCCTTCCGGTCAATCCTCTAGGGCGCCTTCGCGAACGCCGCCGCCAAAAACGCCAACCATTCCTGAAAACGAATCCTTCCACGCCGATTTGGACGAGAAGAGTAAAGCGGTTGGTGTCGACAGTCGAACAAATACCGCCGATTTTGGGCACAACTCTTCCTCTCGATTGGATTCTGGCTCCGACGATTTACCGAGAACTGGGCAAAAACCAGGCGCCGCGCCGATGTTTATGGACACGCCGAGCGGGCAAGTTCCGGTTTCCTCCTCCGTGATGGGCGCGACGGCGTTACACGCGCAATACGAAAACATGCGCGAGTTTGGCGGTGGTGGTGGAATGTCCGCTATGATTGGTACGGACATGAACATCCTCGGCGGTGTTGGCGATCCGACAAACGTTTCGGTCGATGAATCCGAACACGGCGACGCCAACGATCAAGACAGATCTGTCGGCGGTAACCACCAACAGCATCTCAATCACCACTCAACTTCCTACGCGCAGCGCGTTATGCATCAACAGCTCGGTGCCAGTGGCGATATACAACACCAAAATCAACACGCACAAAGCAGCGCTGCTGCTGCGGTTGCCGCCGTCGCCGCGGCCGCGGGGAATTACGGCAGTAGCATGTCCTCGTTCGAACCGGAAATTTTAAAGCGCGACGAACTCATCGACGCGTTGGACGGCATAAACGACAACGAGGATAATATGGTTTTGAACGATCGAGCGGTGAGTGTCATGCAACGAATGAACGATAAATTAACCGGGAAAGACGGTTTAATCGAAGCTGGTTCAGCGGTGGACGCTGGAGATTCAGTCGAACATCAAGTGCGACGGTTGATTGAAAAAGCGATGAATCACGAGAACTTGTGCACTTCTTACATCGGATGGTGCTCTTTCTGGTAGTTTTTATTAATAGTTTTTTTCCTGCATACTGTACCTGTTTGTTCTATTATATCGATCTATGCGCTACTATATCTTTTATGCTATAGCCCGTACGCTTGTCTGGCAGAATCGGACATTTGCGGCACAGAGGGCGGCGTCCACCCTCCTCCTCCTCCTCCTCCTCCGTCGAACGAATACTCGCCGCTCGCCGCGGCGCCGTTGCCGTATTTATCCCACGGTCTGTGCCCTTCAAAGCTCTCGTCGTCCGATGGTTTCATCGACCACGGTTTCTTCGTTCTCTCCTCGAAATCTTCGCTGACTGGCGGTAAAGCTACGTCCGGATTTGGCGGACGATCGTCGATGTCTTTAATCCCCGGCACCGGTTCGCCTTTCTCCACGAGTTCGATGACTTCTAAAAAGTTTTTCGGTCTCGGCGGTTCTTCTAAAACTCTTTGCTGCTGATTATGGTTACTCCCCATGTTTTTACGAACGTTTGCTGCCCGTTGTTGTTGTTGTTGTTGTTGTTGTTGTTGTTGTTGTTGTTGTTGCGACTTCATCGAGTTGATGTCGTCGTCGTCGTCGCCGCCGCCGAGTAATTCCATTTGGTGTCGCTTCTTCGCCTGAAAATAATCATCTAAATCCAAATCTTCGTTATTTTTATCACTGCTAAAACGATGATAATTATTAGTACTCTCTACCGCCTCCACGCGTTCGGCGACGTACCCTTTCTCGCCTAACCTCCGACTTGGCGACGACGCCTCCTCTTCCTCTCTCTTCGTCGTCTTCGCAAAATCCTCTCGCGCCAACTCCATCTCCCTCAAAACGCTCCTCCTCAACGCGTCCATCTCCTTCTTCGCCTCCTTCCTCTCCTCCTCCACAGTCTCCATCAATTTCTTCTTCGTTTCTCTCATTTTTTCCTCCGCTCGTTCCCTCTCCTCCATCACGTCTTCCCGTTGCGTCATCTTCGCCTTTTGCAACTCCTCTCTCATTTTTTCCTCCACGTTTTTCACCGACTGCAACACCGCGCTCTCCGTCGTCTCTTGCCGCTCACGTAATTTCTTCTCCAAGTCCGCGAGATTCTCCGAGAGTGACTTTGAAATCGCGTCCAGCATTTGCGTTTGTTTCTTCTTTTCCTCTTCTTCCTCTTTCTTCTTATTACTCTCCGTCGTCGTAAACAAAGAGCTTTTCATCACTCTCGGGTACACCCGCCATCCGAGCACCGCCAACGCTGCGGCGTACGCCACCACTTGCGTCCACCGCAAAGAAGAAGAAGAAGAATTCTGCTTCTGAATCATTCCGTACGGTAAAACTGGAGGATTATTATTAGGTAAAACGATAGGTTTCATCGAACCATCGTCATCGTTCGATGACGCTGTTCTCCGAAACGCTTCTTCAATCTCCGCTTCGCTCACGTTTTTGTTCCTTAAAAATTGTTTCTTTTCCTCCTCGGTGTACGATTTGGAATTTTTTATCGACGGGTGCTCGAGGAACGCGATCGCGTTTTCCAGTCCTGATCCTGACCCTTCGGGTGCTGATCCTTCTCGTTTTGTCATGCTCCTTTCGCGCTCTCTCTTTCTCGCTCTGTGTACTGTTCAATATCAGAACAACAACAAAAAGTCCGGAATGTGATGATGAATTCTTTCAACGAAAAGTCAAGAGAATTATGAATCCAATTCAATTCAAAAAGTAGAAGAATAAAGAAAGAACTTATTAAAAAGATCTCTTCTCCTCGAAATAGTCGTGTGTGTGGTATTCTCTTCCTCTCTCTTATATAAATGAAGCCAAACGATGTGTTCAAACAGAGTACTTAGAAGAGGACAAAAAGTCGAGAGAATCGACTGAGAATCCAATGCAATTCAGAAAGAAAGAAAGAAAGAAAGACAGAAAGACAGAAAAAAATTATTTTAGGGTTTTAAACAATTTTTTAGGGTTTAAAAGATGCGTCCTTTTTTTCTCTCTTTCTTTCTTTCTTTCTTTCCTTTTCGTCATTTCGCTTCCCCCATTTATTCGAGAGGGTGCTTGCACAGTTGACGGAGAAAGACAGAGAAGCACACAAAGCGCAAAAGCAGCGTTTCGAGAGAGAAAGAGAGAGAACACTAAGAGAGAGATCTTTTTGCCCTTCTTTTTTTCTTTTTGCAGAAGAGCGAGCTTTATTCTATTTATAAAGAGTATATACATATCACAGAAATGTCTGCGTGTTATCATCAATCCGCCGCATCGATGGCGAGACAATCGAGCTTCGCGTCGTCCTCTTCGTGTCGCAGAGATGAGCATCGATCCGCATCGCTTAAAATATCAAAAGCGACCCCGAGAAGAAGAAGGAGACAAAAAGGAGACAACAACGCTAATACTGTCGTAACCACGAACGCGTTAGTTCCCGGCCCGGACGATCAAAAAGTTCAAAGAAACCCAAGACCTGAATACATACCTGGGAAAATCCAAGACCCTCGGTACGTGCGAGTGTTCGACACGACGTTGCGAGACGGGGAACAATCACCCGGTGCAACCTTAACATCGACAGAAAAAGTTCAAATTGCGACGAATTTGGCAAAGCTAGGCGTGGATATCATCGAGGCTGGGTTTCCGATTGCATCTCCGGACGATTTAGAAGCGGTGAGAAACATCGCGAAAGTCGTCGGGAACAAAGTGTACGAGGACGGGTACGTTCCCGTGATTTGCGGGTTGTCGAGAGCGAACGAGAAGGACATCGCGTGCGCGTGGGAAGGGGTGAGGCACGCGGTGAGGCCGAGGATTCACACGTTTATCGCGACGTCGCCGATTCACATGGAGTATAAGTTGAAGAAGACGCCGGACGAGGTGGTAAATATCGCGGTGAAAGCGGTTAAATTTGCAAAGTCTTTAGGGTGCGAAGATATCGAGTTTAGTCCAGAGGACGCCGGGAGATCGGAACCGGAGTTTTTGTATCGCATACTGAAAGCCGTCGTCGACGCTGGGGCGACCACGATTAACATTCCCGATACGGTGGGTTTTTGTTTGCCGGACGAGTTTGGTCGTTTGATCAAAGGCATCAAAGAGAACGTCGTCGACGTCAGCGCGAACGACGCGATCATTAGTACGCACTGCCAAAACGATTTGGGTTTGTCCACCGCAAACTCGTTGGCTGGAATCGCCAACGGCGCGAGACAAGTCGAGTGCACCATCAACGGCATCGGTGAGAGAGCCGGGAACGCGAGTTTGGAGGAAATCGCCATGTCCGTCATCATGCGAGGTCAAAACCAACTAAACGGAGCGTACATGGGCGTGAACCCGGTGTATATTTACCAAACCTCGAGAATGGTTTCGGAATACTCGGGTATGCTCGTCCAACCGCACAAAGCTATAGTCGGCGCGAACGCGTTTGCGCACGAATCCGGGATTCACCAAGACGGCATGTTGAAGAACAAATCGACGTACGAAATCATCGCGCCGGAAACCATCGGCGTCTTCCGAGCCGAGGACGATTGCGGCGTCGTTATGGGTAAGCACTCCGGGAGACACGCGTTGAAATCGAAACTCGGACAGATGGGCGTCACGTTGGCGGACGATCAGTTGAACGCGTTTTTCGATCGGTTCAAGTTGGTCGCCGAGACGAAAACAGGAGGCGTCTCCGACGTCGAGTTGATGGCGTTGTTGAGAGACGAAATGGAGGTGGAGGAAGGGAAGGAGTTTTACACGTTGGTGGACGTCCAAGTCGTCTGCGGTACCATGGGTTTACCAACCGCCACGGTAAAGATCATCGATCAAGGCACGGAAAGAATCTCCGCGTGCGTCGGCACTGGGCCAGTCGACGCGGTGTACAAAGCCATCGACGCCGTCGTCGGCAAATCGGTCGAACTCACGGAATACAACGTCAAAGCGGTCACGCAAGGCATCGAATCCTTAGCCACGACGCGAGTGACGATCAAACCAACCGACGAATCCACCGCGGAAACGATCACGAACAACCAAACTGAAGCCAGAGGGACGAGGACGTTCACCGCGACTGGCGCGGATACCGATATCGTCGTCTCTTCGGCTCGAGCGTACTTATCCGCGTTGAATAGAATGTTATCCTCCAACGCGAAACTGACGACGACGAGCGGTAGTAGTAGTTTGATTGAATCCTCCTCCTCCGAAATCGTTTCTAGATGATGATTTGATACATCGTGTTGTTTTCGACAAGATAAATATAATAATAAGATAAAGAAGAGTAAGAGAAAGAGAGAGAGAGAGAGAGAGAGAAAGAGAGAAAGAAAGAGAGAGTCTCAAATGCGCGTTTACCGCTCGCGTCATATTTACGAGTGTTCCGCCATCGCGGCGGTACCGCGTATACGAATACATCTTTTTCATCCCTCTTCTGCTCTCGAAGCGTTTAAATAAAAACAGTCCTCGATGAAAGAAATATATTACTCTTTAATGCGCCGTTATTCTTTACTCTCCTCTGAACATGAATCCGTATCTGTGAGTCACTCTTAAGTCGTCTTCGTCTTCGCTCGCGTCTTCGCCCAAATGTCTCACAAATTGGCGCTCGAATTGCGTTGGATTCCGTCCGCGAAGAACACCACTAAAACAATGTCCTCCGCGCGTGACCCTCCACCCAACCCTCCTCCATTCAACCCACGCCTAAACGACGCGCGTCACCCTCTTCCCCCACCTCTTTCCGGGGACTCCGACCGCCCCGTTTTCGTCCGTAAAGCCGTCCAGCGCCGAGCGATCGATTACACCGCGAACAACTTGATTCACTCCGCGGAACGCGCGTACACGGCCTCGTTAACGCGAAACCCGATCCAAGACTCCGTCGTCGTCAAACCGACGAGTGGGAGCATGCTCGATTTCCCACCGAGCTGGAATTTAAGGCACGTGCCCGCGTCGAGCTTTGCGCTGAAGTTTGTGCACGTGAGTGCGAATAAGATCAAAACGCCGATAAATAAAGGTACTAAGTGGTTGTTGGATTTGATTTTGTCGACGACGCGATGAGATGAGACGCGATGAAGGCATTTTTACTCTCTCGCGAGTACGATATTGTATGAGTATTCGTCGTTCTGTTGTTGTTGTATTTTGCTTCTTCTTTGAAAACACGCGCTGACTTTAGACGACTTTCTTTCTCTTTCGTACGCTTGTAACGCGAACAGTTATATTCATGCCGGATGGGCGAAGAGTGCTCACGTGTTCACAGAACGGTGAATTTACGCTCTGGAACGCGGCGAGTTTCAACTTTGAGACTATTTTACAGGCGCATAATAACCCAGTGAGGACGGCGACGGTATCGCACAGCGAAAACTGGCTCATTTCCGCGGACGATTCCGGGCAAATCAAGTATTGGCAGATGAATTTTAACAATTTGAAACAAACGCAAGCGCACGGGGAACCGATTCGAGGGGTGAGTTTTAGCCCGACGGATTTGAAATTCGCCACGTGCGCGGACGACGCGACGATTAAGATATTCGATTTTGCGAGAGCTAAAGCGGAGACGACGTTAAACGGCCACGGCGGGGACGTGAGGTGCGTGCAATGGCACGACACCAAGAGCGTGGTGGCGAGCGGCGGGGGGAGAGATTGCGTCGTCAAACTCTGGGATCCGCGAGTAGGCGCGCAGCGACAGTGCTTATCCACGCTACACATGCACAAAGGTTCGGTAAACTGTTTGAAATGGAACCAAAACGGCCACCACTTAGTCACCGGGTCGAAAGACGCCAGCTTAAAAGTCACCGACATTCGCACGCTCAAAACGATTTCCTCGCACGTCGGTCCGTACAGCAAAGACATCGCGTCCGTCACGTGGCATCCACACGACGAACGCGTTTTCACCTCCGGCGCAGGGGACGGTTCCATAGCCTACTGGATCGTCGGCGGTGGTTCCGACCCACAGGCGGAAGTCCGCGGCGCCCACGAAAGCCAAACCAACGACATCGCCTGGCATCCCGCCGGTCACTTGCTCGTCTCCGGAAGCAACGACAACGCCATCAAGTTTTGGTGCCGAAACAGACCAGGCGAGGTTGCTCGAGACACAACATCTCGAGTCACGAAAGCTGAATACGCGCAAGAAGCGATCGTCGCCGCGCACCAACAAGCCGTCGCGGCAACGCAATGCGGCGGGATCGGGAGCACGCGAGGCGTCCTGGGCGAGACGACGACAGCCGGGATCGCGAGGGGAGCCTCCGCCGTCCCAGGTTTGAGTCGCCCTCCGCCGCCGAGACCGCCTTCAGGTGGGCCACCCACCGGACAACCACCACCACCTCAAGCGCCTTCAGGCGCGCCTCCACCGCCTCGCCCGCCGCCGCCGAGAGCGCCGTCCGGCCCCGCGCCGCCTTCTTCGACTTAGAGAGATGAATAGACAGTAGCGAAGCAAAAGTTTAGCAGTCGTAAAAAGCAATACGAATAGTAGTAGCACCGCGATGATGACGATACCACTGCGCGCATTTGAGTATTCTTCGTTTTTGCACCACCCGGACAGTATTAGGACGTACGAATTCGCGTCTTCGAATGCGTATTTGAATGTGGTTGAACGCGCGTCGCGTCGTATCCTTCGTTTTCGTTGAAAGAAACGAATATTTTTCCTTCACTTTTTATACCAAAATGTCTGCCCTTCTTCTTAAAGCGTCTCCTTTCTCTCCTTCTGTTCTCGCTCTCGCGAAGACGAATACAAAACAATCATCTCTGAGATCTCAAAGAAAACAAAGTTCTTCTGATGTCGTTGTTTCAGCATCCGCGGGTGTTGGCCAAGGTACGTCTCTTCCTTCGCTTCCTTCTCTCGCGAGAGTACGATTACGATTTTTGTTCTGTTATCCATTCGCGGGAAAATCAATTAATCTCTCCAATGTAATCGTAATCCTGATGACAATGATCTCACCACGCCTCTCTCTCTTTCTCTCCGTGGGTAATTCAAATAAAAGGTGGATTAGAAATGGTCACCCTCAAATCCGGCACCTCAACCGCGGAGGTGTACTTATTCGGTGGCGTGGTCACCTCGTTTACCAAATCTGGACGAGACGTGCTTTACGTCAGACCAGATGCGAAATTCGATAAATCGAAACCGATATCCGGCGGCGTTCCGCACTGCTGGCCGCAATTCGGCCCGGGAGAGATCCAAGTGCACGGATTCGCCAGAAACGTGGACTGGACGTTAGTGTCGAGCGGAGAGGATACGATGACGATGAAGTTATTGCCGAATGAATACACGAAGGCGATGTGGGATAAAGAGTTTGAAGTCGTCGAGACGGTGTCGATTAAGGACGACGCTTTAACGTGCGAGTTGGCGGTGACGAATAAAGGGTCGGAGCCGTTTACGTTCACTGGGAGTTTTCACACGTACTTTGCGGCGGATATCGACGCGGTTCAAGTGAAAGGATTGGAAGGGTGCGAATCGTTCGATCGATTGAAGGAGGAAAGCGGGAAGGTTTCGGCGCCGATTACGTGCAAAGGGCCGATTGATTCTTTGTATAAGAACGCGCCGAGTCAAATCGATTTGGACGTCGGGGGTGGTAACTCGGTTAAGATTACCGGCGCCGGGTGGAAAGACGCGGTGGTTTGGACGCCGTGGACTGATATGGAAGCGTGCTACAAGGAGTTTGTCTGCGTCGAGAACGCGTCGTGCGCCGAGCCGGTGACGGTTGCCCCCGGAGCCACGTGGACGGCGAGCACCAAGTTGGAGTAAAATCTTTATATTCTTCTTCTTCTTCTCCGACGACGACGATTCAGACGACGATACTACTACCACTACTACTACTGATAATAATAATGTAAAAACGCGTTTTTATTGATTTTATATACACTCTTGCAAGATAGAATTGAACTTTTACTCACAACAAACTAAAAATACCCTTCCGGGTTGTTGAAAACCTTCGCGTCGTGCGCCTTCTTAAAATCCGCGCGGACAAACGTCGTCGTTTGTTCGCCATCGTCGCACAACAAGTTTCGGTCTAACCTTGGGTTAAACGGTGGTTGCAACACCGCTTTCTCCCCGTCGGACATCCCGTCCGTGGTTCCTTTTGGCCACTCCGGCAAGTACGATCGACCGTACGCCATATTCGCCGGCGCGAATCTATACAACACCGCTCTTCTCTTCCCGTCTCTCCCTTCACCAGTCCACGGAATGGTCCCGTGCGTGCACGCCTCCGTGAACAACAAAACGTCCCCTTTTTCAATCTCTGGATTTCTCACGCTTTCCGTTTGCTTCAACATCTTCATCACGTCCGGAGGTACCGGCACGTTACTCTTGTGCGATCCCGGCAAGACCGCGTACCCGCCTTCTCCGGTCTTGGTCGTCGTCAACGCCACGCTCGCCGCTAACAAGTGACAATACGGCCTTCCATTCACAAACTCGTACGCCAAACCTTGTATCCAACTCCCGTCTTGGTTCAACCTCCCGCCGTGAAAATCAAACCCATCGCAGTTTCGTTTCTGTTGAATCAAAAGCGGTAAATGGTCCATCCGGTACCCTTCGCCGCACAAGGCGATGTAATACGGCACTAACTTTGGATGCGTCAACATCTTCCGGAATAATTCGTTCTCGCCTTTCGGCCAGGCCAGCATCCCGCCTAAATCTTGCCTCCCGGTTGTTCCGTCGCCGGCGAGTGGCATTCCTTTTTTCCCTCCTAAGCGTAACTGGCCTTTCCGCTCGACCATCTCCGGTTCGTGTTTGTCCACCACTTGGTTCATCCGCTCAATCTCAGCCTCGGAAAAGACATTCTTGACGACAATAAACCCGCTCAAATCGAACGCGAATAATTCTTCCTCGGTAAGTTTATGGCCCATGGCGCGTCCGAGTAAGGTTTCGTGGACGTGTCGTCTTTGTCCTTTCCGCCAAGGCGAAGAACGACTGCGGAGAGTAAACCACGGATGAGATTTCACTCGATTTTCTTCCCCTACAGCGGACGAGACACGAGTGGAGGATAAAGACGTAAACGGAGCTTTCACGGAAGAAGGAGCACTCGTTCGTACAAATGCAGCGTGCGAGCCCAACGTGCGCATCACTCGGCGACTCCCACGGTGCATATATGATATATGCGTGTGTTTATGTGCGCGCAGGTTTACGAATAACAATGAAGAAAAAATGGAGACGTCACCAGTGGTTTTGTCCACGTGGCAGTCCAATCGAAAAAGGAACGAAAATACGTAAGAGTTTCATTCGTAATCGATCGGAAACGGTTGCGTTTGCTGTAACTGTATCGTGTATAGAATCGTGTTCGTGCACAGCATCACGTGCCTCGTCGTTTAAGCGAAGAAGAGAGGAACCTGCGCTTTTGGTCTCGACTTTGAGACGGCGGAGGAGACGAGCGAAGACGTTCGTCCGAAGCGCTTCAACATCGAGCTATTTTTAGTTTGAAGCGAACGCCAATCGACGCGAAGAAGTCTTTTCGAGGAGTGACTTACTTCTAAACGTCTTCTCTTCCAACCGATGATTGAATACGCTCGCTTGTGCGAATGGTTCGTGGAAGTTTGGGAGGAAAGAGAGCGCCAGGAGCGGTGTCGCAGGCGGGTAGCTGAGGTTCTCGCGTGTTTGGAGAAGCGCAAACGGTTGGAGATTTTGCGGAGGAAAATGCTCGAGACGAAAGCGAGGATGGATCGAGACCGCGAGAGGTTTTCTTCTTTGTTTTCTTCTTCGTCTTCTTCATCTTCTTCGTAACAACACAACGACGACTTTTGCGACGCTTCTTTTATGCGCTATTATTATTATTATTATTATACTCAAATTAATCCATGCGACCTTTCACCGATTTCACTTCCACTCCGTCTTTCGTGATCACGTACACGGTCCCTCCCCACCCGCTCAAACAATCCCGCCCGCTCCCACTCAACAAACACTGACTAATAACCTCAAACAACTCCTCGGGTTCTAAATTTTCCTTATACATCGATTCGCACACGCCAAACAAACTCTCGCTATTATTCCCCGCCACGACGAAGTTCTCCGTCGGCGCCGCCGCGCCAATCAGATCCATCCCGGTCACGTACGGCTTCGACTGTTTATCCAACCCCGCGATCACCGGTTCCACGTAATACGGACCGAACCGTTTCTCGTATAACGTCGTCGACACCACCGAGGCAAACGTGTTCGGTTCCATGACTCTGTTCTCGCGAAGTTCGTAGAGTTTATGTTTAAACTCAAACGTTTGCTTCAGCGTGTGCATATCCGAGGCGAGACCGGACATGGCGAGGAACAAACGAGGGTGGATCTGGAAAATCTTTTGGAAGTCAACGGCGGTGGTTTGTTGTTGGTTTATCCCGAGGCGGTTGTCCGAGGCGATGGCGACGCATTCGTGGCCGCACATCGCTTTAAGTGTGAGAAGAATAATGAGAGTAAGAGCGTTTAAGAGACGCATCTCGGTGAGTAAACGTACAAGCGCTTTTGTCGGGGAAAACGAGAAGAGATCGGAAACGGATTTACGAAACGAAGTTTACTCTGCGATGGTTGTTGCGCGCGCGTAAGAAGCGCGGAAGAAAAAAGCACACGATTCGTACCGATGATGGCGGCGCCGTTGTAGCTCATCACGCTCATGATGAAAGCGTGCGTCGCGAGTGTGCGTGTTCAGTCAAAAAGCGTTCGCTTTGTGTTCGTTGAAGTGGAGATTTTCGTGACGTTTTGCTTCAGTACAAATGCATCGATCGCGCGTCGTCAAGGCGTTCGAGAGGACGAGGAAACGCGCTGCAGAGGTAGTCTCGATGTCGACGAGGAGGAGGAGCGCGAGTCAAAGCGGATTTTGGTCGAGATTTTCGAACGCGTTTTCATCGTCGTTCTCACGAGAACAAGAACGTGATGAACTTTCGAGGACAACAAATGGAAAAGAACGGACGAGCGGCGAGACGGAAACGGAACGAAGTGTACGACGAAGGAAAGAGGAACCGCAAAACAAATTCCTGGAATCCCTCCGACGAGAAACCGTGAAGAACTTAGAAGAAGAACAGCACGTTTCCAATGCAGAAGAGGAGGAGGACTTTAAACCGCCGACGAGAGCGTTCAGTCTGCGAGAGAAAACGTTTCGAGAGACACGGGGAGAGGAACTTAATAGGCTGCTGCCGAAAGAAATCAACGGACCGCGAGGTTTAGAACCGACGCGGTTCAAAGATTGGGAAGTTGGAGGGAGGTGCACTGATTTTTAGCAGACGGGCTATAGTTCTTCTTCCGTTTGAGTCAAAGAGGGTGATGCTTTTGGATGATACTCTCTGGGAACGAACTTTCGCCGAGTACGAGCGCGGCTCGACGTCCGTCGACGACGCAGAGTCGTTCGTCGCCGAACCGTTCCGTCGCGCGCTCGCCGGCGCGCTCCTCAATCGTACGCCGTTTCACTAAAGATTGTATATTTAATGTAAACGTGTATAACAGAGTATTCTCACGACACACCCCTGTATATTCTACGCGCGCGCCTTCTCCTCACGCTCGTTCGTAAACGTCTCTCATTGACTTCTCAAACCTTAAACCCTAACTCATACGTCACCTGTTCGAAAACCTTTCGCTCCGTCGCTTCAAAAGAACGACGATGCGTCGCGGTGTGCTCGACGCATTTTCGCGAAGACAAAGAGGACAAAGACGGGTTACCGCTTTCCCTCTTTGTCTCGCACACGATCAAATCCGGGGTGTTCTCGCGCCGACGAACAACGCGTTCTCATCCTCTGTTATTGCTTCTCGCGCGCGTCCTTTCCAAGTTGGGGAACGTGCGTTGGAAAATACCGTTAGAGGCGATGCGTCGCGTGTCTCGCTTTTCTCGAGCGAAAGGAGGCTTCATTCGAGATGTGTCGGTCGGTCCTCGCACCGTGCGTCCTCCTCCTCGTCCTCCTCTCCTTTTTTTGGAAAATGGCGCGAGCAGGACGACGGGAACGAGCGTAAAAGTGCGCACACCCTCTCGAGCGACAGCATGCTTTTGGATCACCCGAACGTACACGTGCTGACGAATGTGGACGTTCCCGCGACTGGTGGAGGCTCTGGGACAGGGAACGGAGGGTTCCTCGGTGGCGGCGGAGGTGGGGGCGGCAACCGGTCGAATTCCGGGTCGAACAATGCGAACGCGAACGATTTTTTCGACGGGATTCCACGAGACGTGTCTGACTTGTACACCCCGAGGGAGATGGTGAAAATACTGCAAGAGAAAGTCATCGGGCAAGATCACGCGAAGAAAATCTTATCCGTGGCGGTGTATAACCACTATAAAAGGATCGGAGCTATGCGGATGATGCGACGCGCGAGTGGTGGAGGAGGAGAGAGGAGTTTAAAGGAGGAGGAGATTCAGACGACGACGACGACTTCGTCGTCGACGACTCGCGTGCATAATAACTTCTCGTCGTCGTCGTCGTCGTCGAGCGATTTTGAACAACACGGAGGTGGTTTTGGAGGAGACGGAGGAGGAGGACAAGGATCAGGAGGAGGTCGAAAGACGGAGATGAACGAGTACGTGAGCATGCGACCGTACGCGCATCCGGCGTCGGTGAAGATTTTTCCGAGCGATCAGCAAGGGAGTAAGGATACCGGTTTTTTTGGCGAACAGTCGCAGCGGGAACGCGGGGGACAAAGCGTTTGGGACAAAGAGGAAGACTTTGAAACGCGCGATTCTTCTTCTTCTTCTGACGACGACGACGAATCGCTCATTGAGTTGGAGAAATCGAACGTTCTCTTGTTTGGCCCGACTGGGTGCGGGAAAACGTTGATTATTAAAACTTTAGGCGACATCTGTAAAGTTCCAGTCGTCACCTGCGACGCGACGACGTTGACCCAAGCCGGGTACGTCGGCGAAGACGTCGAATCTGTGTTGCACAAGTTATTACGCGCGGCAAATTACGACGTCCATTTAGCTGAACGAGGCATAGTCTACGTGGATGAAATCGACAAGTTATCTCGCAAATCCGAAAACGTCTCCATCACTCGAGACGTCTCCGGCGAAGGCGTGCAACAAGCTTTATTGAAAATGGTCGAAGGAACCGTCGTGAACGTTCCGGAAAGAGGCGGTAGGAAACACCCACGAGGTGAAGTCGTCGCCATGGATACCAAAAACATTCTCTTCATCGTCGGCGGTGCGTTCGTCGGTTTAGAGAAACACGTGAAAGGACGGATCGAAAAGAAGACGAGCATCGGATTTGGCGCGCAGGTCAAAAGCAGCAGCGGAGGAGGAGACGGCGACGCTAAACACGAGGAGAAGAACAAAACGGCGAAGAAGAACGGGGGCGACCAGGGGCCGCAGATGAAGAAATCCGGCATCTTAGCCGGCATTTCCGAACGCGACGATAACCTCTTAGCCGCGCACTGCGAACCCGCGGATTTCGTCTCCTACGGCTTGATCCCGGAATTCGTCGGCCGGTTCCCGATCGTCGCCCCTCTGAAAACCTTGCGCGAAAACGACCTCCGAAGAGTGCTCACGGAACCCAAAAACGCGCTCACGAAACAATTCGCGAGACTTTTCCGCGCGCACGACGTCAAACTCGACGTCACTTCTTGCGGCGCCAACGAAATCGCCCGCTGGGCGTCCATGCGAGGCACCGGCGCTCGCGGTTTGCGAACGATCATGGAACGCCTCTTAGCCGACGCGATGTTTGAAGTCCCGTCGGACCCGACGATTAAAACCGTCCGTTTGACGGAAAAAAGCGTTCGAGAAGCGCTCACGAAACGAGAGAGCGAGGGCGTCTTGATCAGCGGCGCCGAGATGATTCGAACCTCCGTCTCCTCATCCTTCTCCTCTTCCTCTTCCGAAAATAAGGACGACGTTTCAGAAAGCGAAGAGAACGACGAAGCCTCCTCCGGATAACATAACGACGTCGATATGAAAAGAAGCCGACGACGAGAAAAGAGAGAGAAAAAATGGAAGAGTGAGAGAGAAAGGCGCTGCTTTACGGAGAACACGCAACGCGGGATTAATAAAAGAGTGCAGACAACGTACGGTATATATACACGTATATATAAAACTACCAAAGTAAGCAATGTTGTAAATGTTTTGTTGTATAAGAATATTGTCCAAAAAGTTATCGTTACAGATAAGAGTGACTCTCAGAGCGCTTCTTCAGTGGTTCCGCGTTACTTTGTGACTCCTTGACTTGACATCTGAGACCCTAAATAATCCTCTTCGATCTCCCTCTGGACTTTGAGAATTTCATCACTCTTACTCCTACTCCTCGCGGACGGAAAATTCCAATCGTTCGCGTCGAAAAGAGCAGTAAAAGCAGCACTGAAGCGGTGTCAAACTCGTTTTTCTCTCTTTCCTAAAAGCGATACGCATAACAGAGAGAAGTTCTTCTTCGTCTTCTTCTTCTTTGTGTCTTCTTCCGGGAAAAATCATCGTCCATTTTGCGGCTGGTTGGAGGTCTTTGCGAGAGACGAAGAAGCGCGAGTTCAGACGTCAAAGAAGGCGAGAGACGCGGTCCAAGAGAGACAAGAACGAAGTAAACGACGCGAAGACGTTGAAAATTGTATAAGAAATGCCTCTGTACGACTTGGTGTTACAGGTGAAAGCGAGAGTTCCGAAGCGCGAAGTCTTCGAGTTACTCAAGCGAACATCCTTGAAAATTTTAGACGCAAACGGGGTGTTAATGGACGTGAAATCTTTCGGGCACCAAACGTTAGCGTACGTGTATAAGAAACCGAACGAGAGGCACCACGAGGTACAAATGTCGCAGATGACGTTCGCGTCGGCGCCGAACGTTTTGCCGGAGATATCGCACGCGCTGAGGGTGGACGAGAAAGTCGTTCGGTGGATGGTGTTGAAGAGGAAGAGGAAGATGGAGCCGCTGATTAAGTACAAGGCGTGGACGGAAGAGCAAAGGGCGGCGATGATTGAAAGCAGCAGGGAGAGCGAGAGTAGCCGCGACAGGGGGCGAGAGAGCGGCGGCGGAGGAGGAGGACGGCGGCGGTTTTAGGCGCGCGATCATTTGTATAGGTGAGCGTCGTTTTCGTTTGCGTTTCGTTTCATCGATCGTCTTCTTCGTCGTTGATGAATGTATGCGAGTGAGGATCAAAATATTAGTTATCCCTGTCCAAGTGCGTTTTGATAGGCTGCACGGTGACGATTAACGTATTAGCTCTATCTGACGCATCTCATCGTCGTCTTTTTACGTATTCGCGGTGACGAAATTGACTTCATTCGGATTCCCTCCGATGTTTTTTTATATTCATTAGAAGAACGCGTGAGCGATGAAACGTCAAACGCCCGAGCGATGTTCTTTTCGAGCGCGAAAAACGCGTGTTTTTGCGTTCTCTCTTCTTCTGCGCATCGTATATGCGCGGGACGCAGGACGCGCACACTCGACAGAAGAACTACTACTACCATTACCACCACCACCACCACCACCACAACTACTCCGATGATGAAGACGAAGAGGGCGTTTCTCAGAAACTCCATTCGCGGTGCCCGAACCTTAGTGTTTTCCCCGCCGGATTCGTCCGGACTGCCGGGTTGAGAGCAATTGCAGGCATTTTTATGCTTCCTTGGATGTCTTAGGAGAATTTTGTTGTCGTCGGTGGCGGTAGCGGTGGTATTACGGTATTCGTTTTGCTGTGTTTGTTTGCGTTTTTGCGTTTTTGCGCGCGTGTGTGTATTCGTTTTTCGCTCACCGTTTTGTTTCTTCTCTCTTCTTCTTTATCTTCATCATCAACGACAACAACAACAATGCAGCGAGCGAGCGAGATTTCTCCTTTCGTCGACCAAAGAAGCTTTCGCTTGTACACTAGTAGTAGAAAAAATGTAGAGATAGACATCATATCACAAATAGCAGCACGTAATGGAACGAACGATTATACATATAATAGAGATTCATCATTATTGATTTCTATGTACCAAAGTACCGATACACACACATATATATGACTTGATTATTTACTTTACCACGCGACTTCCTCTCCGGCGTAATCATAAAACTTACCGCTATCCTTCAAAGTCACGTCCTTCAACACCTCCAACATTCTTCCCGCACTATACTCCGGCGTAAACAACTTCCCTTCCGGCACGTTCTTCTTAAACGGCGTGGATAACTCGGTATCCACCGTCCCCGGATGCAAAAGCACCATCGCGATGGGATTCTTCTTCCTCGAAAATTCCACGTGCGCGGTTTGCGTCATTTGATTCAAAGCAGTCTTCCCGCCTCTGTACGAGTACCACCCGCCTAACTTGTTATCGCTAATCGAAGACACTCGCGCGCTCAAACTCGCAATCACCGGTACCGGTTTCCCCTCGTCGTTTTCCTCCGCAGTCTTCAACATCAACTTTGAAAAGTGCTTCGTCATCAACATCGGACCGATAGCGTTCGTTCGGTACGACAAGACGCACGCCTCGGGATCGAAGCGTAAAATGCTCGTCTCCGGAACCATCTTCCGATCTGGCAAGTGTAACACCGCCGCCGTGTTTATCACGCAATCTAACCGCCCGTATTTCTCCGAAACCAGTTTCGCCGCCGCTTCGATCGTCTTCTCGTCTAAAACGTCTATCCGTAAAATCTCCAAGCGTTCGGTGCCGAATTTCTCTCGTAACTCGTGCAAATCCTTCGCCTCGTCTGGGTTTCGGCACGTCGCGATGACCGTCCCGTTCGTTCGTTTATCTCCGACGATACTTTCGTTGTTCGTTTCCAGCAAATGCTTCGCGAATGCCAAACCTATGCCTCGGTTGGAACCGTTTATTAGAGAGACGTGGTGACGATGGTTTTCCCCGCTCGCTGCTGCTGACGACGACGCGAAACTCCGGACAGCGCTCATTTTGCGCTGATAATCATCGCGAGCACTATTACTACTAAATGTCCTGTTGCAACTGTTGTTTTTCATTTTCAAACGATGATGATGATGCTCTTTGCGCTGCTGTTTTACCACGTGCCGGGGAACGATTTTAGCGGACGCGCGAAACGTTTTCTCGCCGCGAGAAGATGAAGCAGAAGCGAGCGCGTGCATTCGCATCGTATCAGAAAAAGAAGAGGAAAAAGAGGACGGAAAAACTTCACTTCGTGAAACGCGAATCAAAGTTTGCGAAACCGTCGTTCGCATCGCAACCGTCGAGGATAGTTTCCGGATGAGATATAATGAGGAGATTTTGAGCACCTTGGCGACGTCGACAAGAGACCAGATATTCGGCTTTACGAACGCTCGCAAGCAATCATCACATTCGTACTTTAGTGCTGCGTATATATACAAACGTGACGATTTAATAATACGTAACAACAATAAACTATCGCTTTGTTCTTCTTTCATCTCTCTCTTTTTCTCGTGTTGTGTGCTGAAAACATTACCGCGGCGATACACGTACGTACGCACGCGAGAGTCTCTCCGGAGAGACGAGAGCGCTCGCGTCGCGACATCCACCGAAGCACACACTCATTCTTAAAGCGCGGCTCATGGTGTGTCCGAGGAAACATAATGAACGCAATGTCTCTCTCTCGTTCTTTCTTAATTCTTTCTCTTTACTTCTTCATGAGTTCGTACTCCTCGGGCGTTTTCGTCTTCATCTGCAACGCGTGCAACCCTTTCTCGTTGAATTCCTCCTCCAACAATTGGTACACTTTCCGTTGCCTTTTCACTTGATTCAAACCTTCAAACATTTCCGAAACGATCTCGACGTTAAAGTGCGTTTCCGCGGACGCGTCGCCGGATGGGTTCCCGCTGTGTCCGGCGTGCTGCCAAGACTCGTCGACGATTTCGAGAACGGATGGTTTCAACGCGTCGGAGATTTTTTTCCGCATCGAATTCGCGAGCGGGCGGCCGACGTTCATCGGGGCGCCCTTCGTTTCCGCGCACCCGTTCCCGTCCGGAGCGATGTTTCTTGGTGTCGTTTTGATTTTTTGACGCGCGTTTCGTGCTCTCGTTTGATGAAGGTGTTTCGTGGTGGAGGACGAGGAAAGAGAAGCACGAGAGGCGAACATTTGAGTCAAAAGTGTGAGGATTTTACGCGCGATGACGATTTTAACGAGAGTAGTAGTATTAAAACGCTTCTTCACGTGTATCATCACCATCATCGCGGGATCGCGCCGTTTTTGGGTGTTTTTTTGCCGACGACGACGAGGGTACGACGAGGAGAAACCTTTCCCTCTTTCTCTCAATCCCGTTCTCCCGTTCCGTCTCTCTCTTTTCGTCAGAGCCTGGACGTCGCCATCGTTTTCGTCGAAACGAGCATTCATTTCGTGTACACTTTGCACAAGTGGTCGAGACAGTGGTCCAAATCGTCCGCTTGCGCCAAATCGCACGTTTGTTTGCACTTCATCGCCGCTTGCATCGCCGCGTGGTGTAACTTCAACACCTCCAAGTACTCCTCCTCGGTTTTAATCTCCGCTCTTTTCACTCGCTGACACAACATGTACTCGCTCACAGTTTGGATGATATTCTTGCAGTGCTCTTCCTTCGTCGCGATCCACCTGGTCACTTGATTCATCGCGAGCAAACTCGTCCCTGCTTCCGCGTGTAACTCCCCGGCTTGCGCCATCGCCTTCCTCACCGTCGCCGCGTCTTGTCGAACCTGCGCGCATATCATCGGATCGTCGAATATCCCGCACGGGACTTGGCAGTGCCCGCCTCTCAGGCGTAACACCAAGTGTAACGTGGACTCTTTTTGAATGTTATAATCCGCCAAAGTGCGTCCGTCTTCTAACTGTTTCCCGGCGAAGATCAACCGCTGCTGGTCAGGAGGGATGCCTTCCTTGTCTTGGATTTTCGCCTTGACGTTGTCGATCGTGTCCGAGGACTCGACTTCCAACGTGATCGTTTTGCCCGTCACTTTTTATAAAAAATATCATTACGTTGTTGTTGTCAGTGAATGGTGCGCGCAGAAACGAAAAGAGAGTCGAGAAACGCGCGTTACACGCACACGAAACGCGTTGGAACATTCACTCCGAATGTGAGATCTCGAACGCGAACTTTTCTCTCACTCCTTCACAAAGAAACGAAAGGAGAGAGAGCAAAAACGAGCGAAACGACGGAGAGAGAAGACAGAGACGTCGCGCCTGCGAGCACGCACACGTTTTCACGAAGATTTGCATGATTAGTATGTGTGTGTTTATATGTGTTTCTGTGCGTCACAAAAGTGGAGAAAAAGGTTCGATTTCCAATTTGCTCCACTTCGTAGGGGAAAATGATATCAACATGTCACGCACACAAAGGGACCGTAAACGCGCGTCTCTCTCGCCAAACTCGAAAGCAACAACGCAGGACTGTTTTCTCCGACGTTTTTTTCCCTCGCGCGCGAAATGAGACGACGAGAGTTCTCGCGGGAGTGCACGATGCGAAAGCGCGCGCCGGGAACGAAATCGGAACGAATTCGAGCAACGCGAAAGAGCGGAAAGCGTTCACGCGGGAAGACGTCTCGAAACGCCTGAAACGATTGCGCGAGGATTTGACACGCGCGAACACTAAGGGAGCGACCACACCGAGCGAAACAACCGTCGGGACTCGGTTTTCGGAGGTATAATAAAAGCAAACTTCGTTCTCACATCGAATTCTCGAATTCGCTTCGTTCGTGTCTCTTGTCTCTCTTTGGGTTCGCGCTGACATCGATTGAATATTCCTTCGCGTGACATCACACCATCTCGTGAAACAGGCGGCGCGGTACATGTCGAACACCACGACCGACACCAACGTGGATTCTTCATCTAAAAACGCCGAAATAGACGAAATAGCGAACGAATGTTGGTTCGCGTACCAAGCGGTGTGCGAGAACGCTCGATGCGTCGACGCGCTTCCGATTCGCTCGTGGAATGCCATTTTGAACGCGGTTTCGATGCACACGTCGAAGGCGACGGCGAGAGATCGTGCGAGACAGACCTGGCAGTATTTGCGGACGAATCGAGTGGCGGTAAGGCCGGATAAGTTTACCGCGCAAGCGTTGGTGAACGGATTGTGTAAGGAGGTTTTGGACGTGAGAGAGACGATTGGAGTTTTGAGAGAGGTAGTGGAGAGAGGAGGGGAGGTGACGTCGTATCAAATCAACGGCGTTCTGAAGAGGTGTTTCAAAGAGGCGACGGAGAGAAGGAATAGGGAAGAGGAAGAGAGAGGAGGAGAGGATAACGAGAAGGAGAAGAAGAAGAAGAAGAAGAATGGGAACAGGAGTAGCTTTACGAGCGATGCGGTATATCAGGATATCATCGACGCCACCGATTTAGCCTGGGACGCGGGAAGAGGCACGCACAACGTGCACACGTTGATGACGTATTTGAGAGCGTTAAAGATGTGCGGCGCGAGCGCGGAGACGGTTTTGGACGTTTTCGAACGGGCGTGCGGCGTGAAAGAAGGTGGCAGCGCTGGTGAAGAGCGCATCAAACCAGACGACGATATTTTAATCCTCGCCATGCAAATAAAAGCGAACGACGACGACTCGACCATGGAGGATAAAATTACCTACTTTGAAACGTTGTCTGAGAACCTTGCCGCTAAAATGCCGAGCAGAGCGCAAAACGCGGTCTTGTTAGCCTGCTTGAGAACTGGCGATTACAAATCCGCGGAAAAGGTTTGGGAGCGCATGAACGACGAAAAGAACGCTTTGTACAAACCGCCGGACGCGTTCGCGACGAGCGTGGTCACGTCCATCATGCGCAAACGAGAAGAGATGCAACAATCGTCGTCGTCGTCGTCAACGTCGACATCTTCTTCAGAAAACGCGAGGATAGCAGGAGCAGCGGGCGAACACGACGCATCTGCATCTGCATCTGCATCTGCATCTGCTAGTGGTGGTGGCATTCGAAACACAGCCATGGAAGCGTTCACCGATCACGTCATGCGTCGAGCGACAAAAAGCAACACGTCTAGCCAAGACGAAAGCGACGACGATCAAGACGTCGCCATTAACCTCACCGCAAATGTTTTGAAAGTCTTGCGAGACGAAATTGAAGACGCGTCGCTCTTCAAGAGACAAATTTCTTCCCCGTCGAAGGTTTACGAAATTCGAGAAAGAGCGGTGGCGGATGCAAAATCAATCGCAGACATAGCGAACGCTTTTTTAGACGTGCCAAAGTACGACGATCAAGTGACCAACGCGGTTTTACAAGTGTGCGCGGAGGCGAGGTTCGTGAAGGAGGCGAAAACAATCGTCGAGGAGTACTTTGCCATGCTCGACAACAAAGAGAGATTCAGGAAGAACGACAGGCAGTATTACAACTACGAGCAAGAGATGGTGCCGAACGTTTTTAAATCCATGCAATACAACCGCTACGTTCGCGAGGAAGAAAAAATCGAAGAATCGGACATTTTAGAGTATTTCATGGAAACGAGCGAGATGGTTCCAGTCACCAGGAAATTCATCGAGTCCGCGTGCAAAGCTTGCCGCGATCGGAAATACCCGGACGCGTTGTTGAAAATCTATTACATCGGGCGCGATACGTACGACCACGCGCCGAGGAGACAGACTATTGATATCGCGTTGTCGGCGTTATCGGCGGATGGTAGATGGCAAGATACCATACGAATAATGAACGAGGACGTGTTAGAAGCGACAATTAGTACCGTCAGTGACAACACGAAAGCATCGTTCGTGGTCGATTACGAAGATCGCTCTAAAAATAAAGTCATGATTCCGACGGATAAAATCGACGAGTTTGGCGTGAAGCATTTAGTCTTATCCTTCGTCAACGCCGGCGAAATCGACCAAGCGTTTTCGGCGCTTCGCTTGTGTCAATTTCTAACCGATAAGAGTTGCACGGAAGCTTTCGAAATAATTGAAAGAGCGAAAGAGAAGCAAGAGGAAGGGAACGACAGAGAGGAGAAAGAAGTTCAAGTGTCGTAGAGATTAGTGAAATGTTGTATATCGTTGTCAAATTTCAAGACGCCCGGCTACGCGCTACAATGTAAATTGGGACGGAGCATAATACCGTTATCAATCGCAGAAGAAGAAGAAGAAGAAATCGACGACGACGACGACGTTTTTTTGTTCGCATTCGTGTTCACCTCTCTCATCTCGACTTTACTCACGTTCTCTAATTCATTAAAAATACCTCTAAACTTCCTCTGTAACCCAACCAGCTCTTCCTCGTGTCGGCGTCGCAATACTTTCGCGCAACAGTTTTGTTTGATCTTCATCTGCTTCTCCTCGCGTTCTAACTTTTCTTTCAGTTTTAATTTCTTTGCCAACAAATCGTTCTCAATCCCGCGATTGGTCTCGTTCCTGGCCTTTCTTTCGATCGCGTCCCCTTTCTGCCTCACCTCTTGCGCTTCCACGTATTTCTTCTGTTTCGTCAACGCGGCTTGAATATTTCGTATTTCCGAGAGTTCTTTCGCTCTCGCTTTCGGTTTCCTCTTTTGCGCTTTCGCGCGAATGACGTTGCATTCTTTTTCAAACGCATCGAATCGTTCGCTTTTCTTCGCTTTCAAGTTTTCCGCGTCCACGTGAAAACTCTCTTTCATTTTCGCCGCTTCGCAGTCGTGTCTTCGTTTCAAATCCACCTCGCTTTTCCTCTGCACCTCGATCGCATCCGCCATCGCTTTCTGATGATGCACCGCGACCAAAGCCGCTCTTCTCTTCTCCTCCTCTCTCTTCGTCTTCTCCATTGCGATGGATAACTCGTTGCATTTCTCAAAATCGCCTCTCTTCTCCGCTTCTCTCCTTTCCTCGTCCAGTTTCGTCAGCGTCTCCTTCACCCCGGCGTTCACCTTCACGTTGGCGCGTCGTCGCAACGTACACTCTGGCCGGTCTATCGATAACGGTCCCGGGGTCATCGCTCTGGTGATCGACGACGACGACGACGATAAAGACATCGACGAATTTTGTCTGTTTCGCATCAACGTCGTCTTTTTCTTCTTCTCCGTCGTAGTGGTAGAACTCGTACTACTCCTACGACTCCCACCGCTCCTCTCGCCTGGATGTTCGCACCCATCTTCGGAAAGAGGAGAAGGTTTTGCAGGCACCGCTTTTTGATCCGCGACCGAAGAAGAGATTTCAAAGACTCCTTTTCTCGTCTCTTCCTCCTTCTTCTCTTCTTCTTCTTCTTTGTCTTCTTCTTCCTCCTCCTCCTCCTCCGCGCCGCCGCCACTTTCACCGTTCAGGAAAGCAGCCGTGCTAAAGAATCCACCTTTTTCTTCTTCAGCATTTTCGCTCTTCTTCTTCTTCTCGAAATCATTTTCATCCTCGGAGCTCTTTTCCTTCTCAAACACCTCTTCCTTCTCCTCCATCGTTTACGCGTGAATGTGTGCGCGTGTGTATCCCAAAGTAAACGCCAAGGAAGGGAAAAGTTACAAAGTGTTCTATTTTTGTACAAATTCAATCCTATTGCAGAGTGACACGAAAAGTTCTTCTCAAATCACAGACGCGCCGACGATAAAAATCTGTCGTTCGGACGTGAAGAAGCAGAGACACCACCCTCTGATACCTCTCGACTTTGACGCCTTTCGCGTCCTTTTCTTCTCGCGCAATAATACTACTTTGTAAGGTACGAGCAAAAAAGTGTTCGTAGTATGTGTGTTATTATTTTTACTTTTTATTTTTTTATTTTTAGCAACACTCGAAAAAAAGACGTTACTCACAAAATGAAGAAGACGAAGGAAAAGAACAAGAAAACCCCTAGAGTCACTGCTCTGCATTACTGAGGAACGTTTCGCGCGCAAGAGTAACGCGCGCCATAAAAAGAGGTCGCAGCTCTCACCAGAAGCGAGACCACAATACGGAAGAAGAACACGAAGAAAAGCACGAAAGACTATGGATTTTGGCCCCGCCGTCCCCTTTCCGGGAGAAAAGAACGAGAAGAAAAAGAAGCGAAAGTTGAACGCGATTCCAATCGAATTTCTCCGAAATCTCCCCTCGGGTGTGATGTACGAAAAATCCTACATGCACCGCGACTGCGTCTCGCACGTGTTACAGTGCTCGACGAGCGAGTCTGATTTTTTCGTCTCCGCGAGCAGAGATGGACACGTGAAGTTTTGGAAAAAACGAGCGAAAGGCGTGGAGTTTGCGAAACATTTTCGCGCACACGTCGGGGTGATTGTGGGAATGGATTGCTCGAAATGTGGCACCAGAGTCGTCACGCTCGGCGAAGACGGCTCGGCGAAAATCTTCGACGTGAACAGTTTCGACATGATTGGAATGATACAGTTGAAAAAGAAAGACGATGAGAACAACAGCGAGGCGACGTGTATCGCGTGGTTATACGATTCGAGGAAGAAAAGACACCACGCGAGCAAACAGTTGTTCGCCGTCGGCGACTCGAGCGGGAGGATTACGGTACACGACGCGAACGCAGAGGATTTGAACCAGACGATGGTGAAAGAGTTGACAAGTGTGCACGGTGGGAGTAATGGAGTGGTGTGCATGGCGTATAACGGCGAGTACGAGTGCGTGGTGAGTTGCGATCAGTCCGGAGGCGTCGAGGCGTGGAGCGCCGATCCGGAGGAGGAGTTTGAAAGGTTACCGATAGGCGGCGATTTTAGCAAAAGTATGAACAGCGATAGAAGAAGAGAGTTGAAATTTTCGGCAAAGTTTGAGACAGATTTATACGCGTTGGAGAAGGCAAAGACAAGCGCGACGCACGTTTCGTTTAGCAAAGATGGGAAGAGAATGGTTATATGCGCGCGCGACATGAAGATTCGCGTGTTCAATTTTACCACGTGTAAATTGAAAGCGGTGTTTAACGAAGACTTATCCGCCGCGGAAGACGCGCAACGATCCGGGAACGAGAAGTACGTTTTAGAAGATATCGATTTTGGACGAAGATTCGCGAGCGAGAAATCTTTGGACGAGAAACTGTTGGACGCGTTTGAGTATCCAAACGCCGTGTTTGACGAAACCGGGAATTTTTTGATGTACGGAACAATCATAGGGATTAAAGTGATAAACTTGCAAACGTTAATGGTGTCTCGTTTGCTCGGGAAAGTCGAAAACGGCGAACGGTTTACGAAATTGGCGTTATTCCAAGGCGCCGCAAAAAGAGACGCTTCGTTGAAAGGGAGCGGGAAAGACTATTCCGTACAAAGCGACGGGACGCCGATGAATGATCCAACCGTAATGTGCGCCGCGGTTGGGTCGCAACGCGTGTACTTATTCTCCACTCGGGAACCAGACGAAGAGAACGGCGAAGGCGACGATAAAGAGAAAGACAGAGACGTGTACAACGAAAAACCGTCTCTGGAAGAGGCTCGCAACGCCACGGGCGGTAAAAACGGTTTAGGAGGGGCCAACGGCAGCGCGTCGAATCGATTACCGTCCTTGGTCACCTTGCACACGAATATCGGCGACGTATCGTTCAAACTCTTTCCAAAAGAGTGTCCGAAAACGGTCGAAAACTTCACCACGCACTGCAGAAATGGCTATTACGACGATGTCATCTTCCACAGAGTAATCAAAGGGTTCATGATTCAAACCGGCGATCCTTTAGGTGACGGCACCGGAGGTACCTCCATCTGGGGCAGCGAGTTTGAAGACGAAATCAATCGAGATTTACGTCACGATCGCGCCGGCGTTTTAAGCAGCGCCAACGCCGGACCAAACACGAACGGATCGCAGTTTTTCATCACCACCGTACCGACGCCGTGGTTGGACGGGAAACACTCCGTCTTTGGAAGAGTGAGTAAAGGGATGGACATCGTCAACAAGATTGAAAATTTGAAGGTTGATAAAGCCGACCGTCCCTTGGAGGATGTGAAGATTGTATCCACGAGCGTAAGTTTCGAGTGATCTAGTAGAAGAAGTTTAATAAATGCGTACCTTGGTACTGTAGTAGTAAATAAAAATGAGAATTACTTCATCACGAGTGCGCGTGCGACTACTTGTGTTTAAAGCGAAACAAACAACAAAAATACTAATATAGTAATGATATATGTAATAAGTATGTTATTAACGGTTCAGCTCGTCGAAGATGCTGCTCGCCATGTTCTTCAATCCGCTGATCCCTCGACTGGCGGCGTTTTTAAACGCCGCCGCGTCTTGTTTCGCTTGGAAGGAAATCTTCTCCATCAAATCGCTCGCGGAGAGGTCCAAGTCGTCGCCTCGCGGACTCGTCGCGCCTCTTCGAATATCCGAACTTCCAAACCCACTCTCGCCGGCGTATCGGTTCGCGTCCCATCCAAAACCATCGTCGTTATTGTTTGTTCTGTTGCCGCTTCCGCCGCCGCTGCCAAACGCATCCGAGGAGATGGACTTGGCGCCCGCGAATCGCTCGGTGGCGTTGTAGTAGTTATCGTTCGCCGCGCCCGCGGCGGCTGGGTTCGTGCTCGTGGATGCAGACGACGATGCGTTTCGTCCAAAACCACCACCACTTCCGCTATTCCCATACTTTGGACTGGCGCCAAACGCAGATCTGCTGCTATTATTATTACCCGACGGCGGTCTCGACGCGCTACTGCTCGCGTTGCTACCGCCACCAAAGTTTCTCGTATCAATGTTCGTTTTCTTTCCGGCGTTTCTGTCCAACGTCACGTGGCCACTCGCACCCCTGCGGGAATTCATCGGAACGCTCTCTAAACCACCCATGGTGTATTTCGGTCCATCCTCGTTCCTATTCGTCGTCGTCTCGTTTTTCGTCGAAGCGTTGCCAAAACCGTCCTCGGAGTAGGCGAACCTGTTCGACTTTGGCGGCAACGCCACGTGTCCGCTCGAGTCTCTCGGGCTCACGCCGCCGGATCTCGGCGATACCGGGTTACTGCTGCTAGTGTTGTTAACTGGTACGTCCTCGCCTGGCGCTTGATCGAACAATCGATCGTCGACTTTGGCGTTCAACTTCTTCGCGCCCAATCCTAACCCGCCGCCGCCGCTCCCGACTTTCTTCGCGCCCAACCCGACTTTCTTCGTCGTCGACGACACCATAACCTTTGGCTTCGACGTCTGCACCGGCGTAATTTTCTTATACATCGGCTGCGACGCCGCCAAAGGCTTAGAAGCTTTCGACGGCGCTTCTTCCTTTTCCTCCGTTGTGGCATCCTTCTTCTTCGGCGACTTTGGGAAGTAATTTTCCATCGTCTTTACGTTCTTCGTCGTCGCCGAACCCGTCGCCGCTCTCGGCGACACCAACGGATCGCCAAAGAAATCCGTCTTCGGTCCTTGCTCCGTCGGACTTTGCAACGGCGAGATACCACCTCCTTTGCGCCGCATGTTTTCGCACTCTCTCCGCAAGCGCTCCTTGTACAAATTCGCCGCTCGAGACGTGTACTTTTGCGCTATGCGTCCTATATAATGTGTGTACATAGAATACTAATGTTAATATAAAAGAGATCGATGCTCGAGAGAGAACGGATCACCACCATTCGCGATCAGATGATGATGACGACAACGATGCTCTACAAAAAAATGTCGAAGAAGAGACGACGTCAAAGACAAAGAGATCATCAGATCTTATCTCTTACCTCGTTCGTTCGAATTCCATCCGTGTTGCGAGAAAAACGCCCGCGCGGCATCGTTCCCCCCGCTCGCTTTAAAAACATCGAGTTCATCTCTCGACCATCGGTCCATGTTTGCCGATTTTACTTGCGAGATGTGCACGCCTAAACTTCTGTGTATGCCGGAGCAATCGAGGCATATGAACACGCAATAGTTTTTGCTCGTCCATTTCGGGTTCGGGGTGTTGCAATCGAAACACAAGCGGTTGCCTTTTTTACGACAGAGAGAGTTGAACAGTTCGTCTCGGTCTTTGTTAGTATTCGCTATCGCGTCGGTCATTCGTGCAGCTCTCTTCTCTCTGTTTTGCTCCTTCTTCTCTGAGCGTTCTTTATTTTGTGTGTGTGTATAGAATAAGAGACGGCAAGACTGGAAATTTGAAGCTTTTTTTTCCTCTTTTTTTTTTCTTCTTCTTCTTCTTCTTCCTCGAGTTTTTTTTTTTTTAAAAAGAGCAGCCAGAGAGAAAGAGAGAAACTTGTGTGTCGAAAAATTTTTGATTTTGAAAATACACCAAAAACAACAGCTTTTCTTCGGGTGCTCATGCATGTGCGTAACTTCTACATCGCGATGAAACGAGAACTGAAAATGAACACACAGAATACTTGTAGCGGTATGTATCTTGGTGTGCATTTTCAGCGATATTTATTTGCACACGTAGAAGATCTATAGACACAAAACGAGCGCGTTTTTTTGCACCTGAGAGCAGAGAGGAGAGAAACTTGTGTGTTCGAATTTTTGAAGAAGAAGAGGAGAAAAAAAATTCAAAAAATTCAAAAACACACAACAGGAGTCTCTCGTCTTTTTATTGTCCTGTTTTACAGTGACTAACATTCTAAGTGATACTATTTTGAGCTTTCTGATTTCTGAATCAGATACATTGACTTCACATGCATCACTTTTTGATCTCGAATAATGCCTATAGTAATTCTTTATCAACTGCTCGTTGGATCTGATCTTTAGAAAATTGATTTCTAATGTCGTTTGACGTTTGAGAGTGTATTTTTTTCTCCCGCCAATTTTTTGCTCTTTTTTTTGAGTCGCCTTGTCCTCAAAAAAACATACACGAGAGAAGAAACACACGACGCACAGAAAGACAAATTCCTCTTTGCGCAATACTAAACACACGCACAAACACAGAAGAGAAAGCTTTCTTTTTCTCTCTCGTTTTTCTTCTTCTCTCGTTTTCAGAGGGAGTCTTGTATACATATACCTCTGCGCTTAAAAAGAAGAGAGAGATCTTCGTTGAAAATTCATCTCTCCGAGAGAGAATTTGAAATTTTAAACATTCGCTCGCGCGCGAGAGAGAACTGCGCTCTCATATCATCGCCATAAAAAAGAAGCGAACAAATGTCGAACGCGAAAGAAGCGTCCGAGGCGGAAGCGTTAGGGACGAAGGTGTTGAACTTGTGCCGAAAGAAAGCGAGCGAGAAAGATCTGTTGACGGTTTTAGAGGTACGCGCGTGTGATGAGATTTTGAATTCTTTCTCTCTCTCGAGAGAGAACGAGAATTCAAAATGTTTGTTTCTTTCTCTCTTCTGTGTAATGTTGTCTTGACGAGGATCAAACAACTCGTTTTAGTATCGTTCGTTTTATTCGTTTTAGTATTCGAGAGTGCGATACATCGATCGCGCGGCACGAAACGTATCTCGTCATAATCTCAGTCCTTTAGGAGTGAGAGCAAAACTGACCTTTTAAAAATGTCCCTCTGTTTTACTCGTATTATGAACACACAGCCGTTGGCGATGAAACTACGAGAAATCAACCAATCGGAAGACGGAGGCCGAATGCCTAAACTCGCATCCGCGGTCACGCACCAATACGTTTTGAAACACCAATCGTCACTCGTCGTCGCGTACGCGTCGGCGTGCGCTTCGGAAGTGTTTCGGATCTTCGCGCCGGAACAACCGTACGAGAAAGAGGAGACTTTAAGAGCGGTGTACGAGAACTTTAATCAAACTTTGGGGTGGTTGAAGTACGCGTCGTCGTCGTCGTCGAGGAGGAAGAAAGACCACGATGATGAGGACGAGGACGACGAGAACGAGGACGACGAGGACGAAGACGACGAGGGAGAGAAAGAAGAAAAAGAGGAGGAAGAAGAAGACGGAAAGAAGTTAAAGAAGAAGAATTCAAAGAAGAGCACGAAGAAGAAGACGAAAGCCGACCCGGCGAATCCTCCTCCGAATTTAGAAAGGAAGCGAATCTTGTTCGATCAATCCGAGCGGTTGTTACGAAACATCGCGCAGTACGGCTTGTGCGTGCCGGTACTCGATTTGGAGGATAAATCGACGTCGGTGGAATTGGCCAAAGATTTGTTTGAGACGTTATTCGACGCGACGACGGCGAAAACAGAACCGATTATCGGAGAAAACGTCGCGAGAGTTCTGAACACGATGATTGAAGAGGCGGCGGAGGATACGACGGTGACGGATGGAAACAACACGGGCAACGCGAATTATAATAAAAGTTTGTTCCACGACGAAGTGTTAGAACACTCGCCGTTACTTCCGGAGATTTTAGAGCAAACGCTTTCCAGGTTGGTGGAACCGAAAAAGTCGCAAAATCCATCCGCGCACGCGTTGAGCTCGGCGTTGGTCGTTTCCTGCTCCACCTCTTTACACGTCCCGACGCAAAAGTTTCTCGTCAAATCGATCAGAAATTTAGTGCCGAAAAACCACGCGTTGTTTAATCTCTCGAAAAAGCACGCGGCTATTTTAGAAGCGTTAGCGTCGGTCGATGCGGCGGTTTTGAGCACCTTGTGGCCAGAACTGCACGAAGAAGCCCGATCGGAAGAAGTCGCGCAAAGGTTAAAGGCGTGCGCGTTGCTCGGCCGAGTCTTGCGCGCGAGGAGCAGCACGATACGCATCGCGAACAACGGCAACTCGTTCGGATGCATCGCGGACGAATACCCGCACGTGTTGAAGATGTTCTGCGAACGCTTTTCGGACAAGGAAAGAGCCGTTCGCGTGTTTTGCTGCAACTGGGCGTTGAACTTTTTGAACAACGGCAGCGTCGGAGAAGACGCCGAAAAAACCACCGTCACCAACGAAACGCTCCCGTCGTCGCAATCATCTTCCGATGGGACGAAAAAGACGTCGGACAACAGCAACACCATTTCGCGCTTGTCGCCAAAACCTTCCGGTGAAACCAACGCCGCCGCGGTTCAAGTCTTTGAGCACTTGCGCCAACGCTGCAAAGATCCCGACGAACACGTGCGATTGAAAGCGACGGAAGTTTTGTTTGAAATTTACTCGCGCGAAACCGATCGAAGAGCGGTACAATTAAAAGCCGTCAAAGAAAGCGGCGAGCGCGCTTTGCGAGACAGGAGACCAACCGTTCGTAAAGCTGTGGTTGACGGTATGGTCAAATGTTACAGGAACTACGCTTTGCGATGCATGAAGAAAGCGGAGACTTTGCGAACCGGAGGCGAGGAAGATAGCGAACGATTCGATTGGATTCCGGGGACGATTTTAAAAGGCATCGTCGTGCCGGACATTGCCATGCACGTCGTCGAACCGGCTTTGGCGAACTTGTTCCCGGCGAGCTTCCCGGCTGACGCTCGAACGACGTTTTGGTTGCGCGCGTTGATGACGAGCGGAAGCGCTTTGGCTAAAAGTGCCGAGGACGTCGTCGACGTCGAAGATGGTGGTAAAGAAACGACCATCATCAATTACGTTGAACCGCGCGTCAGAGATTGTTTGAAGATGTTCTTGTACCGTCGCGAGATCGCGAGAAAAGACTTCAAGGAATACATGGACGCTCGCGAGCTCGCCAAGGGAAAGACCTCCCCGAAGAACTCAGAGAAGCAATTATCGGAAGCGCGCGTATTCTTCTCCAAAAACTTCCGAAACGAAGAGAAATCCCTCAAGCTGTTAGAAACAGGCATCGAACAAGTGAAGGACCAAAAGTTTTTCAAGTCGTTGATCACGCTCGCGAATTTGAACACCTCGCAAAAGGACGCTCGGCTCGCCGCGGAGGACGCCAAGAAACGCTTAGGCGAGAAGCACGGCGCGTTTCAGCTCTTGGAAGCTATGATTGCAAAAATTGACCCGAGCCCGTTTGACGGCGATCACGCGAGATGCACCTTAAAAATGGCGCTGAAGAACGGGAAGAAACCGACGAAGAGGAACGAAATCGACGAGAACAACAGGCGCGTGGCGATGTTCGCGATGGACCACGCCATGATGCTCGCGGAAGCCAATCCGTCAATCTTTAACTTGTGCGGTGATTTGTTCTTGAAAGCGTTATCTGAAAACGCAGAAGTCCCGCCTTTGGTTGACGACGTGGTGACTGAATTCACGCGCTTGTTTTCTGTTTGTGGAGGCCACAGTTTAGCCTCGGTCAAAGAGACTTCACATTTGAGGGACTTGCTGGTAAATACGGTGGAGCAAGGCGCGAGCGGATGGACGCGATCGAAATTAGCCGCGAGATCACTCGTTCAGTTAGCGTCATCATCCGGATCGGGACAAAAGAAAGCCAACGATGCAAACGTGGACGCGCTCGAGTCGTGCTTCTCCAATTTACTCGACGCCTTAGCGGACGGTCGAGACGCCGAGATGCCAAACTTGCTCGCCGCGGCGTCCGCGATGCCGCCCGCGTTGGTGTTCAAAAACCTGGACGCGGTTGAGAACGCGTTGTTTTCTTTGGTCGAAAACGAGTCGAACGACGATTTCTGTCGCGTCGAAGCGATCAAGTGCTTGCGAAACTTCGCCACGTTTGAGATGATGAAATCCGTCTCTTTGTCGTCGAAATCTTCCACGACCGGCGCCGCTCTTCTCGCGAAGGTGAAACAATTCAAGAAACGCGCCGTAGACGCGTTCGTTCAAATTCTTGAATCTTCGGAGAACGACGAAGTTTTACGCGCCACCGCTTTAGCTATCCCGAAAATTGCATCGGGAGGATCTGTGAGCGAAAAAGTGATCGATCAGACCGCTTTTTACGCCGTCGCGAAATTTCTCTGCGACAACGACGACGACGACGAAACGAAACTGGCGTTTGTGAGTAAAATTTCAAAATACTCGAAACGGAAAATGTCTTCATTAGGCGTTCGATGGCACGCTATCGTCGCGTGCTTGACTGGCAACGCGTATTCGCGATCCGTGAGAGATGTCGCCTCGACCGCCTGGGAAGTGTTCGCCACGAAAACGCAAAGAAACAAATTTGAACTGTTCAACAGAGAGGCGGTGGAGTCCTCGAAAGACCCGGAAACGACCAAATCGAAAAAGTCGTTCGCCTTTACGAGGTCGCCGGAGTACACTTTGGTGTATTTGATTCATTTGCTCTCTCGAGTTCAATTTGGTGTCACGAGCGCGAAAGACGAAGACGGAGAATTCGACGCGTTGACCGCGAAGGACCTTCGATTTTCCGAAGGCGTTTTCGAGCACGCCGTCCACGCGTTGTGGCCGCCGGTGGATCGCAAAGCCGAAAAGATGATTGCGTTGAACTCGTTAGTCGCATCGACGTTGAAACTCATCCGAGGTGTCAAAACCTGCGAGGATGCCGAAGATGCGGACGGGAAGACGGACGCTTTATACCTCCTCACCGACCTCTGTTTGCTCGCGTGCAAAAGCGTATGCGCGAAAAGAGGTTTCGATTGGATGGACGATCGATCGAGCGAAAGTGCACTGTTGCAAATTACCGCGGTGTATCCATCTACTTTGTACACGGTGGTTGGTAGACGCGCGAGCGGTAAACCGTTAGAGGTTGGTGGGCCGCCTAGAATTGGCGATTGCTCGCACTTGCCCAGAGCGTATTTAAAAGCGCAAGCGAACGGTGGTAAAGCATCAAAATCCGAGTATCATCATCACGATCGCTCGAGAAACAACGCGACGACAACGGGTGCGAACAAACGTCCCGCGGCTACAGCAACTACGACGACGACGACTGCCTCGAACGCGAAAGTCACCGATGCCTTTGGTGGTGGTAATTTGAAGAAGCAAAAGACGTTGAAACAAACGACGCTGAAGATGGAAAATCCGTCGAGAGCGATGCCGAAGAGGAAAGCGACGGGTCAAGCGATCATCGTGGACGAACTCTACGACTCGGACGAGTTCGAACCCGACTCGGCGGTGAAAAAACAGAAAAAGTTGGCATTACCGGCGCCCGAGTCGAGATTCGTTGTACCTCCGTCGCCGGCGGTTGGATTAAAATCGAGAAGTACGAACACCACCGGTACGACGACGACGACGACGGCGACGACGTCATCGAAGAGTAACAGTTTGAAGCAAAAGAACGTGACGTCCTTCTTCGGCGTCGCGAGAGAAGATTCGGACGTTGAGAACTTGCCAACTGCGAGGGGTGGTGTTCGAGAAGGTACAACCGCTTTGGCGCTCGTCGATCCGATCAAAAGAGGAAGGAGACGACGTTAATAATAGAAAGATAATAGACTAATAGAAGAATATATATATACGATATACACACAGACACATTCAATACAAAAGATTTTACGGGCGTCTATATCCGATAACATCACCTCTCATCTCAGTCTTTATTCTCTCTCTCTCCTCAAAGCCTCTTCTCGGGCAATTTCTTCTCGCGAAATACTACCCCCAAAATACCTAGTAAGACGCTCGAGATTAACAGCAAAAACCCAACGACAATGTTATACAACGCAAACGCGTGATTCCTACCTCCTAACCACGTCGTCGTGCTAAAATACACTCTCTTCTCACCACCAAACGCGTACGAGTTGTACAAATTCGTCACGTCCACGGTAATTTCCTGCCCTTTCTCGATATCCGTCTCGATGACTCCCCATAATTTTCGAAACGTCTTCGTCGACGCCGTTCGCATCCAGACGATGAAATGTTCGTCCTCTTGCACGGTGCCTTCAATCTCTTTTCCACCTCGTGTCGCGGGATCGTCGTTCACTCTCGTCGGCAAATAATTTGCAAACTTAAACTCCCGATCGCCTTTCCAACTGATATCTTTATCGGAAACCGCTCTCGGTTGACCGTCTACGTTTACCGCGAACGTATCGTTAAAAGTAGACCACGCCGCTAAACCGCACGGATTCATCTTCTCCCCATCGACGGTATTCTTCGGATCGCACATATCACTTCCACTTTCCGTTTGTCCCATCAACTGCTCGTTCGATCGCGATCGCACGAACCTTCGATGGTTTTGGTACATCGACGATATCCCGTAATAGATATAAATCGGAGCTTTAATGTATTCCGGCGCGACGCCCAGCGATACCGTGCACGTGGTTCCAGTCCCCGTCGAGTGCATCAACTCCTCCTCGCTTAAACTCTCCACGGATGACGATACAGACGAGGTAAAAAATCCATCCTTTTTGCACGCTTCGTCGTACCTCGCCTCCAGTTGTACGATTTCCTTTGCATTTTCGTACGCGATGAAGCCAAAACTGATGCAAAAAAGCGACGCGAGTAAGAGCAACACGCTCGAGTACGATGGGGTGAGCGTTGGACGCATCGCGTACATTTCTTGCTGCGAACATTTCGTGTCTGTGTTTATCGAAAAGAAGGAGAGAAGGAATATTAATATAAAAAACGGGCAAAAATGGACCGGAAAAGCGTTGACATCTTTTCCAAATTGAACGGACGAAAGAGAGACGATTTAAAAGCGTCGAGGAGGGAAAGACCTCACAAAACGACGGTTCGACTTACACTTGGGTTTGTTATTCGTCGACGCGCCCATCTTTTAATGAAACGTGTTTATACTGCGTGCGTTTGCTTGTATATATTATGCTTTACAATGGAGACTTTTGAAAGCAAGAAGGAGGGAAAAAGGAGAGAAAAATGGAAAGCGAAAGAGCGAGAGTCTTCTATCGATCAATCGAGAGCATATATTTTCTCAGCCGCCGCGGTTCTGTTGTTCGGACTTGAATTCAACAAGCCAAGCGTATTCTTCGTCCGTTGGTTCCGGACACCCTTTTTCGAGCAAGTAGTTTACACACTCGGAGTGCTCGTAATACCGAGCGGAAGCGATGTATCGCCAGTAGTTCAGAGGCACTTTCGCCTCTTCGACTAAGTATTTGATGCAATCGAGTCCGCCATACCTTGCAGCGTTTCCCACGCATTCGCTCTTTACCTCCTCGGATATCTTTCTTTCTTCGACGAAATATTTCAAGATGTCCATGTGACCACGGCATACTGCCTGATATGCCGCTTCTTCTTCCGTCTCTCGCGAAGGTTCCACTTTGGCGAAAAGAAATCGAAGACAGTCGAGGTGTCCATTAACAGCAGCTTGAAGACACGAAGCTCTTTCATCACACGGGCAATCGTTAGAGAAGCAGTACTTCAGCATCTCGAGATTACCCATCTCTGCTGCCGTATTAATCGTCTTTTCATCCCACTCGCAATGTTTCGCTTCTCTGGCCCACTTGAGAAACTTCATTTTGTTCGTTGTAGCAACTTGCCAACAAAACCGGGCTTGATCCATCACTCTTCCACTTTGACTTTTCTCTCCCCAGGGTATGTTATTCCACACCAATTCCAACGTCGAGATGGATGAACATTCGAAAATATTCACACGTAATTTCCACACGTCTACCCCGGAATACTTAAGCACACCCCAGCTCTGTGTATTCACCAGTCCAAAGAAACTTTGATCTGTCCCATTCAATTTCGACAAGACATGCGATACAAAAATATCTTTATGATGCAACACCAACCCCGTCCACAACGCCGTCGGCCCAAGCTTCAACCGCTCCAATTCCTCGACCGCCTCTTCGATGATCGCCTCTTTGATAGCCTCTTCCTTCTCCTTCTTCGTCTTCCTCTTCTGCGCCCCGGAGCGTTGCTTGTTCTTCTTTGAACGATTTTTTTCCATTGACTTTGAAAAAAAGACGTTTTCTCTGTCCTCGGACGCGAGCGCACAATGGTCCAATCGTGCCTCAGAACCACAAACTTTGCGGTCGTAAAACAACAACGACGACATGTCCGAGTACCGAAAACTCGCCCGCCTGGCGGCTCGCGCGATATACAAACAAACCTACGCCTTGGAACGGAAAAAAGCGTCACAACGCGACTTTGACAGCGCCAAGCAACACGCGAAAGCCGCCGGCGGAGGAAGACCATCGTCGCACTTTGGACGAACGCAACAAGAGTTCCCGGGTTTAGTCGAGATCGTCGTCGACGCGCTCACCCGACGCCAATGGATCCGCGAGGACGATTTAGCCGCCGCGTTAAAGCTCAATCCGAAACAACTGCGACGAGTACTCAGACACTTGGAAACTCTGCGCGTTTTAAAACGATCGCACGTGAAAGAAAGGCAAGCTTTGAAAGAGCAAAGATTGGTGGAACGAGCAGGTATGAGCGAACGAGAAGCGAGCGAAGCGGTGGAGAAGAAAACCGCGAGTTGGTGCTGCTTGGAGTACAGTCGGATCGTGGATACTTTGAGGTTTGGCTTGAAAGGGGTGAAAGCAGAGCTCGAGCGGTTACTCGCCGGTGGGACGTTTGAAGAGTCGTACGCGTGTAAGAACAAAGAGGAGTGCGGGAAGCGGTTTAGCGCTTTAGATACCGCGAGGTTGTTCGATGTGAAACGAGGCGGGTTTGTGTGCGATACTTGCGGGACAGACGTCGTGAGAGAAGGGGAAGAGAACGATGATGAGGAGGATGGGAACGACGACCAAGCAAACGCATCGAGTGGAGGCATCGCGAAAGAATCGAAACAAGCGTTAAAATTGAGAATGAAGAAATTTTCCGATCAAATCGCCGGCGTTGAACGCCAAATCGCCAAGTGTCTGCGGTATCCTGCGCCGTCGTTCGGGACGTTGCAAGAGTACGTGGTCGCGAAAAAACGGTCGAAAGAAGCGAGAGAAGCCACCGCGATGGGACAAGCTGGTGGTCAAGGGTATTGGGGGTCCATCGGCGTCGCTCGAGGGACGCAAGCGTTTGAGCAGAGATTGGAAGAGACGACGTTTGAGATTCAAATCGGCGGCGAGAACGGCGACAAAACGACGAATCGTGGTGGAGACGACGGTCAAGAGAAAAAAGAAATGCCGGAATGGATCACGAGAGAGTTGCAAGTGGACGAACAAGGTAAAGATGCAAAGAAACGGAAAATTGAAGGCGCGGATGCCGCCGAAAACGAAGAGACGACGGATGCGGTGCAAGAGCAATACGCGAAGGCGTTATTGGCGGCGTTGCAAGCGCAGCAAAGAGATACGACCGAACAAGCAAAGGCGAAAGTAGAAGACGAGCGCGAGAAAGAGGAAGAATTGGCGGCGGCGGCGCGACAAGAAGGTGGAGACGTGGAGATGAAACCGGCAGCCGGGGAGAAGGAGGAGGAAGAAGAAGAGGAAGAGTGGGAGGAAGCGTAAATTTTAGTTAGAGCACACTTTTCTACGACTACATTTAGAAATGTAACTAACTACTACGACGACAACACTTTCGCGTTCGCGTGATAAATACTAAATATCATCAATCATCACATTACTCTACTTGACTGGAGGTAATAAGGTACCACTTTGATGATGATGACGGTTGCTCTTTCTTAAGATTAATACACGCATCGCGTTGTACGTCGCAACGCCTACGCTTTGCGCGAATACGCTGATTCCACCGTACAGACCTAAAAGAACCGTTATAAACATTCCGAGACTTGGTTTTTGGTCTTCCGAATATGTGCACGACAACACGTTCGCGTACTCAAAGTATTTCTCGTACGACGTTAAGGGATACACCGCCCATCCGTGCGTCTCGTTCTTTTTCAATCCAAGATCCAGGCCCATCATGTACAACGAGCCCGAGTTCTCAATCGCCGACTCGGCGAAATACGAAACCTCGAAGAAGTAATACATGATGAAGGTATTTATGCTCAAAGAGGAAGAAAATTTCCAAAAGGACAAATCCTCGCACAGTTCTGTAAGCTTTTCGGTTTTGCGCCAGTGTTCGTTGACGTCGCCGCACGCGCGTTCGAGCGCTGTGCCGACTTGTTCGATCCATTGCGACCAGATTTTCGTCTCCGTTGAGTTTAACGAAGTGAACATTTTAAGACTCATGGTCCGAATTTCCAAGTCACACGCGGCTAAATAGTTCAACAAGAGCGGCAATTTCCACTCCCCGCTTCTCTCCGGTTTAGTCACGCTCGCGTTGGCGGCAACGTGCGGAAAGTTGAAATACTGTTCGACGGCGGCAAACGCGACCGCAAATTGCGCTTGGCTCATTTGGCGCGAAGGGTCTCGTTCGACAACTTTCACGTTCGACCACTCCGCCGGGTTACCGCAATAATTGAATCGGCGCGATTCGGATCCTAGAACCGAAAACACCGAAGCGGTATCGAAGCTCGCGTGTAAATTCGCAGGAGCAGAAATTACCGGCACGTAACGAACGTCCCACCCGTCCGCGTTCGAAGGATTAAACGCCGCGTTGACGGTTGACTCGTCGTACTTTTCGTTTAAACTGCTCAATTTCGCCGCAAACGCGCTGTAGGACATGTATGACTCTTTCTCCTCAATCGGATCGGTATTCGCGTCCGTCGTGAACGTTTGTTTCGTCGGCCAAATGCTTTCGTCCGCGATGAAACAATCGCCACCATCGAATAAACATTCCGCCATGTTGCACTTCTTATCGCACACGCCGTTGCCTAAATCCGCAGCCACGCAAGGATCGCTCGTCGACGTCACTCTTGCGCACTCTTTCTCAAACACGCTCGTCAGCGGCGCGTCTTGCCCTGACTTCACTCGCATCGCTTGAATCGCGTTTTTATGCATCTGCATAAACGCGCCTAATCTCGGGATGTTATTGTTCGCCCACAAATTCAACATCTGCGTCGGGGCTCGAATGCTCGCCAAATTTGCCGTCACGCTCGCGTTCAGCTGCGCTTTGATTACGGAATTCAAAAACTCCTCCTCCGCCAGGCGATTGAGCGGGAACAAACTGGCGTGGAAATCCGTCATCGTATTCGTCAGCAATCGCTTCCCGACCGCACACATTTCAACCGCGGCTTCGCACGCCTCTCCCTGTCCAATCATCGCGCACGCGTTCACGTCCCGCCACTTCCCTTTCCGGACCAAAAAACCATCGCGAGCGTTCACCGTTAAGAATCCAACGTCTCTCGCAGATTGGTACGTCTTCGCCGCGTTGGCGTATAGCCACTCGCACGCGTCGCTCTGTTCAAAAATCCCCTCCGTGAAACTCCCCAACGTCAAAGTGTCGTTTTGTGTCGCGCACGTAAGTTGTAAATACCGTTCAGAATTTGATCTCAAGTACTCGTATCTTTCAAACGAAGGTTCCGTTTCCGTCACGATCACGATGTTCGTCCGCGTCACCGCCAGCGTCGCCAGAACGACCACCGCTAAGAGCAAACTCACATTCTTGACGAAAGTAATCGTCCGACCGAGGATTTTGAGCGCGTGGAAATGTTCCGAAACGGACGGGTCGTACGTTAACACGTGATCGTTCTTTGAACCCACTCGCGAGTGCTCCTCTGGTTGCTCCTCGAAGTCGTTGATGCTCTTTATAAATCGAACGCACTTATGCCACCAATTTGAATTTGTTGATTTTCCCCTATTCAATTCATCTTTCCCGGGGTCGTAAGGGATCATAAAACCGACGCTTTCGCCGCAAAAAGTGGGTTTGGATGATGGGAGTAACACGTGCTCCTCGCTTTTTGTCTCTTTTGTTCAGCGCGTTTTGTGGGGGTCGAAGCTTGAGACTTTTACGTGACTGAGTAGTGTGAGCAATTAATGACCAATTGGTAGGTGAAAAGCAATTTTTAGGTGACCTTTTGAAGAGTACTGTTACAGTATTATTCTACGAGCATGTGCTACAATTTACTTTTACTCTTACTCTTGCTGCTACTTTTACTACTTATAAAACCGACGCAACGCGTCCGGCGCGTCGTCCGGTTTCCTCGGCGCGTCCGAAGCCGCTCCGGCTCGAACGCCCGGTTTCGCCCGACCTTGTTCGTTGGCGCGTTTCTTGTACCCTTCCTCCCTCGCTTTCTTTGCTTCTAATTTGGCCATCATTTTGTCGTCGATGACGTTGATTTGCTTCTTTCGGTAGCGTTTGCTCGCTCTGTTTTTACCTTTCATTTTCGTCTTGGATTCGTTCTTTTCTCGTTGTTTCATTTTGGCTTCCATTTCCGCGCGCAAAGCGGCTTCGCGGCGTTCTTTTTGTACCTCTTTCGGGACGTCTCTCAATTGGCCGATAGCGTTTGGATCGAGCTGAATCATTTCTGAGGGGAGCTTATCCAATAACTTCGCGACTTCCATCTCTCGTCGTTGGTTTTTGGTTTCAAACGGGTTGGCGACGAACGTGTCGTAGTTCGGTTCGCCGGACCCCGGGACGAGAATGTTCGTGACGCCTTTGGAGTGTCCAACGGCTAACACGTCCTCGTACGGGCAGAACTTCACGTCGAACACTTTACTCCCGTTCACAAATTGATGGTTTAAATACGGCGATTTCGCCTTCGTCGTCAAAGCCTCGTTCCATATTTGCACTCTCGAGCCGTACGAAATCGCCAACATGCCTCGTTGGGAGATATCCATCGCTTTCACCTCAGTCGGCGCGTAATACGCGTGCAACTCTTGGTATTTACGTAAATCCCAAACTTTAATTTGACAATCTAACCCAGTCGTAGCCATGTACCGACCGCTTTGGTCGAGCGCTAACGCGTTCACTCGTCCTCGATGACACAACATTTTCACCAAAGCTTGACCTTGATTCGGCGACCACAACGTCACGGTGCCGTTGGAATGCCCTAAATGCGTCACCGCGTTATACTCCGACCGTCTCAGAACCGAGCACTTCCCTAACTTTGTTCTGTGTTCGGCGACAATCTCCCCGTGCGTGGTATCTTGCCACCGAACGATGCCTTCCCTCCCAACCGTCGTCAACAAAAAATGTTTCGGCAAAAAATCCATCGCGAACACGTCTCTGTGTTTATCCAACCGGTGAATCTCCAACCCTCTCTTATCGTAAATGTACGTGTATTTCGTCTGCGCCACCGCGAAAAACTCCGTGTTGTGTAAATACTTCACGCATTTCACCGCAGGTATTACCCCTACCTCTCTCGAAAAGTTCTCATCGTCCTTGTTCTCGTCCAAATAAATCTCGCTCAACAGTTTATGCTTGTTCCACTCCACGTTCGCCACGTGCCCGCCGTCGCCGCTCCCGCCGATGACCAAATGTTGCCCGTTCGGCGAAAAATCAACAGACCTATACGGGCCAGACCCTTCCAAACGTAAATCAAACGCTTTCTTCTTCGCGTTCACATCCACGTGCGCGATAATATCGCTCTGTTGAAACCGCCACGTCCGTTCGCCTTTCTCCGTTTCCGCCTCTAAAACACCCGACGGTTCCATCGAGAGGTATCGTTCTCGTCTCGCGTTCTCCAAAGCTGCGCTTTCGTCCAACTCCATCGCGCGTTCGAATTTTCCTCTCGTTTTCTTGTCGCTGATGGTATCTTTTTTCGAAGATATCGTCTCTTTTAAGGAGCGTCCGGAGGCGGACGCGTAGTACTTCTTCTTGAGGTTGTGGAGCTCCTCGTCGATGATTTTGGCGGCGATTTTGGTTTTCATCTTTCTTTTGTTGTTCTTTTTGTTCTTCTTCTTCGTATTCTCATCGTTTTCAACGGGAACAACAGGAAGAGTCGCGCGAGTCATATCTTCTTTGTTGTCTTTACTCCGTCGAGCGTCGAGAGCGCGAGTACGGGTGAAACGTTGCAGCGCGCGCAACGGCAGTTCTGGGGAAGAAATTTCAGGCGAAAATGGAACGACTTTTAATTTAGGGTGTCCAACCCTAACTCTTGAAGAGTGGAGAAAGAAGGGCAGACACATCACTTTACACGACGACTGTTGCGTTGGAGACGAATACCACACGAAGAATAAGAATAAAAACAACAATGTCGCAACCTCAACCGGAGGAAGTCATGCACCAAGTCCAAGCGGAACTGGCGAACGCGTACGCGCAAGAGTTCTTCACGACAGTTCGGGAAAAATGCTTCAAATTGTGCGTCTCGAAACCGTCGTCGTCGTTGAGTTCGTACGAAAGGAAATGCTTGGAACAGTGCACGGAACGGTACGTGGACGCGACGAGGATGATCAGCCAAGTGGTTTTGAAACAGTATAGCAACGGGGGTGGGTCTGGTGGGATGTAGCGGAAAGAGAGCGGATTGATGTGTGATTTTTAGCGAGAGAGAGGGAGAAACAGAGAGAGAAATGTCGAGATAGCGAACGCGTATAATACTACGTATATTTAGCAGATTTAATGATAATAATAATGATATAACAAGAAGGAATAAGCAAGGAATAAGCGGTGATGATATAATTGTTAGTGTAAAATTGTTGTTGTACAAACGGCGATTGTTCATCGCGCGTCACTGAACTCGCTTTTCCCTCATACGCTTTCTAAACGTATTCACGATGTTGTTGGTACATTTTTTTTAGGAGCCGCCGAGATATAACTTCTGCCGTCGTTCAATCACGACTCTGCATATCGGGCACCGGCGTAAGCGTCTGCAGCACTTTCTGCACGTGCACGCGTGGCCGCACGGGATGAGTACCGCTTGGACGGGAGCGTCTAAGCACAAGGCGCACTCGGAGAATTTTTTACCCTTGGCTTTGCGAATGAGAGAAGCGTGGGGGTCTTCGAGATCGGCGGCGGCTGTTCCTGCTGATGCTGTTGCGATTGGCGTTGTTGTCGTCGTGACGTTGTTGTCGTCGTTCGCTTCGAGAAAAACTTCTTCTTCTTCTTCTTCTTCTTCTTCTTCTTCTTCTTCATCTTCGCCGTCATCGGAGGCTGATATCAATCCTTGATCTACCGGGCGTTTCTTTTTCTTTTGGTTACGTTTTTTCCGTCGAGCGGTTCGCGGGCCATCTTCCGGGCGAACGGTATTTTCTCCGTTTTCTTCGTCACCTTCTTCGTTATTATTACTATTATTATTGTCGTCGGATTCCGTGTCGTTGCCGCTTCCGTCTTCGTCTTCGTCTTCGTCGTCATCGTCCGACGTGCTCAAATCGCTCGCTTCGAAATCCCAATCGTTCGGTCTTCGTTGTTGTTGGTGTTCGCCGTTCAACATCAACGGGTGGAGTAACGCATCGTTCAACCGTCGAAACCGTTGGTGACGAGCGAGTATCCCATTTCTCGCGAAACATCCGAAAATGACTCCGATTAATATCAAACTCACCGCCAAGCTCGGGTCTCTAAAGAGATCTTCCATGGCCAAACCGCCGTCCTCGTCCGAGATTAATTCGCACGATTCGCCAAAGTACCCTTCCTCGCAGGCGCATCCGTACGCGCCGTAATCTTTCAAGACGCTCGTGCCGTGTTTCCCGCAATCCGGTTGCTCGCTGTCGCCATTCGTTGGGTTGATGCACATGGAGCAGCATTCAAACGGCGACGTGACAACCATTTCTGGTTTGGCAAAGTTCGATTTACCCGACCCCGAGGCCTCGATGGCGTGGTCAAACATTCTCAAGAATTTGTTCTTCGGACACGTGACGACAGAACTGGTGGTCGAATCGCCTTTATTTTTGTTTTCGTCGTCGTTCGTGTCGTTGTCGGACGCATCGCTGCTATCCGTGTTCTTTCCGCACGCGCACGATTGCAACAAAAACTTCGTATCGTCCGTCTTCAAAATCGTCGGTTTGCAGCACGTTTGCGCGCCAGTCGGGAAGAATAAATCGTCGCCAATGTCCGCGGTGGACGCTGGATTGGCCTCTGCGGCGTGCTCGAACGCCGTTGCGAAATATCCAGAAGGACACTTGGCTTCGTTGTTCGACAAAGCCGAGATGGGATTCGAAGAAGACGCTAAACCACTACTCTCGTCGGCGATATCACTGCCGCTGCTGCTGCTGCTACCACCTCCAGCAGTACTGCTCTCTAGACTCCCTCTCTCGCAATTCTCGCTCAAAACTCTCACGTCCGTCCCGTCTTCGTTCAAAAGTTTCCGTAAATCCGCATCCTCTTTCATCCTCTCGAGCGCCGTCTCTCCGTCCTCGTCCTCGTCGTCAGACGCTTTACTCGACGCGCACGGTCGACAGCACCTCGCTCTCGACAGCGGCACGTACCTGTTCTCTTTCGCGCCACCAGCGTATTGCCCGGCATTTTCAAACCCGACGATAAAATACCCTTCCTTATCGCATCGCAACCCGACGCCGACGGCGTTCTCCGCGTTCCTCTTCGCCGCGTCGCGCTTCTCGTACGCCGCAAAGTAACACTCGCACGCGGATAACTCAATCAAAGACGAAGACGACAAAGTCAGAGACGACGAATATATCATCGGACGATGATCATCATCATCAACGTTTTCATCCCGCGCTACTACTGTGACTCCTGAAAGCTCTTCTTCACCTTCTTCGCTTTTAAGAGGAGTTGGAAGAACTCTTCCTTGCGCGAGACCAACGATAAAAACGGAGAACATCACAAACGCCAAAAACATCATCGATGAAATCCTCCTTTTAATCGTCGTCATCGCGTTGTTTACTCTTCTTGTGTTCTTCTTCTTTTAATCAGAACGAGAGAGAGATTGGAAGTTGCCGTTACCCCGAGGAAAAGGTGACCTTTTCCCTAAACTCTTCTGCGTTTACTAGGCGCTCAAAAACACGCTCTAATACAACAACAACACCGAGGGGCAGTTGACCAAACACTCGCGCGTTTGTTTGCTCGTTTGTTTGAGTGTAAATGTGTTCTTTGTGTGTGATATATATCGCGCGAAAAATGAGGCAATTTTAGAAGATCGCTTCGAGGAGAAAAGACAGATATTGAGCACGAGAGAGCGAGAGAGTTAGCGAGATGTTCTTCTGCGCGATTACGGTGACTTTTGTAGTATTACGTGTATTAGCAAATCATGTGTGCGTGTTCTCTTTCTTTCTCTCTCTTTCTATCAGTGTTAGTATTATTATTATTTCTCGTCGTACGCGTCTCTCAAACTGGCGAAATCCTCGTTCTGGTGTCCTTTCCGGGACGCTTTTACGTATCGCTGGTGGACAGCGCTCGCGACGGGGACTTCGCAGTGGACTTTTTCCGCGGTTTCGATGGCTAACTTTAGATCTTTTTGCTGCAAGTAGAGTTGGAACAACGTTTGCGGCCACGTGCGGTTGTTTTCGACGCCTTTGAACATTCGATTGCCGACCGATCGCAACAGCGGGTTCATCATCACGCCTTTATCGAGGACGTCGAACCAGACTTTCTCGTCCACTCCAGTATATTCGCAAAACGCGAGGCATTCGGCTAACAAGGCGGCTTGTCCGCCCATCATAATCTGTAAGGCCATTTTCGCGTCCGTGGCGTTTTTACACTCCGGACCCATCAACCAGGACTGTTTCCCCATCTCGTCAAAGTCGATTAAACACTTTTCGTACGCTTCCTTCGCGCCCGCCGCTAAGATCAACAACTCGCCTTCTTTCGCATCTTTCTGACCGCCCGAGACTGGTGCCGCTAAATATTCCGCCATTTGGTCTCTCTCGATGACCAGCTTTATGTTCTCGGACGTTTGCGCGTCGATCGTGGACATTTCCACGTAAGTTATCACGTCGTCGCTTTCCTCCGTATCTCTGGTGACAGACATCTCCCTTTGCTTCCTCTGCATCTTCTTTTCCCTCAACCCTTCCGCGAACTGCTCGGCGACCATCACGCTCGCTTTCGGATCCGCTAACATCGCGTACACGACTGAACACTGGCCGTTTTTCGCGAGTTCTTTCGGTGATTCGCAGACGTGAGCGCCGTTCGCTTTCAACGCATCCGCTTTGGATATCGTTCGGTTCCAGACGGTTAAATTGGATTGTTGTGTATTCGTATTCGTATTCGTGGTATTAAACGCGTTTAAAAGCACCGAAGCCATTCCTTGACCCATCATCCCGAGACCGAGGAAGCCTACTTTGCGAGGTAGGGTTGTTGTGGTTGTCGTCGTTGCTGCCATTATTCGTGTTAAAGTCGCAAGTGTAAGTTGGAATTTGTGATGACGCATGTGGGGAAAAAAAACTCGCATGTGTGTTCTTCAATTCTTCACTTTTCTTTTCCTTTTTTATGTGCTTCGCGATAGGGTTTGATATACACAAAACGCGATGCGACGCTCGCGAGGAGGAGCAAGATGCGCGGTATCGGAATTTGTGGGATTTGATCGTGAATAACGACGATATTTGTTTCACGCATATCATTCCGAGATTGAATCGAACGGATCTCAAATTCTTGTATGGAGTGAACAGTGAAACGAGAAAGTTGATTAAGAGATCGTCTCGCGCGAGTGATTTGAAAAAGGCGTTTAAAGTGAGAGAGATGTTGTCGATATCGACGTTGGAAGTTGCGTGGGAGAATAAACCGAGTTGGTGGACCGAAACATGGTTCTGCTGGCAAGTTGCTCACACGAATAAACTCGAGTTGCTCAAGTGGGCGCCAGAGGAGAAAAAGAGTAAGTGGGATAGATGGACGATTAATTTGGCCGCAAGACAAGGCAATCTGGAAATGGTAAAGTATTACGTTGCAAATGAGTGTCCTATCGATGAGTGGGCGTGTGCACATGCTGCCTCAGGAGGTCAACTCGAGTGCCTCAAATACTTACACGAAGAAGTCAAAGCGCCTTGGGCTTCGCTGGTTTTGGACTTCGCTCACACGAATAAACACCTCGAGTGTTTACGCTATGCCGTCGAAAAGAAATGTCCGGAATGGTCAAGTTACACAGAAAGACTGAAGGAATTAGAGCAAAGCCAGTAAACGTTTTGCCGTTCTAAAAACACACACACATACAACGCGTTATTCATTCAATCGACGAACGCGCAAATCTCGCATCGTCGTACTATCATCTTACTATTACACAAAATCAATGCTTAATAATGGCTACTCAAAATACTCTCTCGTCTACGTGCTACTCGAAGATGTCGCTGCTCCTTGTGGTTGCCACGTTCCTTGCACGCTCGATATCCTCGTCCGCATCACTCGCCTCGGTATTTTCTTCACCGCGCGCCCTTTCTCGCTCATCACGTTTTCGACCAAAATCGCAATTTCCTCCTCCGTTTTATTCTTCACCCCGATCGTTTTCTCGCGTTTGTTTACGAACATCGCGTGCAAATACGGGTCTTTTCCTTTCCTCTGTTGAATTTCGAACACGTTTTTATGCTCTTCGCCTCTTCTTTCTTCCGTTTGTATGCGTAACGAAGGCAACGCGTTCACGAGGAATTGGTTTATCCCTTTGGAAGTTCCCGTGTGCGGGCAGTGCACGAATGTGAGTTTCGAGAGTTGAAAGATGCCTCGGATGGACATTCTCTCGCGCAAAGGACGAGAAAAACCGAAGAAACGAGAACACACGTGAGCGCTCGAGAGCGCGCTCTTTTCTTCGCGGTGTTGTCTTTTAGAGCGGAGTACACGCGTCGGTAAAACTGAAGTCTTTTCCCTCACATTTCGTTCCCTAACTCATACATACGGATAAAGAAGAAGAAGAAGAACGATGTTTTCCTCCTCCTGTTCCTCCTCCTCTCGCTCTGCTGGACGCGCTCTCTTGCGCACCAGCGAAAGGCAAAAGAATGCGCCGCGAAACAGAAAGAACGCGCCGCTCAAAGCCGTCAAAGACGAATCCATCAAAGTGAAATCCAACAAACCAGCGAACGCGCCGAAAGACGCTTTTAAAGCTTTAACCGGCGCAAAAGTCCTCCAAGTTTCCTCGACAGACGCAGAAGAAGTCAGCGTGCACTCGTTATTCGATCCTGAATTCGAAAAACACGTTTTAGTATTCATGCGTTCGTTCGGATGATTCTTCTGTTGGGAGCTCAGTCAAATCATCAAGAAGGAGCTCTGGCCAAAGATGGTAAAAGCGGAGACGAAGCGGATAAAGTTGATCGTAATCTCCATCGGAACGGAAGAAAGAGCGCGAGATTTTTGCAGAGAAAACGAATTCCCGATGGAGATTCTATACGCCGATCCGATAAACGTGACGTACGATAAACTTCGATTGAACTTTGGGGTGAAAGAAACGTTGTTCGATGCGTCGACGCCGTATTCCATCGCGGAGAGGATTCGAGAGGGGAAGATTAAGGAGTTGACGGACGTGCTCAAGCGGTGGAAACCGTGGATACCGCCGAAAAGGGAACAAGGGTTGCAACAAGGCGGGACGTTTGTGTTTGATACGAAGAGGATTAAAGGAGATTCGGAGGTGGAGTACGAATGCGTGTACGATTGGTACGATCCGAGTACCGGCGCGCACGCGCCCGCGGAGGAGATTTTGGAAGCGTGCGGGATTGAATAATAATCTTCTTCCAAGCAAAGAAGAGATCATCTTCAGAACACATACTCGGAGGCGATCATCATTTATAGTTTTGCGATACCTTCTTCAAACACCGGTGACGTTCAACGACTCGTAAAAAGTTAACAAAAAACTCGATTCTAAGAATCGGCGAGATTGAACCGATAAAAAAAGAAGTACAGTATCGACGCGCGAGACGCGAGCGGCGGTTCCCTCCCACCACCCAAAGCGAGAACATGAAACAGTAATAATAGAAAGCACGCAATAGCACGAGCGGCATAAAAACAGCGGATATGAAACCTCTCAAATTCCGCCGAGACGGCGTTTCGAAGACCGAGCGTTCGACGAGCGAGCGAGAGAAAAGATAGATACCTCTCGATGTATATATAAATATAAACACATCGCCGTTCACAAAAACTACTCTCTCTCTCTAATAATAATAATAGTAATAATACGCGAGCCTACACTCTATTCTTCTCCGCGTTGCTCCTTCATCTTTCGCACGCGTTTCATGTACCTGTTTTGGAGTCGATTAATTGATTGGTGACGAGACGTGAGTTGAGAAAATCATTTCCGGACGACGGTCAGAGAGAGAGAGACAGAGAGACTGTTCACAAAACTCGATCGATCATAAAGAGAGCAGCGATGACAACATCTACTATAACGCACTCTTCGTACTGACACTTCTCGTACACGTGTCGTTCGTCTTTGCACTTCCACGGGAGGAAAAACGATTTCCGTCGGCATTCGTTCAACGGAATCAAAAGGTGCGCGCAAAAATCGCGGTAGGCTAAGTCGATGCCGGCTTTTTTCATCTCCTCTTTCGTCGCTTTCATGGTGGATTCGTTGTTGTCAGAGGAGCCCATGATGGATGTGTTTTTTCGAAGAGAAAGGAGAGGGGTCTCGATAGTATCAAGACGACGATACCGGAGGAAAGTTTATTTATATGGAGAGTTCGAAAACCCAAAATGAAGACAAGAGGAAAAGGTTTTGAGAAGTTTACGACGACGGCATTTTTTATACGTGGCTGGCGTGAAAGTAAAGAACACACCACGCGTTGGTTGGAATAAGATAACACGCGGTGATAGAGATAGAACGAAGCGTGTGTGTGTGTTGTGTACCTATTTTTAAATTAAACCTCTCGTAACTTTAGCGTACACGGCAAACCTCCGGCGGTGTGGATGGTGGCGCCCATCTCCATGCCGATATCGTTCGGATCTTTTTGAAGGTTGAACGTGAATTTTCTGAGAGTCATGACCAAGCTAATCGTGGCTTCTAGAGTTGCAAACTGGTCGCCGATGCATTTGCGAGCGCCGGCGCCGAATGGGATGAAGGCGTAATCGGACGCGATTTCGTTCGGGTAGAGACCGGTGAGCAAGTCTGGGTTATAGCCGGCCCAATCTTTCACGCCTGGGTTTTTGAACGGCTTCTTGAAGCGTTCTGGGTCGTATTCGTCGGGGTTTTCCCAACATTCTGGCGAGCGGTGTAAATTCCAGACGGAGATGAAGACGTCCATGCCTTTGATTAAAGTGATGTCGCGGTCGCCCGCGCCTCGCGGAAGAGGCACGTCTTCTAAACATCGGCGGATTAAAATAGGCGGTTCCGGGTACAATCTTAAAGCTTCGGCGACACAAAAGCGAGAGAGTTCCATCTTTTCAATCTCTTCGTACGTCGGCGGTCGGTTTAAATCGTCCGTACCCATGACGTCGTCGATTTCTTGGACGACTTTTTTCACCAACTCGGGTTTTTGCGTGAGACAAAACAACGCCCAGGTTAACACCGCCGCGGTCGTCTCGTGACCGGCGATGAGCATGGTCATCAAATCGTCTCTCAATTGCGAATCCGTCACGTCAGCACCTCTCACGTCCACTAAAAACCGCAACAAACTCGGATCTTTTACTTTGGAGTAATCTCTTTTTTGCAACTCCTCCAAATCTTCGGTGTAGGACATTTGCTGGGCCTGTTTGATTAAGCCGTTCAGAGTGTCGTTGATCACCGTCATGTTTTGCTTAAACTTTCTCTGTCTCGGAACTAACACGTCTGCCAACGGCAAATCCCAATACGGGACGTAAAAAGTACTCCTATGCGCGGCTTCTTGCAAGCAGTTATACACCGCCGAGATAATCGGCGATTCTTTCGTCACCGAACCAAAATCGTAATTGAACACGGCTAAACCGATGATATCTAAACTCACCGAGCAAAAGCGCTCCTCCATGTCCACGACGGCGCCGCTCTTCGCTTGCACTTCCAAGTTTTTCAGCAACTCTTTGTTGCAATGACCGAACAAACCAACCATGTGGTCCAACCACGCCTTGTGAAACCCGGGCACTAACGCTCGTCTGCGCTCTTTCCACACTTTATACGGCGCCGGGATTAACCCTTGCCCCATAATCGGCTCTAAAATTTCCGCCAACACCCCTTTATCGAACGAGAAAGGTTTCTCTTTGAGGACTTCTTTCACAACCACCGGGTCGGAGAGCACCATGAACACTTTCGGCCCGAACGCGAGTTTAAACACGCCGCCGTACTTTCTGTTTTATCATGGAAAGAGAGAGAATAAGAATATAAGAATAGGAATAACACGAACGAGAAGAAGGCTTTATTCTCGCGAATGCGCGTTTCGAATCATCGTCAAAAATGCCTGATCTAATCTTACCGAAAGTACGGATACAAGGCTAAAAATATCGGCCCGCCGACCAAATCGTCGATTTCCCCTTCCACGATTGGCGCGTTATCCGAGGACGGTTTATCCCCGTACGTTTGTAAAATCTGCGTGATCCACAGCGAGATTATGTCTCGGAGTTTTAAATCTTTCACTTCGTCCGGGAGAAGGATAGTGGTATCATCGTCGGTTTTGTCCTCGCTCACGACCGCCTTTACGGTCGTTATTAGGTTTCTGTTCTGCGCATTCCTTCGTCGGAGTAATAAAGCTTTGCTCTTCGTATTCGCGAACGATTTTACCGAGGATGGAGAAAAAGTCGTCGTTTTGAGCGTCGTCGTCGTCATCATTTCGGGTAGAACGTGTGATGAGATATTTGTATACGTAAGCGTAAGCGTTTATAAATGCATCAAATGAGTCAGATTTTGTCACGATTTTTCCTCCTCTTTTCTTCACAAAAGGTCCCGTCACATTTTTAGACGCGAGTTTTCGAGCGGATAGACTGCTTTGTTGTTTGATTCGTTTGATTCGGTACCCGCGATGAATGTACGACGACGTGTATGTGTTGTATACTTTTAGAATTACAAATGTTGAGCTACTAATGTTGAGTACGCATGTGTTTTTGCAAAGTGCCAAGTTGACGAAAAGCTT
>JACLAB010016610.1_pt1 | contig 62630 bp, 33 predicted proteins | sample 8027921 | NCBI WGS metagenome assembly JACLAB01 (sample SAMN15725117, study PRJNA655200) | protist metagenome | isolation source: fluorescence activated cell sorting (FACS) single amplified genomes of... | place: USA: West Boothbay Harbor, Gulf of Maine | collected 2000-07-19 | reverse complement strand
TTTAATATCCCGGTCGTATAAGTCATTGTTTCTTTTTGAATGCCATCGCGCCAAGCGGCAAGAGAGGGGCGGGGACTCTCAGCTTCATACGAGTATTCTCATTTTTTTGCGAGTCAGGAAAAATCGAAATTCGAAAACAACTACTCGCGTATATTTTTTGGAATTTGTGCATCAACCCATAATATGTGCATAGAAAATTCTGTCTTTGTAATGCAACAAATTACACACTACCACAAAAATCGTAAAACTGACCTGGCGATCGTATTACTATCTTAATTTTGATCCTACGTACGTACTGAAGTAAAGAGAGCTAGAGTATACGGTCCCTCGCAAAATCGCATGTTAAGTTGCCAAGTTTCGATTTCTGAAATCTCGAGGTTGAGTACACCACAAGACACACACGACTCTTTTTTTTCCAGATTCTGCTGAATAATAAACGTGAGAGGGACACGAAGTTCACTTTCGAAGATATTTTAGCTTACAATAGTCACATAACCTTGAAATTATCTAAAGGTAGGATTCCTCTCTGTGACATATTTACGAGCTTTTGTATCATTGCGTAGTTATCTGTCTTCAATTCTCCGTACTCAAGTAGAGTTCTCGGACTTTTCCTTGTTCTGCTATACAGAATAGGCACCGACTCCCGTGTGAGTTGCTCTTGTGTAAACATTTCAGGAATGGAACATAGCAAGAAATCTGTATCAACAGACCTATGGGTGAATAAATATGCCCCGTTATCGCTCGAAGCTCTCGTTGGGAATGGTAAGAAAATTTCTGATCTCAGACGATGGGTGTATGAATGGAATTTGAAGCACGGGAAACACTGTGGCACATCAAGTAGAAATTCAGCTCGCAAGGCAGCACTGATCAGTGGACCCCCCGGAATCGGGAAGACTACTAGTGTTAAGATCATATGCAAAGACTTAGACTATACAATTACAGAAGTAAACGCTAGTGATGAAAGATCAAAAGCAGGCTCAAATATTCTAGATGGTGTAAATGGGAGCGTGTCTAATACTTTAATAGAGCTGGTAACAAATCGCACGCTTTGCAGTAGTCAAATGAGAAATAAGAAACACATATTAGTAATGGATGAAGTAGATGGCATGAGCGGCGGAGATCGCGGAGGAATTTCTGGTCTAATTGAAATGATAAAGCGAAGTAGCATTCCTATCATCTGTATATGCAACGATAGGTTCTCACAAAAGTTAAAATCCCTCCAGAGCTATTGTGAGGAATTTGCCTTTCAGCGTCCAAGTAAGTTGCAAATATACAAACGCATTCAATATATTGCCAGCAAGGAAAATATTGACGTTGAGGAAAACGAAATATTGAGTATGATTGATGCACACGATGCAGACATGAGATTAATTATAAACCAACTTCAGTTGAGCAAATTATCTGCTTTCTCTAAGAGAGCTCCAGAGTTTCATACTAAAATGATTGATAGCGGATCATTTGCTATTATTGATAAACTGTTTTCGACGCGGTCACGGACACTCTCTTTAGATGAGAAACTTAGGCTTGCGTATGATGATCCTGAAATCATAACACTTTTTGTCCAGGAAAATTATTTGCAAGTGCGACCGTCTAGATCTTGTGATGATTTACAGCGTCTTCAAATTCTCGCCCAGGTGTCAATGGATATTTCCTCTGGAGACGTTTTTGGGACTTTTGTTCGATTGCGACAAAGTTGGGAAATTTTGCCTCACTCTGTCTTTTTTGGTTGCATAGTTCCAACAGCAGCAACGTGCGGACAGCGTGAGACTTTTAATATGTACCCAGGGGAGCGTAATTTGCATCGATTTCCTGTCTGGCTCGGGAAGAACTCCACATCTGCAAAGGTCAAGCGAATGCTGGGAAATCTTCACGTTCATATCGTTACATCTGGAAAGTGTAAAGCTAATTTTGGTTCCATACGCCCCAATTATATTTCTCTTCTTCGCATCCAGCTAACATTGCCATTGCGCTCAATTCCAGGGACCAATAAAAACCGAATTACGGAAGTATTAGAATTCATGTCCAACTATGGCATCACGAAAAATGACTGGGATAATGTGATAGAAGAATTGCCAATGTTCCAGGGCAAAGGAGTTGCGTTTGTACCTCCAGTACGTGATATCACCCCAGCCACGAAGTCGAAGCTTACACGTGCGTTCAAAAATATTGTCCCATAATGTTGTCCCTTCCCGTTAATCTACAAAAGTTAAAAAGACGATATCAGCGAGAGCTAAGATTTGACGAAAGTTAAAGATAATTAACAAATCTCGAATGTTCGGATTAAGTATTATGCTGTTTATATACAAAAAAGACCTGTGTGACCAATCGATTCCTAATTTTGGGATAAATGGAAACCTTTGCGCTTAATTTTAATTATTTGCTCACCTCAAAGTTATGCTGGATTAGAGCGCCTTCATGATCATATGCACAAAACAATTAAGTCCATACGATTCCTCATAATAATTGAATAATGAGCGCATACCTACAGCGCATATAGTTGCGTGATATTTTGATTCAAAAGTATCTGTATTGGTAAGCCAGCCACCCTGTTCAAATATTTAACGTCGCTGAGAAGATATTAAAAAGTGCTTACATTTTGTCTGTCGTATTTGCTCATCATAAACTGAAGTGCATTCTTTAATACCTTATTATTCTCTTTGACTCCTAAACACTTCAAAGTTTGTATAAATTCACCCAATAACTCAATGTCTTGGAGTTGAATTATGCGCCCAATATAAAATGTTAAGAAATTCTTCTCCATACTCCATTCTGATGGATCAACCCTGTATTGACACCATGCTGTCCTAGTAAAGATTTTGTGTGTAACAAAATAACATTCACTGATAAAATTAGACGTGTCTTGCACCATATCCTTCGTCGAAGCATTAGAAAATGTTCAGGAATGAAAAACAACATTTACCTCAACTAATAATTTTCCAGCACTTTCTGAAAAATCATATATTTCATATGAAGAACTGCCCTGAAGATGTACACCATTTCCGTGAAAAAAAAAAGCCCACACTAATGAAGAATTCAGATCATCATAGCGAGGTATGCTCGAAGTTTGAAAATGATCACAAAGATTAATGCCAAAATAATCTTCAAGGTCCCAACTAGTCACTTTCTTTAAGATTTTCTTTCGAGTGCACATATTGTGAAAAGCATAATATTGTGAGCCATAGCAGCCTTCATTATAGAACAGAATATCTTGACAACGCATGTCTTTACGTATTTCACGATGATAACAATTCCATTTCAGAGACAATTGCTGTGCAGAAACGCGACAGAACTCTCGAATCCTCCCATTCGATACTTGAGCAAAGAAGTGTAATGAAACCAGTATATCACTTGCCCATTCACGGAAAAACTTTTCTTCATCTCCTAGACTGGTGAAAATTGACTCTAGTTCACACAATAAAATCTTTTCACGAGCATCAATTTTACATATTTGAAGAACGTTTTTGCATAAAAAGTACTTTTCTGCCTTAATGAAACCGTCATTGGATCCTCCCCAACATTGGATGCATATTTCGATCATCTTCTGAATAGTGTCAGAGCAAATTCTTTTAGCAGAGGTTTCTTTCACACCTATGTAGTTATCGAACTCATCTTCCATTGCTGCTAATACCACCGACACTTCCCATTTATTTAAGACATGAAAGTGTGGCATCATATTATTTGCCACTTTTCTCAATATGAAAAGAAGTAATCGCATGTGCTGCCACGACCATCCTATATAGTTGATTTTTTCATCAATGTCAACATGAAAAGCATCTGATTTGGCACAAAGTTGATTTGCTAAATCGTAACCATTTAGCATGCTACCAAAAAGATTTTTTATGGAAAGTATTTGACAACGAAGTTCAAGAAGAGCTTTGGAGGAATCATAATTCTCAAATATGGCAAGACGATCTTTAATTTTGTGTAACACTTCGAGTTCATAATTTGATTTTATGTTTAATGTCTTGTGAAGTTCCAGCATATCGAGAAGCTGGTGTACATCATTCAGTACAGAGCGATCATTAAAAATATTGTAGGTAACAAACCTGTCGTAAGTCTTGATTCGACCATACTTTTCCTTCATTTTGTAAAATTGGATCCTGCGAAATTGAAAACTCATTTCTTTGCAAAACTTTACCACAAGAGACTAGGACTGCTTCCTCAATTGCTAATATTTTGCGAACTTCAAGTACACGATTGCATAATGGTTTGTCGGAAATTTTGAGCGCATATATCTGCACAAATGAATTTAGATTGGAAAAGTTCAAAAATCAATTCACCCACACATTTACTTGGGGAAGTTAAGATGTATGCAGTAACATCTCTAGAAACATTGTGTACTCGCTGCAAGATTTCTCTAAGAAATATTTTGATGCCTTGGACGTAAGAATCATGAAGTATATGTAAGATATCCGTAGGTTTCATATTTGATTTGTTCATATTTTTATTATGAACTTGTAAAATATTTTGAATCCCCTGAAAGAATGGTAAATATTAAGAACCACCAAAAATTGATAGTACACCTTTTGAATAACTGTATGATATGTTTCTCTACCAAGTAGATGAGAATTAATAAATACTTGAATATGCAGTAAAAGACTTTGGCAGAAAGACAACATTGCTTTGTTGTTTTCACAAGAATACTTCAAAAGCAAGACTTCCTCTATCCTCTTTTCAAGATTGAGATAGTTGCTCTTCATGGTTAATTCACCTTTCCCACTACTACCTTGTAAAGACGAAAGTACATTCTGCACAGTGATGTGCAAAGTTTCTAGAATGATTTCCTCGATTCTGGACATTTCTACATCGTCAACTTCTGTATTACAGGTATCTCCTTTGGTCAGAATATGTGTCACTCCTGAATAAAGCATAATATTCCTAGATTTGCAGAATTCATGCCTTGTAATAGAAAATATTTCTGTCTGCATCAAGTCAAAGACTTGAGTAATTCTAGAACTCAGATCTGTAAAAGTACAATCCTTCTCATTGCCATGAGAAATTCTACAAATTTTATCAGAATGCTGCCAAGATTGGAAGAGATCAAACTGATTATGCAAATTCTTTTTGAAACTTTTGATCAGATTCAAGAAATCACAAACAAAACTGTTGGGCATATTGCTTGTGCCTAACATGCTTCTTATGAAAGAAATCTTAGTAGAATAGAAATTATTGTCTTATCACTTGCCTCTTGGTCAAAAGCACTGCATCTATTATTCTTGAAATATCCTGAACACCATGATATATTGTCTGAATTGAAGGTAAAAGTAGCTTCTCAATCCTGAGAAAGGATGAAATATTGTCATGTGATCCTTGCAAAAAACCAGCTACTTCCCTACATTTAGACTGAGTAAAAAGAATTAATTTGAAGAGAAGGAAACAGTAGAAAGAACCTCAGCGAAGTCTCTTGCCTTTTCCTCCGTTAATTTTTGATCAGAGCGTTCATCTAAGTAAATCCATATTATTTGCAGCTTCCAGACAGACAGAGCACTAAAAAGCCCTGTAGAACATATTAGCTGCCTAATTTCACAAGGAATTTTGCGGCCATCATTTAAAAATAGTAACGTTGATGCTTGTGAAATAGTATTGAATCCATATCTAGACTGATCTGATATTAGGAATTCAACACCTGGTGTATCCACGATCTCGCCGAAAGATTTTAAAAAACCCAGTGGAAGTTCCAATCGAGTATGTTCAAGAATACCCCATAGTGGATTTCCAACACTGAAAATCTGCGTCAAAAATGATCTTATTTTTATAATAGCAGCAAGATTATCTGGGCCTGGGTCAGATGGAGTGTAGCGGAATGAAAGATCGCAATACTTCTCGTATCCGTCAGGTATTTTGATATCCTCATCAACTATGATGGACAAATCGTGAGTTTTATCATAGCCTAAAATAGCAAGCGGTCTTTGAAGTGATGATTTGTCTAAAATAACATAAACTGGGCATTGTTCTGATAGTGATTCAAAACCGTCATTTTGAAGAGCATGCAGAAAGGCAAGCTCCCTAACATCCTATCCAGAATATTTAAATTTAAATCTCTACCTTAATTTCCTTCCTAATATTTGAGTTACCTGTAGACGTTGCAATCGAACTGCAGATCGAAGCCGTTCTAAATTGTTTTGGATTTTGACTTTCTGATCACAAGCCAGTGTGATACGCACTTGTGGTCCAAAGTTCACTGAATGACACACTCGGGTGGTTTCAACTGTGTCGCCTTCTGGAAACAAGAAATAATCCTTTGATGACGCCGGGCTGTACTGATCAATAAATGCAGATTTAAACTCGATCCCAACATAGTTATCCTTCAAGCATACTCCGTCTCTCAAAACTGTAAATCGTGGACTATCACCAAGATCAGCAACATCGCATGATGTCGCAGTGGATACAGCAGATCTAAGGATACGATTCAACAAAGAAGTTTTTCCTGAGCCACTCTTTCCAAATAACACTACTTTATCGCGGTTATACGAGTTTATAGAGTTTTGAAGTTGTCTGGCACGCACAAGAAAAATATCATTTATTCTTTTCAGACTTTCAAGTTCTGAACCATCTAAATCACTACTATATTGATAATGAACGGTCAAAAGGTCACAGAAAGAATCGATCGAAGACTGAATATTTCTCACGTCCTGCATATATGTAGCTTTATATCATTTTGCGGTCTGTGAAACAAAAGATATCCCAGTAGCCGGCTTAACGGTAAGTTAAAATGAACCAAGAGTTTGTTGGTTTGTTCTGGTATGAGTATTCGCGTAGTCCTTTCTCGGATTCCCAAAGAATGGAATACAGAAAAGCAACAATAAATTACCCACAAATGCAGTGTTATTGAAGGAGAAAGAACGTTTTTTCCTCTCAAACCGTCTTTATCATTTATACGTGACTTTACCTCACCTCCTAACGCCTTTCTCTTCTCGAAGAAAAATAGAAATCTTTTTTTTATGTTTAAATTAATATGATATATGAAACTGCCTAACTGCGACACAATCACACAAGTGGACAAATCACAAAAGAACACATCAACAAAAGAAGAATACGCAGAGGCATCATTATATGAGTGGAAGTTATATGAGTGGTTTGTACGAGTATCCCCTCTATCCTGCGGCGCTGCGGCGGGCTAACAAATTTTACAAAAAAAAAAAGCGACATGGGTCTTCTCGCCGAAAAAATTTGAACTTCGCCGAAAAATTAGGGGTTTGCTTTTGCCGAGTATTCTGGTGCAAAAATAGTACCTTGAGACTCGCGCACAACATGTATCACAAAGGTACTTATCTGTATTTAAAACAGACTGCAATCCCACATCTATGCCCCGCAGGGAATACCACAGCTCATGTGTGGGTGTCCCCCGGGAGGGCCCCCGGAGGGAATACTAGACATAGCGGAGTACATTGTGTGTCGAGTTGTTTTCTTTCTCTTTGTTCTCGTATTTTGTCCCACCACCATTTTTTTTCGGCGAAGTTGAAAATTTTTTCGAAAAGACCCATCTCGGAAAAAAAAGGGCATGCAGGGCTATAACTTACTTTATGCTCAAAAAATAAGCCACCAGTTTACTATATGCTCAAAAATGAACGAGCATATGGTAAAAAAAAGGCAGTTCTCAAAAATCATACTCATTTTTTGAGTCATACAAGGAGCGTAAAAGCCACGTTATACTGGAATGACGGCGAAAAGGAAGGATTCAAGGATATGGAATAACGCACCACTCACGCCCCCGCTGCCGCCGCCCGCACAAATACCTGTTTATTCTTGTCCCGTAACTGAGCCTCATTTGTGAAAACATCAAAACAGAGAAGTGATAATAATCCTATGAGTGTTCTGAAGTTGTAAGAGTACACTCGAAAAGGGATTTCTATTGCGCTCAGCACGTGGAAGTTATGAATAAGCAAGGAAAACTGCACGACGGTACGTACGAAATTTCAAGAGCTAGCTCTCTATCTCTTGACTATGCTCCTTCGTCAAGTTTTGTTAAAGGTGATTTCCGGAAACTCGGGCTTTCTGAGGGCATATGTTCTGGGTTGAATAATATTGGTATCAAGTATCCAACTGAAATTCAAAGTAAATGTATTCCACTAATTTTGAGAGGCCTTGATGTTATTGGTACTGCGCGGACTGGAAATGGAAAAACAGCGGCATTTACACTCCCACTACTCCATTTATTATCAAGAGATCCGTATGGTATATTTGCACTTTGCTTGACACCAACTCGTGAACTTGCATGCCAAGTTGGTCAGCAGTTTTCACTTTTTGGTGCGCATATGACCTTTAACTGCCAAACAGTTATAGGTGGTGAAGATTTTCGGCAACAGTCCATACAACTTGCTACTCGTCCTCACGTAGTTGTAGCAACACCAGGACGAATGATGGAACATTTTTTATATGATAAAAAATTATGCAGGTCCTTCAAAAAGATGAAGTGCTTGGTTTTGGATGAAGCAGACAGGCTGTTAGAGCCATCCTTTGAAGGTGAGTTTAGAGTGATACTGAAGAACATACCAAAAATAAGGCAAACTATTCTGTTCTCTGCGACTATTACTCGAAATATTTCCATTTTACAAGAGTTAACGATGCATAATGCTATTCATATCGAAATTTGCAACAAGTTAAAAATTGAACAGAAATGCATTCAAGAATATTGTTTCATTCAAAGAAACGTGAAAAATGTATACTTGGACTTAATCCTTGGAAAGATGGTTACATGGGGCATTCGCAGTGTGATGATTTTTGCAGGCACAATAAAGGCATGCAAATTAATTGGAGAGACTTTAAAAGTACTGAATTTCAGTACAGCTGTTCTTCATGGAAACTTAAAGCAAAAAGATCGAATCAAAGCACTAAATACGTTCAAGTCTGGCACTGTCCAAGTTATGGTTTCGACTGATGTTGCTGCGCGCGGTTTAGATATTCCTACGGTTGATCTCGTTATAAATGCAGATGTACCAATGGATCCAAATGATTACATTCATCGAGTAGGCCGTACAGCACGTAGTGGTCGTAGTGGTAGGTCGATTACATTAATAACACAGTATGATATCAATTTGGTACAAAATATTGAAAGCGCAGTCGGTCAAAAATTAGAAGAGTTGAGTATTGATGAGGCAGAAGTTCTGAAAAGCATGAGTAAAGTATTTGCAGCTCAAAGAAAAGCAAAGCTTTGTGTGAGCAGCAATGGCATCGAGTAGCATATTTATACATGACTTTTCAGATATTCTCATGCTTAGAGATATTCTCATATTTTACGCTTCTTAGAAAACACTTCATTTTTTCCATTTTCTACTATCCTACTATTTCTTCCTCGAACTTTATATCACGAACACTTTCAGCTGAATTCCCCGAGAGAAGTAACACATCTATCTAAACTCTGAAAAGATAAAAATATTTGATTTTTTTAAATAATAATTACCTCTGCAGCCGCATTATCAAACACTTGAGTTTTGAGAGTATGAGAAGAATTCAAAGGAACTGAATCGCTTGAGAAAGGATTTATATAGAATACTTATATCACATGTGAAGTCTCACCGAACATCTTTGTGTGCAAGCTCTGTATCGAGAACTCGAAGAACATCCCCATTTTTTATGAAAGTCGATCCATTGAAACTTTTCCAAACTTCGTTTCGAGAAAGAACATTTTCCATATGTAGAGGAAAACACTCTTTACCAATCAGCAACTGTTCACCATCTGTTCAGACACTTCAATCGCTAAGAAAAAACATGTAATTAGGAAGCTAACCATCGGATTGAACCAGCGAAATCTGCGTTTTCTCTCTTTCGAGGATCTTTCGAACTTCGGGTGATACTCTAAGAATGACATAATCTTCCATTTTTTGTCAACCTTTTAAGTCTGGTTGCCAGATGTGCGTTATTAATTTTCGGTGAGAGCAAATTTTAAACTTTTTAATACTCAAGTTTACGAGTCAGGTGAGAACCCAGTATTTCAATAGCGATGTTACACAGGATTTGTTAATCGATTCTTATATGTACGCATTCAAACTTGTTATCTGAACATTGTCCATGGGGTTCCTTGATTGTTGAGTCGATGTTAAAGATTTTTCTGAAATGAAAAGGGAAAAAATTTAGTATTCCTTTAAAGGCCGTATCTATGATATTGATGACCCGCAAATCTATATTGTATTGTTCACATGGTCAGGCCACTTTTTGAAGGCTATGGAAAACCATTTGATACCCTAAATTTTGTATTTAGGGTTTGACAATTTTTCGGTAGGAACGTTCAAAACATACTCCAGGAGAGAGCGATCGAGAGACGAGACGAGAGAGAGCAGACAGTATTTATAGAGGCGTGAAATGATTATAACGGTCAATCATCACTCATCATTTACACACTTATCAATTCTGCCTATCTGCAATTTGTGAATACGTACGTCAAGCACGTCATAAGCAAGTGACAATATATTAAGGGGTGTGCTTGATATTGTAGATTTCAGTACCATGAATAGAGCAAGTTTAGCATTACTTTCATCCATGTAAAATCAATTTAAGTGCAAAGTGTACAGCTTTACACTAAAATTGCTTTTTGTTGTTAGTTATCGAGCAAAAGAACGCGAGCCAACTCGCGCACGAAATTCACTGTCTTCTTCGCCAACCCCTAGCTCAAAAAGCTCCGGTTCAGGTATTAAAATGTACGATGAAATAAGTCATACGTATCCATGGATTAGGAACTGGTATATGTTAGGAAAGCTTTACTACTTAAGGAAAAGAGTTGATACAATAAGTTGGATTGGGCAGCTCAGCGATGAGAAGGTTGAACGGAAAATTTCCCCTCGCAATAGATTTGTTGCCTTTCAATTTTCTCTCTATCGTATTCATATTTGCACTCTAGATGGTAAATTCTTAGGTTCTATCATTTCCAAAGAAGAGATTCTTCAGTTTGGCTGGTTAACAGAGTCAATAGTAGTAGTTTTTGATCAAAACTGTATACAAGTTTATGATCTGACGGACTTGAGCTATAAGCTCTGTGAAACCAAACTTCCGACGAGTTTCAAAAATCTGAGATCGTATTCTTTTGATGGTTATGGCAACGTCTTCGTATGTAGCGAAGAATGTCAGCTGTTCGTTATGTTCAATATGCATATACCTCAAAAACTTCACTGTGAAATACAAGTCATTGATAGGGAGCACAGCAGAGCAAAAATTATTTCTGCTCTTAATAAGAGATCTATGTTGCACGAAGACAATGATATCCACTATATTATTTTTTATGATCATATAAAATCATATCTAAGACGAACAGGAGAGGTCTTCACGATTTCTTGCCAAGGAAATATTATTTGTGCTGAGTTGAGTCCAGGTAAAGGTCTTCTTGCGACTTACTCCACCTTTCAAGGTAGATATATTTTGGAAATATATTCTACAAACTATCTGAATTTAGATAGTGTAATCAAAGTAGATATGGGTATTTATGTCAAAAGCTCACGAGCAAGTCAACTCAGTTGGTGTGGTGAAAATGCTGTTGCTATTATGTCAGATTCAAATGTACTGCAATTATGTAGTATTGATGGAGGACGTATTCACATAAATATTGGTGTACGTGCCAAAATAGTTTCTGAGATTGACGGTTTGCATGTTGTTGGTTTCCAATTTCGGGAATTTTTCCAGGAAGTACCATCTCCAATAGTCGAATCTAGAGAAAGAAATCGTTCATTCCAACCATTCCTTCAGTTGAGGGAGTGTGAAAAAGAAAAAAACGGAGTAAGTGATTTGCATCTTCATTCTGAAGATGTAAATGACAGCAACCCCATGAATAATGCCATTTTTTTTGCCTGTGCAGCTTTACATGAAATGAATGCTGGATTCCAAATGAAAGCATTGCAAACTGCTAGTTGTTATTCTGCTCTGTCGTGCACTAGAGGTAACAATATAAAAGATCTCATTCATTCATCCTGTAGAGAACTTAGAGTACTCAACTCTCTTAGAAAGGCTCGCGGTATCTCTTTCACCTACTTGCAATATCAGGAATGGGAAAGTTTTAAAACGAAAGAGAAATGTCTCTCACGAAATGATGCACGTCTGAGTGGAATTTCTTTGAGCTTTTCCAGCAGGAAATATGTACAGCTCCAGTTTTTAATGCAAAAGTATTTGCAAAGAAAGTTGTCGAAGTCTTTCAAGCAAGAATTTTTGGGCTTATGCAATAGCCTGCTGCTGAAGCATCCAAGTGTATCACTGTGTATTATCTTAGGAACTCGCTCTGTGTTAACGGCTCAAGATCTTTACTTCAATATCATAAATTTAGAGAACTGTGTGTTCTGGCAGTTGGAAGCTCTAATGAATTTAAGGACTCATGGTATTGCACTTACAAGGGCTTTTGAGTTCAAGGACATGGATCTCATTTACAGAGTGTTACTATGTTTTGGAGAGCGACTGAGTCTTGAAGGTGTTCTGAGTATAATTGAATCGAATTCTACATATTTCAAATATTCCAGATTGAAATATTTGCATTTTCCAGAGTTTCGGCCGGGTTTTTTAGTCGATTCAGTTTTCGGGTATGGGCAGCTCAAGTTAATTGAGCAATTTCGGAGTGACTTTCCGCTCAAGTTTATTTTCTACTCAAAACTTATGAGAGAGTTCATAAGAATTTCAAAAGTGTGTCGTAGATACTCTGATGCTGATTTCCGTAACTCAACAAGTTTTTTCCTTGGGTTGAAAAATGATTTTGAAATTAAAAAGTTCAGCAGCAGTGTTCAGATTTCTGACAGACATTTACAATGGATTTTTGCTAGATTTTACATAAAAGTGCAAGACTGGAATGCTTTGCACTCTGTAGTTGTCTCTAACAAAGCTGATTTAAACACTCTGTCGATCTTAGAGTACGGCAAAAATCATTTCATTCCTGACCAATCAGCTGAAAGAATTATGAGACTATCTGGCCGTGCAGATTACCTTGCTGAAGTTGACTTCAAACATGACACCCAAGAAGCCTTACAAGTTGCTTCCAAATCAGTTCAATCATTCACACTTAAAGCCACAGACTATTTTGAAAAATTCAAGATGAAAAAATAGCTCTCAAGTTCCGTAATAATCAAGGTCATAAATGATCCCAGAGTGAAGACCATTCTTTGTACATCTCACTATCTTTACTTCAAGAAACATGTATGACTAGCCATTATTTTTCTACTTCTGTATACCCACCAACCCACGCCCTTCAACTGAAGGTTGATATGCCTGACCCGTTTTTTTTTTACCTGAAACCTTCCCAACTAATTGACGGATCCTGCGCTGTTCTGTACTTTGACTACGAGCCTTAACTTCGGTTGGATCCATCAGGAGTCTGGGCCGTTTGACATACTCAACAGATGAACTCTCTGGAATCCTTGCATGATGCCGATATCCCCTTTCACCATACCGTGGACCATCCTGGCTCGATAGTGAAAGCTCGCTATCATGTACCTCGCTTGGTTTCTGTTTCTTTACTAGTTTTTTCCTTCTGCGCTCATCATCAATTACGTCATATAAATCGAATACCCTTCCTTTACGTCCCACATCAGTGTGTCGCGCAGATAGTTCATATACAGGTCGGCTCCATTTTTCTACCAATTTTTTGCATATCCTCCTGTTCTCCGGTGTTTCCTCTTGCAAAGTAGAAAGAAACAAAAGAATTCTTGGGATTCCTGATCTCTTTAGCTCCTGCTTACATTCAAAATCTTCTGTATCAAGTGGTAATGCAGCAATTAGAAGTAGTATACAACTTCGAATATTGATATTTGGTAAGTTTCCATCCGGCAAGGGTTCCAACCACTGTCTCAAGACAGAAAGTAATCCATATTTCACAAAATACTTGTGTAGCTCTAAAATGGATAGCTTCTGTTGAACCTCAGAGAGTAGCCTTACTTTGTGCAATGCTGGACGTCTTGCCGAATACGCCGCTAAGTCTTCCTCGGCTGCTGCTTCCATCTTTGATATAAATTCTATGGCGCTCAAACGCAAGGATTCTTCTCCTCTCCTTTCACGCTTTGTTCTTCCCTTCCCAGTTCCTTTCAGAAAGAAATCCTCCTCTTCATCTTCTGCTTCACTCGCATACTGAAAGGCATTATCATCTCGATTATCTCTATCCTCTAGCGCAACACCAGTATCATCTATGAACGCATCATCTCTAGCGTCACGTTTAGATATTTGGTTGTTATGTCGGCCCTCTTGATCACTCCTGCTTTGCGGAATTTCTTCGTCACTGTCTCCGAAGAGCTGGTTTAGCAGGGGGCTGCCGTTTCCTTTGTCCATTTTACTGCTCAATTCGAAAATTATATGTAGAATACGTATGCACAAGCGCGAACCTTTGACACTCTTCTTTCGTGGTGTTCCCGGAAATGAAAGTTTGAAGCATAATGTTTGCGCCGGGAAGAACTAAGTGCTGGAGAACTATTTAAGGACTCACCCTATATTTTAAGCTGCCAAGTCGTTTAAGGTTTTTATCTTTCTTTTTTAACCTTTCCTCCTCGACAGTACACCCACAAGACACAAAAACAAGAGCAAGAGGGCGTGCGCCGTGCGGCGTGAGCCTTTCAACAGAAACACGCTTAGTACGTGAGCACGATACATGAAAGAACCTGAACGAGATTTGAAGTAATATTTAGATATTATCACGATCGTCACACGCCCCGAATAGATTCTGCTTTGAGAAGGTATTGCAAACTTGAAGAAGAAGCAAGCAAACCAAATTTTGTCCAGGACTACTTTTTTTCCTTCCTCGGCTTACCCTCGAAAATCTTCGGCTCCGAATAAAGACAAGGAAAGCATGGTCGAACAGGAGGAAGATGTTCGTAGAAAACTTCGTAAGGGCGACCTTCTGAACATGGCAGAGCAAGTAAACTGTACAAAAAAGTCACGTGTCATAAAGAAGAATTTTACTAACAAGTGGGCCGCGAACTTCGATAAAAAGAACCAAGGTGAAACCTTGGAGTTGTGGAAGTCGCTGGAAAGTACAACTGAGAACTTTCAAAAGAACTTTTTGGATATAACTCGAGTGCGTGACGCAAATTCAAGTGATCCTAGCAGTTCCGCCGTGACTTCAGTCCACTTTCACCCGGGTGATTCCTTAATGTTGACAACAGGATACGATAAATTTTTGCGCCTTTTCTCAAGTGAAGGGAAAGAGTTTAGGAAACAAAAAAGTATATTTTTTGAAAGTGCGCCTATCAACAAGGCTCATTTTGCATATGATGGAAACAAGATAGTTCTTGCAAGCGGGAGAAATGAGCTTTATTCCATGGATGTATGCACTAGTTACTTTGAAAAAATTGATGTGAAGCACTGTGATCGGAAAGTCTCGTTTGTTGAGTCCCCATGTACAGAGATGATCACAATAATCGGAGAGAAGACCTCTGTTCCTTTGGTATCCTTGAAAGATAACTCTCGTATTGGTCAAATAGAGAGTAAAAATATCAATGACGTTTCATTTGCAAGTAGTGGACTTCATATTTTTACGAGTGAGAATAATGGTAATATATGTTGTTGGGACATTCGAACTTTCCGCTGTTCTGAACGCTTTAGTGTTCATGGATCTACTTTAATCTCTGCATCTCCAGACAATAGGCATCTTGTCGCGGGTTTCAAGCATGGTGCAGTTCAAATTTTTGCAAATCTTCAAGCAAAGAGAAATTCAAAGAAGGAAGGGTTGAGTTTGGAAGAGTTAGAGACTGCCAAAGAAATAAACAATTTGACCACAGAAATAAATGAACTGAAGTTTAACAATAATGGTCAACTACTCGCAGTTTCTTCGCACAAGAAGAAGAACTCACTGAGACTAATACATTTACCGTCCTATACTGTGATTTCAAATTGGCCTTCAAATAAGACTCCGCTGCATTACGTTTCCAGCACTGCTTTCAGTCACAATAACAAATACTTAGCGGTGGGAAATGCACGTGGACGGGTTCTATTGTATCACATGAACAACTCTGTGCAAAGGTAACCAAATGCAGAAAAAGTTCCGTGTCTTCTCTGTTTTGAATAAGGATAGCGCGCATATCACCGAGTCTACTGTAAGATCAGAATGCACAATATATCGCTGCTCCATTAGGTAGGAGTCTCTTTAGTTAAATATAGTACAAATATTGTTCACTTAGTGAAGTTAGACTAGCAAGTATTGAACTCATAATATTCTGTTCCGTAATTGAAAAGTTAATTAGCTCTATCAGACCATGAACTTGATATTTCAGCTGCTTCCAGACAACTTGTTCTCTTGAACTGTCGAGATCTAAATCTGCAAGTTTTTCCTTAAATACCAATAAGGTATTAAGTAACATGTAAAATATTATATACGAATGACCAATACCTTGAGGAATGTAATTTCACGAATGAAAGACAACTCTCCTCGCATTTCGTTCAATATTTTTATCGAGTTAAATTTGATGAGAAAGCGTCTTTGTAAGTATTCAGAAATATGATATTGAAACTCCTGCCTTTACTGTATTAATCGACTTGAACGAAATGTCTGAGGATAGAAGAAGTACGAAGAAATACCTTGCAATAAGTTGGTATTTTTCTTAAATCCTTAAATCCCAAGTAGACATGTCAACATTTTCATCCAGTCCTTTGAGAAGTTGAATTTTTCAAAAAAAAAGGCACCTGCTATCTTCTGTCTGTGTGGGAGATGACCTAGCTAGCTAGCGAAGGTCCGAAAAGTACCAATATATTTAGGGTATTGCGTGCTCACGAAAAAAAAGTTCCTTCCTTCTTCGCGGTCAAGCATTTACCTTGTCTTGACTTCTGAGCACTTTCAAGTTCATGGAAAATGTATGAGCACATGCAAAGAAGAGCATCCATGTTATTATTCTTGAAACAAAGACCGCCGATGACATCGTGAGGATTCCAATGACGATAAGCATGCTTTAGTTTTGGACACAAAAGATATTTGGAAGATAAAAATCGTATTAGTGAGTTGAGTCTATACAACCCAGTATAAAAGAGCAACGTGAAGATAGAAGAAACAAGTTTTAGATGCATGACAGTGCTTTCCATGCGCTTTCATGCTTCATACTTTTTAGATGAGATCTTAATATAAGGCAGGTCGACCTGCTTCATGTATATATGGAGTAGATTCGTTCGACTTTTTCTGACATATTTTTTATACACATATAACAATTGTACTTTTCGTTCACTTTTTGGCAGACCAACTTTACAAAGGACAAAACTTAGATGAAGTCAGATAGGAATTTCTCTCACTTTAAAACATGTATACTTCTTTTTCTTCGCTGTTGAATATTACTCCCCTTGATCCTTGAACTACTTAATGCCATGGTATTCTTTTTATTGCATAGCAATGCTGATCAAGTCAGTCGGACTACATGTAAGGACTTTTAGGTTTGTGTATCAAAAACTTTTATCAGTCCTCATCACTAGTAGCTATATCTTCTCCTGAACTTAAATCCATCGTATCACCGTGTTCTACAACTAAGCGGTCATCTCTTTCGCTTACAACGCGTGGAGCTTCTTTCAGAACTAGACGACCCCCCTCCTGAGAAATACTTTCCTGGTATCAAGGGATTAAATAAAATTTAACTCAAAAAGCGCAGCACTTACCTGAACAGCTTGGATTGCTGCTTCAACTAGGTTCAATCCCTCATCTTTCTCCAAAGTTTGCGTAGTGATGACGTATAGTGGTGAAGCTACCAATGACACTTTAACCTTGCACGATTCTGTAGATAAACCTTCTGCTTTTCTCATGGCATTCTTAATGTTCTCAACACCATCACCCTCAAAACATGTGAGTTCAATATCAGCACGAATTTTCAAAGGTTGAGGGGTCATTCGACGCGAAATATCCTTCAAAAGAGCCTGCTTTACAGAATCATCTATCTTATATTCAGGATGTTCTCGGGCTATCTCCGTGAAGATTGATTCTGGATCAGTCACCATGCTCTTGAATGCGTTGAAAGCGTGACCGTGCGATTCATATAGTGGCCAGCCCAAATTCTGCTAATTGCTCAGTATTATTTATTTGCTTTATAACGAAGTATACCTGATATAAATCTTGTAAATTTGCTCCAGTTGTTTCAGAAACGTGGCGCAATATGGAGTGAACCATCTTGCTTTTGCTGTATTTATCTTCACACTTCTGAATATCTTCACTTGAAACACGCCTGAATGAAAAAGTGAAAGAAATATGTGTGTGCAAAGATACTTGCTCAACAACTACCTTTTCGAGAGATCAATGTAACCTTTGTCTTTATCTACCCGTAATACCATTACAGGTTCGATACGTCCTACCTTTTTAGGCAGTATGAAGTAATACAAAAAATCATTGAAGGTAAGAAAATACCTTTATCAACTTCGATACAGATCTTATTCTCCGGCGAGTTAGCTCGGATAGCAATATCATGCCTTCAATATTATTATACTCGAGTAACTGAACATATGCCCCCATTTCAGCAACCCGCTTCACCTTTGAATAAAGTTTATATTGTTGAATTAACTGAATAAATATCTTTTACTTGAACCATCACAACATCGTCAACTTCCGGGTACTCCCCGGAATACATTCGGCACTCAGATATCTAGGAGAAATAATTTAGCTAAGGATGTATTTATGTATATATTCTATTTGCAGTTCAATATCTCGAGCTCCAGCACTTACCATTGTTAACTTTAAATGTGAATATGTGAATTTTCCTTCTAAAATACGCACAGACGATACTCTGTGTCGGACTCAAAGTGCAAGAGGGTTTTAAAAATGCACAGATGAAAATGCACGAGTCACAGTTTCCTCTTGGGTTGGGGATCTAACATAAAAAAAGGTGTGGAAAAAACGAAAAATAATATTAACAAATAACATAAGAAATAACAATCGAGAGAACAGGAAAATAATTATTGAAAAGGGAGAGAACTACTACAATGACGCCGCAGTACATATATATGCCTACAAGCGAGTATATTTACTCTCACTCTCACTTATCATTATGATATACGCGGACTCGAGGAGTAGATAATACGAGAAAGTTCATTCTTTGAATTATTATGATATCGTAGTTCGAACACTTTTCGTCACTCCGTTTTATTCCTCGTTCTGGACAAAATTCATAACATATTCAAGTAGGAACCGGACGTATTAGTTATTTTCTTTGCGTACTATTTACCTTCATTGAATATTATTCAGTAGGGTTTCAGTAGGAAGGATGACTTCTGCTGAGGAACGCTTCTCATGTGTAGTATCTTGTTCAAATACTTCGAATATAGTATGTTTTGATGAATGTTATTCGAAAGCACTTTGGGAGTACGTAGCTCCATCAGCATTTCCTGTCTGGGTCACTGGCCTTTCTTCTGCAATACTTTTAATTTTGTCTGCTTTATTTTCTGGACTCACTCTAGGTCTTATGTCCCTAGATGTTATTGGTCTAGATATAATTGCGCAAGCGGGAGAGGTTGAAGAGAGAAAATATGCTAAAGCTATTCTTCCTGTTAGGTCGAAAGGGAACTTGTTGCTCTGCACGTTATTGCTTGGAAATACTGCAGGTAAATTGTAATTACATTGTTTTTTATCTTTTTATTCCACTGTTCTAGTGAATGCATTTATAGCAATTTTGTTAGCTGATTTAACAGATGGACCAATAGGATTAGTCACTTCCACCCTGGCAATCGTCACTTTTGGTGAGATAGCACCTCAAGCTGCCTGTTCGCGGCATGGTCTGGCCATCGGAGCACATACGATTTGGATTGTTAAATGCTTCATTGTTTTGCTATTTCCGTTCGCATGGCCAATATCTAAGTTATTGGATAAGATACTTGGACGTGATTTAGGAAACTTTCACACACAAGATGAATTGAAGCACTTAGTTAAAATTCACGTGGAACATCCTGATGCACGCGTTGAATTTGGTACAATATCCTCACATGATGGGAATATGCTAACTGGAGCCCTAGAATATAAAGAAAAACGTGTATTCGATGTGATGACAACGTTGGATAAAGTTTTTATGATTGATATTCACACGAAATTGACGTTTGCTGTGCTCATGAGTATATATAAGAGTGGGTTCACACGTATCCCAGTGTATGAAACTTCTCGGGACAATATAGTCGGAATTTTATTTACAAAAGATTTGATTCTTATAGATCCAGATGACGAAATCGAAGTATCGGCTGTGCTTGCTTTCCATGGGAACAGAGAAGGAGGTTATGTTCGATCAGTAAGTGACAATACGACGCTTGATAAAGTTTTCTTGGAATTTAAGGCTTCATATTTACATATGCTTGTAGCTTTGGGGCCAACGGATCATAGTGAGAAGCTTTTTGCAAAAGCTTCTACTCATGAGTGTACTGATGATCCAATTGAATCTCAAAAGATCACGGGAATCATCACGCTAGAAGATGTCATCGAAGCAGTGATCAAAGATGAGATAATCGACGAAACTGATAACTATATTGATGTAAATGATGCTCAATCCCGAGTCAAGTGGCGAGGTAGCGCAAGACGACCAAATCCAACAAATTTTATGAAGCTGTTTGAGCACAAGCATTTTGAAGGGTATGAACGGAAGCTTTCACCGAGCGAAATCAATGCCATCGTTGCATTTTTATCTGTGAATGTTCCAGAATTCAAAGAAATCTCAAGATTTGAGCCTGGGGTCCTGAGAAAGCTAGTTCAAATATCGACACTTGTTGAAGAAGATGATGTTACGGGAGATGAGTTTGATGTAAATCATGTCGAACAGGCTGAATCACCAAACACAATAATTTGTACTCCTGGTGTGCATACATCAATCGGATCTGAGTCTGGAATGCTATATTGTAAGGGCGTTCCTTCTGATTTATTCACGCTTGTACTACAAGGGCGTGTTGTTATCATTGCAGGCTCCGACAATTTTGCATCTGAGATTGGTCCGTGGTGTTATTTGGGTCAAAAAGCATTAACAACTAGTCCAGAGACCAAATATATTCCAGATTTTCGTGCATTTAGGAAAGATGGCAGCACCATTAGGCTTCTTCGAATTCGAAGAGATGATTATACTAATGCTTTGAATTCTGCAAAAATTAGAGCACTCGAGGTTAGTAATAAACCTTAAGGCACAGCTATCAATCTGAGGGCTGATGAACTTGATCTTTATTTTGCCCATTACTACGATATCAATATATCAATAGTGGGTTGCAGACTTTCAAAAGTAATATCTAATTAAGTTACTACCTGTACAGTTGTATTTTCGTCAAAATAATCTCAAGAGACCCCCATTGTGAAGAGACTTGAGGAAAATTAATTACTCATGATATCTTCGCAAAATATTGACCAAACCTTGATAAGAAAATTTTCCACACTAAAAAGAACTTATTATTTTGATAAATTAAGAATTTCCCATTTGACTTACTTCCAATTATGAACACTGCTACCTACTGCACGATGTCCAACACCGTTATAGTAATGATATCTTGCTTTAGGTGAGTTCGAATGGCCAAATCCATATAGATCAAGCTCATCACACATCTTTGTTTTACCAATTTGAAAAAAGTGTAGAAAAAATACTTGTATAACCTGGAGGAGAAGAAACACTGCAATTAAACCTGATGATGGAGTTTTACCACCTTTGTACATTTTTCTAAGCGCAATATAATGCACAAATACGTATCTTACCGCCATCTGTAATACCGATTTGCGAGCTTCTAAATAGAAGTGAGCGATATTCTTCCGTCACAACGTTATTCAAAGATATATTCCACCTCATCTACCCACCTTTTAATATCCATTTTACGCTCGTTACTATACGAGGAGCTAGGAGCAATACCTTTACATCAGGCCGATCCTAATCACAAACTTAAACAATAGGCTTTGCAGAAACGAACTTGTACTTTTTTGATCACAGTATATAAACTTGCAAAATTTTCCCACTTTACAGAAAATGAAGACTCTGCGCATGCAATATCTCATATACTTACTGAAGTTCGCGATACAATTATCGTTGCATTATTCTCAAGTGGAAGATTTGGTACACTCTGGGGTGAAATGTTCAGAACTGACGGGAACGTAGATAAATAAAGTTCGTTTACTCCTATCTTTATCCCTTTTCGATTATCAAGAGAACCGTCGTCCTGACCCAAAACAAATTATTATTTGAACTATTACTTCAGTTGTATTTACATACTCGCATGTGACTGTGAGTATAGCCTTTTGTCCATAGAGCATTGAACAGTCTATATGAAACTTTCTTTCCAACAAACTTTGTATACCTAAATGTCGGAGATTTTTAGATCAAATACATTGCATGATAAGGACAATACCCTTTTGTAGGAGCCTGATTCAGTCTCATTACTAGACTATGTTGATCAATTTCATCACCTTGACGTCTTTCTAACAAGTTCCCACTATTCCCGACCTTTCAAAAGAATGGAGATCACACATATTTCAATAATAGACATACCAGAGCACATCTACTCATATTTTTTTCTCGAAGAATATCATCAAAACTGATTGGAAGTTCTTGTTGAGCTTCTCGCTAAAACTTTTCTTTCAACATCAAGTAATAGATTTTGTGTAATTACCTTCAAACCATACTTATTGTAGTTATCACTTGAACACAGAATATAAGTTAGGCTTAGGCACGGCGAAGGAGTGCGACAAAAAAATCTCACCTAGTCACAAATATATCCCGGCTATGGAGAACTCCTTTTCGACCCAAAAGCCTACGGTCTATAGGCAAAATCAACGGTAAATCGAGAATATATCTTGATTTCTCTTCAATCCCCTATGAAAGTGGCACTAAATCTTGTATTCAACACGATGAAAACTTGGAGCGAACCTCTAGAGAAATATCTGCTTTATCATTCCCGTTTCGAATAAATAAGCAAATATTCATGTACAAGACATAAAGTGTCAGACAGTAATTTGCAGATTTCAACCTCATCGAAGTTCTGCTCTTTCTCTCCCCTTCACCCCTTCACTCCTTCACCAAAGTTGGATATAATGATGTTTGCATTGTCTCGAGTACATAAAAAACCTACGAACATAATACTCGTGATACTTTTTATGCTCTTATTAATTTTTCATCAAATACAAAATAGTGAAGTTAGAGTTAAGAACAGACAACAAAACGGTTGTCGCTTCCAACATCCAACTTCCAAGCTTCCAACTTCCAAGGTTCAAGCTTCCAATTATATCCAAGCCAGGGTCCCAACACTCTGTCCATAGCTTTTGAACTTCGAATAAAAAATTGAATTTGAACAAAAATAAAAAAATTAAATCCACGTATTCAGCAGATTATTAATTATATGGTATAGGTCCCCCCCAAGTACACCACAACCCACAAAGGCAAAATGCTTACAAAAAGGCGCGACATCCCTTTTTGCTTTTTGAACTCGAGTAGAAATCTAACGAAACTTTATTCTTTCAGATCCGGGTCAAAACAAAAAAATGGGAACCACAATAAGTATGAGTATGTTTAAACATATAAAACAAATTGTCAATCATCACCTTTACGTTTAACGCTTGTTTGAATGCTATTTTGCTCCGAAACCTCAAAATTTGCAGCGAAAGTTTCACTTAGGCGCCTCCCGCCCTGATTCTTTGAAAAGGGACTCTTCATGAAGTTGCGGTGTGGGATATCACGAATATCAGTTTCGCCCTCTGGAGAAGATCTTAAGAGCTGTGGGACTTTCGAATGCGGGGTTGATAGCTGTTCATTGCCGCTTCGAAAAAATCTACTATCTCTTAAGCTTAAGTCAGGGGTATCATTTTTAACCGTTGAATCTTTCCTGTCGCACTCAAAATTTTCATTTCGTAGGCCAAGTCTTCGTATTTTTGATGTATGATATCTTGGCGAATCAGGAATTGATTTTTGGTCAACTTGGTCCATAATTTCAATGGGAGCTTGAACCTTCCACTGTGGAAGTGTTCTGGTATACTCATTTTGTAACAGCTTATTCCGAAAGTTCGTTGAGTCAGTCTTTGACTCTGAAGACCTTGGTACCAGAACTTTCTTACTTTCTTCAGAAGCATGGCACTCTGACAAATTTTTCAAAGTTAACGATGTTTTTGCATTTAACTCTTTGGCCTCTGGGGATTCGGATATATTTACATGTGAAAGGTTTGATTCCGTGTCACTCGTGTATAAACTGAACTGTTGAGCTTCCTTGCCTAAAATATTACCATTGATATTAGAGCCTACAAGATTTTCTGCATAGAGAACTTCGTTTGTTGAAGGGTTTGATCTTGAGCTCAAGGCAACAGCATTATCACTCCATTCTCGTGATAGCGATGAAGCTTTAACTTTTGATTGTGTGCTATTAATTTTTTCTTCCATACTATCATCCATGTCACCCTGTAATCTAATGTGACCATTTTCTTTGAAGTCAGAAAATGGTGGGCGTTCCTGTGGGGCACCCCTTTGTTCATCAGAAAGAATTTCGGAAATACTAGAGAATTTATCTAAGATAGTTCTTTCCACAACTTCAGTTTCACGCCTACCATTTACAAAACCAGTAAATCCCAGCACACGCTTAGAGGTCTGATCCAAATCTCGCGAGTTGTCCCGCATGAGCGCACGAACCGGCAAATCGTAAGGACGGTTCCCGAAAGGCTGTTCTATCTGCTCAGCAGCAGCCTCAATTCCAAATAATGCTAATGATAATAACGTTGTGACTGGCACGACACCAAAAACACCTACTTCATGTACAAGAATAAACGGAAGGGAGCAAACATAAACCATAAGTGTGCACTTTAAATGTGTAATGATACAACCTGGCGGAGGCTGGTTTACCACCTTCTCACACGAACCATAATTATCCATTATAGAAGCAACTTCGGCATGAACTGTAGAAGCGATGGCAGGAGGCATGTATCCACGTCTAAAAGCTTCCTGCACACAACCTCTGAGAGCTTCTAAGCAAAATAAAACCTTGTTTGATGCCCCAAAAAGACCTTCTAAATCATCTGAATCTAATGGTGTTGTTAACCTTTGCACAACAGAAGCATCTGTGATTGATGTTCCATTGAGTCTGTCCGCTACACACTCCTTAAGAGTACTTATCAACGCAAGTGCTCTGGCTGCCAAGATTGGATCGTCTGGGGCTACCCAAGTACAGAAGGTTCCACCCAAATTTTTGCAATAAAACAAAATATTTCCCAAGCAAGTTCTTCCATACCACCAGCGTTCGTGAGCGTTGTTCCACCGAAACACGAGCATAAAACCCATTGGAAGTCCTAGAACACCATGCATGAAGTTAGAAAGAGGTTTCAAATTGGCCCCAAGACGAACTTTAGCAAAAGCAGCGGCACATGCGAATGTAGTGCTCAATAATGTTGGTTGTAAGGGTCCAAGTTCTCTATTTAACAGCCACCGAGGATTACGACCAAAAACAGAGCTGAAAATTCCAGAATCGTTAAAATCAAGCGGATTCTCTGGATACAGGATCAGTGAAAGAACAAAAAGCGACACACCAGAAACTGAAAATAATAATAGTCTAGTTGTTTTTGATGGATCTCGAGTGATCCAAATATTTATCATTCGTTGCTTTGTTCGTAAAGCAATATCATATACATCTCTGTACACTCTATCAATCCATAAAATTCGCGTTTCAGCTATTGAGAAAGCATCGGGATCAAAATCATTTTCATCATCATCAGAGTTACCACCATTGTTGCTATCCCCACCACCTCCAAAACCATCATCATCATCACCACCACTTTGTCTCAGAGCGTACGTGAAAGTGCCAACATCACTTTCCATGTTTTTAATTTTATCTATTCCAGGTACGCCCTTCTTCTTGTCTATCACAAAGAAGTTGCTTTGATGCTTGTTGTTGTTGTTGTTGTTGTTGTTGTTGTTGTTGTTGTTGTTGTTGTTGTTTGTTTCTTTACTTGAGTCTGTCTTGAAAATCTTTTGTGTAAAAACTTTGGTTTCCAGTTCTTCCGAATCAGAGTATTTCTTTACCGAAGCATTTCTCGCACTAGATTTTCCTATACTATTATCAGTAAATGTGGTATTACTTTCGTTTGCAGTTCCCGATTTCCTTGCACCTGGCTCCCGCATTGATGGAGGTAACAGTGTGTCGTCCGCAATTTTTTTATTCAAGTCAGGTGTATCACGCCTGGATGTCTGTGACTCTTGAGAAAGCTTCAAAGAATCATCATCTCGAGATCCTGGACTGCTTTCATTTACAATTGTCCTAACAATTGATCGGAATTTTTTAGTAGGTTGTGGGTTAGCTTTTACCGCGAAACGAGAAAGTGTGTGTGCTCCCAATTTTTGACGTGTTGAGAACGAATTTGAAGTTAGCAGGAGCGTGGAAAGCTGCATCTTGCCCTCACAGAAACCTCATTCAAAGCGCAGAGCTTACTCGACCATTCTACGCGAGTTTTGTATACGTTCCACGCAAATGCTCTTATTTGATGCAAAAGTTGCACAGAGGAAGCTTTCGCCGTTGCGCGAAGGGGAATGTGGAATGGAAATTTGTGAAAATTTTACCTTTGTATGGTCATATGTAAATTTTTCTATTTTCTATTTTTCTTTGATATTCTTTCCATATGTGATTCCATCTTTCGAATATGCTTTTTATCAGTTTTATATGCGTTCGACCATTTTGCATCGAAACATCTATCTGTCTACGTATATCGCTAAAAAATTTTGCTCATTGCCTTGGTTATTTGGACTGCTACTGGGCCAGGACGAAATTTTCAACTCCAATAATATCACTCTCTGTGCCTATCTAAAGCGGCGGCAAATATGCTGGGTATTAACGTATTATTTTGACAGGCGTGGCCTGTGGTAGGCGGCGAGTCTTAGTCTCAAACTCTAGACACAACTAGAGGCGACCAGTGAAGAGTTATTGGACAGACAAAAAAGCTTGTTCTCAATAATCCGATAGATATATCCGTGTTAAGTGTGGTAAAAGTGCACGTGTCCAGTCTTAATATCAATATCATATATACGTGCTTTCGAGGAGGTCGAAAGGGAAATGCGACCAAAACTAGAAGATTTGAAAGAAGAGTGGTTCTGTAAGCTAGTCGGTGAAAGAGTTCCGGAATTGAAATTGAAATACACGAAAAAGTCAGGCCAAACACTCTTTTCCAATTGTGTTTTACCGAAAGGAAAGCGAATTTATTCTGAAGAATCCGCCATAGTTATTCCCTTAAAGAGAGATTGTGTATGTTTGATTTGTTCCAACTGTGTGAGAGTTTTAAACATGTTCGCCCAAGAGTGCAAGCTGAAACTTGAAAGAAAAAGTTATTTTAGATGCCCTTTTGGCTCTAATTGTAGAGAAATGTTTTGTAGCGAGACATGTATGAATGAAGCATGTTATGGGATGGAGAATGATGCTGTAGGGTGGCACAGCTTGACATGTGTCGCCAATCTACATCCTGGGCATCCTTTTTTTGAGCTTGACGCTCTCTCAAGAAATAGTCATGAAACATTTCTTTTCGTATGGAGAGTTATAGCTCATTCAATTGCAAGGGCAAGCAAGGAAAATGGGGATGTGTTGACTGAAATTTTAACTTTATTTAGCTTAAATGCACCACTCCCGTGGAGTCAAATTGTTGTGAGAAGTCTATATCCTGAACTTGTAGACGGGCCTGAATTCGAAGGAAAGGACTTGACTGCTTTCTGCAGTAACTTTGAGGAGTACATGGTATCACAAGGATCAAAGCTTGTTGGAATAAAGCAAGGGCTAATTGAAGAAGCTTGGAGTCTCTTTGATCTTGGACTGCGAAATAACAGGCAACTGCCAAGTGAAATTGTCGAACCTTTTTTGAATCCTGCACTTTTTTTTCATGTTGCCAGTGCAATTGAGGCTTCTGCTCTGACGCTATCATCTAGATCTGGACACTTGCTCGAGAATAGGATAGGACAGATTATGGGCAATATTGGTGAAGCGAACATGACATTCTCTGCTGCAGATAAATCCAACTCATTGATGATTTCTCCTTTGATGTCAATTGTAAATCACAGCTGCTGCCCAAATTCCCGACTAGAACTGGAATATAGGCATAATTCTTTGTGTGCAACTCTAATATCTCTTCGTCCAATCGGTTTCAATGAGGAGCTGACGATATCTTATGTACTTACGAATCAAAATATAGTTAGACGTCGATCTGATTTGTATTTGCTACATAATTTTATTTGTGGGTGCAGTAGATGTAAATATGAATCTCGACAGATTCAAGACATATGCATTAGAGAACTGCAATGCCTTTCAAATCAAGCTTACGATGAGAGTAATTATCTCGATTCTGAAGTGATATTGAACGAGTTGATTCGATTAGATACTACAGAATGTAAAACTTTGCATAATTTGGGTGTTTCATTACTTTCTCAAGGTAAATGGCAGAGAGCTCACAAGATATGGAAGATAAGTTATTTACGATCTCCCCACAATCGGATTTTAGCACTACAGAGAAGAAAAGAACGTGCTTTTCAATTAACTTGTAGCAAAGAAGGAAGGAAAAAGAAGAAGGAAGGAAAGAAAGAATTGAAATACAACATTCTCGCTCAAGGTATTTGGATTTCTTCAGATAATATTTTGACTCGGGATCAATGCAATCACTGGATACAATTAGCAGAGAACTATGCCTCCACGCATAATGGATGGTCAACGAACCGCCATATTGATGTTCCTACTACAGATATACCCATTTGCGTGATTCCAAAGTTATTGAAAGAATGGACTGATCTAGCGCAAAAAGTCATAATTCCAACTATTGCTAGAATGTTAGAATTACGCACATATAAGCCTTGTGTACGTATTCATGATGCGTTTGTAGTGAAGTATACAGCAGAAAGTGGTCAAAATTATCTACCTATTCATAGAGATCAAAGCTCGCATAGTATTACACTGGCACTAAACGACAAGCATGAATTTTGTGGAGGCGGAACATATTTTGAAGAGTCAAAAATTACAGTCTGTCCAGATTTAGGCAATCTTGTGATGTTTCAAGGTGACTTGTTGCATGGGGCTGCTCCAATCACAGGTGGAAAGCGATACATAATTGCTGCATTCTTTTGCATGTGACTTCCAAGTAGAAGCTAACAGATTACATTCAAATACTATGCTGCTCACTACCTCCCAGTATTATTATTAATAAAATAAATGAACCGCTTGTGTACAGGGTTACTCTCTTTGAACTTTCAAGTCCATGCCCTACTTTTCAAAAAATTCCATGCCCTAACGCACCTTCAAATAATAAAGCAACAAGTAGAAGAGCCATGGAAAACCTTGCATTCACTATTTCTGAAAAAGGTACGAATCCAATGGTTCCTAAGGGTGTTCTAATGTGTGGTAAACTAGAGATATTGAGTAAAGCAGGATCTACAGCATAAGCTCGACTTCCACGAAAGCGAGAATCTCGAATATGCTTGTATATGCCACGTCCCATCCATGAAAGATTTGAAGTTTTTTCATTAGTATATGCGATTGATTCAAAGTCAAGGATAAACGCAGGTAGGAGCGATAAGAAAGTAACTAATCCAATGATTGAAAGCGTTGTACCATTTGATACATTATGGGCAAACTGGTCCGTTAGAGGTGTTTTAGTCACTAACTCTGTAACTATGCCTGAAAGGAGCCCAATCATAGCACAGCGACCATTCACTAATTCCGGAAGAACACCATCAACTCCAAATAAAAGGAGGTTATCTACATTCAGTGTGTAACTCAAGATAGAGTTTTGATCCTCTTCCACAGTTTCATTATTTTCTAATCCTGGTTCGAAGTCCTCTTTCGTAGATTTACTTTTGGAAACAGAAAATACACCGCGACGAAGGTTCTGAGAAGGGGAAACGTTAAATCCATGACAACTTTTTTGCAAATGTATGCTTAGCAAAGACCTCGAGACTTTACTCGGAGCCGTGCGCATTTGAATAGGTTTAACCGAAAAGTTGACGTAGGAAAACATTTCGGTCGAGGAAACACTTTTTTCTCAAGAAAAAACTTTGCGACATGGGTTTTTTCGCCGAAAATTTTTAGTTTTTGCCGAAAAAATTTTGGCCCCAAAACAAGAAGAGAAGAAAAACAACTCGACACACAATGTACTCCGCTATGTTTAGTATTCCCTCCGGGGGCCCTCCCGGGGGGACACACACACAGGAGCTGTGGTATTCCCTGCGGGGCACAGATGCGAGATTGCAGTCTGTTTCAAGAGCAGATAAGTGTCCTTGTCATGCATGTTGAGCGCGATTCTCAACCCCTATTTTTGTTGCTTTTCTTCTCGTATTTTGTCCCACAAAATTTTTTCGGCAAAAACTAAAAATTTTCGGCGAAAAAACCCATGTCGCAAAAACTTTTTTTTCCGTCAAGAACAGTGAAGGAATGGAATACTACACAGAACTTCGTATAGTTCTTTCTTCCCTAGTTTCGAACAGAATCTATATCTTAGTCAAAACGACAAATAAATTGGCTATATTAGTACGCTCGGTTCGGCACTTTACAGAAATATGAGAAATAAGATTTTAGCAAAGGGGGATGGATTATTACACATTTGCACTATTCAGTTTTCGCTTTAGCTTTTTTTGAGGTTGGGGGTTCCTTTTTTCCTTCGAGAGAGTATAGGGGTCGCCCTATATGCCTATATATCGGTTTATAGAAGCAACCAGTATAGGAAAACAAAATAAGAAGAGTATTTTTAAAGCAGCTATCCCCTGTGTTAGAGTTACAACACTAACTACCTAAACCCTAAACCTAGATTAGATTATTTCACACAGAGTTGTATTTCGATCTTCACTATTTTACACTATTTTCACACACTTTTCACAATCTCATTTCACAACTCGATTTAGGGTATTCTCAGCGTTAGCCACGACACCGTTTTCATTTATAAATATCTATTTAGCGCTAAAGACGAGTCGTAATAACGCTATTCTTGATTTCTCTGAGTCGAAATTCATCAAGAAACGCGTCATTGAAGAATCGATTTTTAAGATTTTTTTTTGGAAATCATTAACAATTTTACAGGCTAAAACAAGCGTTAAAGTTGACTTTTGCATTTTTTTCATAATTTTTCGTAAATTTGAGGAAAATGAAAGGTCACCAAAGAAATTACGCTATATTAAATTTGCTTTATGAGATTTTAACCAAAACTTCAAAATACATCAAACCACCTCTTAAACCAAGTGATACTGATCACGCTCCAAATGTTGCAGATATAACAAACCGATTGGTAGATTTATTAACAAAAGGAGGAAAAGAGCTTCATTCCAAAGGACTGAAATTGATTACTATTCATAGCAAATCATCTAATGCAAGCTTTCAAGATTTTATTTCGAATATAAAACTTGAAGATCTTTATTTGGGACAACCACTTGCAAATGCTGATGCTGATGCACATGAAACTTCAATTGCAACAACTGCTGAGGCAAATGCGAATGCAAATGCAAATGCAACTGCAAATGCAAATGCAACATCTGAAATTGATGCTCATATCAAACTTTCTAACAATACTGCAGGTCGACAATTGCTTAATAGCATTGAAAAGGAACATTCGAATATTCACAGTTTATTAGAAATCGAAACAACAAATGCGGTATCTGTATTTGAAATTCTTATTGAACTTTTTAAACAGGTTGATATCATTAACTTTAAACTTGATATTCAATACAAGATGCATAATATCCTTGATATTTCGGATAAGCAATACATTCAAGATTCTACTTTACTTCCGGTGAAGAAGAAATTTCTATTTCTCTATTGGTTTGCGTTTGATTCCAATGTTAATTACATTCAGTTATGGATGAAAAATTTTCAATCATTTATGACTCCAGTTCATTCTCATGCTTTTAGAGAATGGGAATCTGATGTCAATGACATTCAATTTAATCCCGAGGAACCTGAATCCGTTTTTGAGGTATCTCGTGAAAAAGCTTTCAAGAAATTTATTACGTCGATTAAGACGAAAACGGTTTTCAATTTCAAACCAGTTGGTCCCTTTATGGAGAGAAAAAGACCGCAAGAGTCAACTCCAAAGAATCAAAATCAAAATCACAATCAAGACAAACGACCGAAGGTCGCATCCAAGAAAGTTGCATGCTCGATGTGCAAGGAAAGAAAAAATATTGAAAGTTTTCATCCAGAAAACAAGTGTTTCTGGTTCATACGAGATGAAAATGGCAACATCATCGAAAACCCAGAGGGTGAAGCCAAAAGAAAATCATATTTTGATAAGAAGAAAAATACTTCAAATAAACCTTATTCTGTACCAACTGTATTACTTTCAAATATTCCAAATTCAAATGACAAGAATTATATTTATTCTGAAAAATCAAACATCTATTTACTTGATTCTTGTGCAAATATTCCCATCGTTCGAAAACCTGTATCAAATGCCATATCGTGTGACGTACACATCAATACTTTAGAACTTAAATCATCTGTTCATTCGAAATCTTTTGGCATTACTCATGTTATTGCTATTGACACCAACTTAAAACCAGTAAAAATAATTTTCAAGGCATATTATATTCCATCATATAGTTTAACTATGGAAGAGAACTTCAACGTACTTCCAGCATATCATTTCTGTAAGATAAATAGAAAGAATGGAACATCTCCAGATCCTCAATTTAAAATTGATGGTATCGAATCAACATTTTCATTAATTGCAACGGATAATTCTATTGTACATTTCAAAACTGATTTACACAATCAAATGCCTATATTATCACCAGTTCCGAATACGGACACTATTACGTCAGACTATATGCGTGTCGTAGATCTTACGGAGAATTTACAGACTCCGAATAATCCTCAAATATACAAGTTAAGCAAACAAAAATCATCTGAATTACTTGCTATGCAGATACATCAACAATTCGGTCACGCACCATTTCAAAAGATTAAATTATCATTGGGAAATAAGAACCTGCACAGAAGTGTAGAGGCTCCCATATCTGTTATCTCGCAATCTGTCCTTCATGAACTTCAAAATCTGCATTGTGAAGATTGCCAATTGGCAAAGAAGAATCAAATTCAACATCCTCAAAGTTCTAAGATTAGACGATCAAATATTCCATTTCAAATTGTATATGTGGATATGTGTTATAATCCATATTATTCAGATATTAAAGTAAATAAGAAATCATCTACGAGTGAAAAAATGCTCAAGAAACATATATTCAATGTAGTGCAATCATTTTCTGATTCACGATATCTATTTCAAACTGCTTATAATTGTCCATTTGCGCTTGTATTCGTTGATGAAACAACGCGATGGAAAGAAGTTGTACCTCTAGAAGACAAAACAATTACATCTCATATCAAAGGATTTTTATATTTCCGTAACAGAGTCATCGAAGCTATGGCAAAGTTACAATCAAACCCAAATGTCATCAATAAGACTAATCTGAACATACCAATAGAGGATATAAAGAAAATGAATCCAAATAATATCACCTTTGAAATATTTAAGTTTGATTTTCCTATTCAAACTATCAGAACTGATCAAGAAGCAGCTATAGAATCTTCCGTATTTCAAGACTTCATTAAAAATTACTGGAACTTTAATACAATCGAAGAAAAACCTGTCACTGATGATGATATCATCGATGTCAAATCATTCATAGAGAAAAATCAAAATAGACGATCTTCAAACATCATTCTCAAATTTAGAAGTGCAACTATGCAAACAGTTCCAACAAATCAACATCAATTTAACGGTATTGCTGAACGTGCTATCCGTACAATCAAAGAAAAAGCTGCACAAAATTATGAAACTGCATTCAAAACATTTAATAATAAAGATAAGAAAGATGCCATAACTTTATGGTGGTTTTGGTCTATGCATTATGCAGCGACTATTTCAAATTTACTTCCCATCAGTGTTAACAATAAAATTGAACCAAGTCCATATTTTCAAATCTCCGGAGAAACAATACATGCCAATCAACTTATTCCATTTTGGGATACAGGATATGCAATTATACTTGATCATGCAAAAAAGAAAGGACATAATATGAGACATGAAAGTCGTGAAGAAGTCCGATATTTAACATCATTCCTGTTAGGAAAATTACCATACCCAGTTCATTTAAAATGGGTCACATACAATCAATATATAAAGAACGAAACTCCTATCACTCAAAGTATAATGCAACAGCTCATCGTAAAACACACTGATACAAATTACACTTATGATACATTTGCTAAACCAAGCAATTCAAATCAAAATTCAGAAGATATTGAAGAAATCCTAGTAAATGATGGAAAAACAGAGTTAGAGCTTGAGTCCGATTCGCTTGAAGATGATCTGTCAAATACTGAAACTCCTGAAGATGCGCAACAAATCGGCTGTGTAGAGTTACTGAACTCTGATTCCGTACATCATGAAGCTATTCCAGCTAATGTGATGTATGTTGAGTCGGATGATATTGGTGATTCAGGCATGGTAAACATTTGCTTCGGTGACGATGATGACTTGACGGAACTCAACGAGTTTGAGTTAGACACAGTTCTGATAGATGATTCCACATGTGGATTATATGAAACAACTGCTGAAGATAATTATACCAAATTGAATAGACTTCCTGAAGATGAAGCAATGAAATATTACTGTTTTGCTACAAGCAGACAATCGAGTGACGATACTCTCAAACCTCAAATGACATTAAATCAATTTTCACAACATCAAATTAAAGCAGCGGTTGATAAAGAATTACAAGGCATTCTAGATCAAAAAGTGATGCATGAAGTCAATTTACCATCTCAACAAATTAAGAATCTCAAAATATTATCACTTAGAATGTTAGTTACTGTCAAACAAGACAATACTTTAAAAGCACGCCTAGTTGCTCGTGGATTTTTACAACGAGAAGGCATAAATTATTTTCAAACATATTCTCCTGTTATAAGAACAGCATCATCAAGATTATTAATTCAAATTGCTGCAATTACCGGCAAACCAATTTGGCAGCTTGATGTAAAACAAGCTTTCCTCCAAGCCAAAATTGAAGAAGACGTTTATGTCAGATATAACAATAAAATTTACAAACTCGAAAAAGCTCTATACGGAACAAAACAAGCCTCTCGTGCTTGGAATAAAACAATCACCGAAGGATTAATTGCCTATGGATGTTATCAATGTAAATATGACCGTTGTATGTTCATTAAAAAATGTCCAGATAATAAAAAATTTCAATTAATTATGGCAGTGTCAACAGACGATGTCATAATAGTCGCCGATGAAACAAACTGGCACCAACTACTCAATTTCATCTCTGCAGAACATGGAGGTTTATTTAAACTCTCTCAACGTGGACCATGCACAACTTTTAACGGCATAGAAATTAAGATTGATCCTCAAAATCGTCACAAAATATCAATGAATCAAAATACTCACACACGCTTAGCTATTCAGAAGCTATGCGATAAATTCAAACTTCACTGTATTTCTGAGAGAAAAAATCTACCGGACTATAAAATGAAAACACCTTTGAGTGAAAGAGACAAACAACTCTGCAATGAAGCAGAAATCAAAGAATATCAATCCATCGTAGGAGCATTAATTTGGATTGCAACTCAAACGCGTCCAGACCTCCTTCATTTTGCTCAGAATGCAGCTCGGGCAAGTAAAAATCCAAACATTATTCAACTTCAAAAAGTCCGAGAATCGATAGGTTATTTGAAAGCCAATCCTGAAATGTCCATTGTTTATGATGGAGAAAACATCGATGAACTTCGATTGATAGCATATAGTGATTCTGATCACAGATCGCGTTCAATTTTTACTCAAACTATTCCAGAAGACGATACCAAGCGTAATCGAAGCACAAGCGGCTATGTAATCATGGCTGGTTCTGGTGCAATTGCGTATAACGCGAAATTACAATCAAGAGTAGTACCAAGTTCAAAAGATGCAGAATTTAATGCAGCTTATTTGTGTATACAGCATATGAAAAAACTTCAAGGTTTATTAAAGGAACTTGGATATCCACAGACAAAAACAATATTATTCATGGATAATTTACCATGTATTAGAACGTTCGTTGGTGATAATGACGGACACCTTGATTTCTCATCAGATGCTCTCGAACTTGACATGATAAGAGAAGCGAAACAGAACAATGAATTATATCCAATTTCAATTCGAGGAACAGAGAATATAGCCGACGTTTTTACAAAGGCTAATGCCCCGAATTTCTCACAAATTATATCTTTTATTACAGGAAACAAGCTTTCTGCTGTCAAAATGCAAGAACATCATTTCGAACTGATTAAAGAAGGATACGTTGGATCATTAAGTTCCGCGGATTTTCCTACTTTTACAGAGCTCAAACAACATTTACTTACACAACACAAAATTGAAGAAATACAACTACCAAAACAACTACCAACTGTCAATATTGAAGCACAGACACAAAAAGAACAAAAAACAAAGAACAACAAGAAAAGAAAATACAAAAGAAAAAATAAAAATAAAAATGAAACATCAGCCTATGTCCGATCAATGCTGACGTCCGAGAATCAGCATAGCATAGGAAGTTAGTCTTGCAGGGGGTGTGTTAGAGTTACAACACTAACTACCTAAACCCTAAACCTAGATTAGATTATTTCACACAGAGTTGTATTTCGATCTTCACTATTTTACACTATTTTCACACACTTTTCACAATCTCATTTCACAACTCGATTTAGGGTATTCTCAGCGTTAGCCACGACACCGTTTTCACCCTGTGTGGGACGCCCATACTAGGTAAAGTAGCAAAGTGTTCTAGAACAGTTCAAGTGTTTTTCAAAAAAAGAAAAAAAACACTTCAAGTGATTTTGAAAGGTGTTCAAGGCGAATTTTGACACAGATGAACTGTTTTTACAACCCGGATCATTTGAACTGTTTTTGTGATTTTTTGGTAACTTTGAACGCTTGAAGTGTTCAAAATTCGTGTGAACAGATGAACTGTTTTTGTCTATTTTTGCCATTTCTGAACGGTTGCAGTGTTCAGAATTCGAAAGAATACTTGTGAACACTTGAATAGTTTGCGTCAGTTCAGAGCACTTGAAGTGTCTTCGACCGCAAGGTCTGAACAGTTGAAGTGATTTCTATGCAGTTAATGAATACAGTTGAAGTGGTCACACTCTCGAGGGAGTCGCGATAGAAAAAAAAAAGAAAGATGAAGATTTAGGCATATACGGACAAATCAAAGCACACTAACTCTATATAATTAATCCAACTTTTGCTCTCACCTTCATAAACTAAAAAAAAAGCAGAATACCGTAAACAAAGTATTCTTAACCCGTTTCAAAAAAAATCTGAGCGTTTGAAATCATCATCCATCCCTACATTCGGCGCGAATCTGGAATATTCGATACGAGGCTGTGGACGTAAGTATTCTTCAACTCGTCGTGCGCGTATTTTCCAAATACTTTCATAGGGAACATTCGAACTTGAGAGACGATTGCGTTGGCACTCACAGTTTCAAAAATTTTCTTCGTATCCTTAGTACTATCTCTGTACAACTTGAAATTGCAATCGCTGTCATTCATTTCACTGAGAGTAGAGTTCACTCCAGATGATATCGCGTACTTATCCTGCAACGGGTAGTCTATTTTTAGTTTTTGGATAGTCGCGGCTACAATTTTTTTGTTACCAATCTCTAAGAGAGCGGCAAAGAGCAAAATGCCAACTCGAACAATTTCTTTGCCATTTTCATCTGTGGTTTCGTATTCTACGAACGTGAGTGGCGCGTTTTCTGTATCATCGACAACGTCACACTCAAATGTCCACAATCCAGCAGCTTCGCCATTCGGTGGTGCTAAAGTTTTACATTTTTTCTTGAATTTTTTCACCTGCAGTTTGCACGACTCATAAATTCTTTCAGCTGCTTCTTGACAGTCAACAACAGGTTTATTAGAACTTAATCTAACTATTTTTTTAATGCAAAACATAATGGACGATTGAATTCGAAACTGTTCCTCGCTCGAGTAACGTTTTAACTTTGAAATCACAAGGTGCAGCGCGTTATTTTGCAAAGTTTCTGCGCTCGCGTTTTGATCATTTTTCAAGAGTAAAATGCCATCGATGTTGTTCTCTCTGAATAGTCTTTCAATTTTTTTTTTGCTAGCATCTTTCCGAGCTTCTTCTTTCGATTGTGCGGATGAATCTGACGTCGAGTGCGATAAATTCATCAACATGTTTGGTCCAGAAATATTGAGAAGCTGCTTCTCTCTGTCGTCTGAAGAAGAAATAGAAGAATTAGTCAGACCTGCGAGTTTATTCTTCAGTTTGTGATGGTTGTTTTCAGCGTTGGATGTGGAATAGTTGTGACATGCTCCCCAACGAAGTAAATCTTCTTCAAACTGAACTAAAGCCATGAGTTTAGCGGTCACAGCGGTGTGTCCGCTGTGATTTTCATTGTGGTACAATTTCTCTGAAAATCTTGAGTGTTCTTTCACACGAGCGTCGAGCGGAAATGCTATCAAAATTGATTTCATAAGTGCTACTCGCCTTTCCTGCAACAACTGGACGGTTGCTTCCGTATGCGTCGAACGTACGAGCAACAGATCGTAAAGAGACGCGGCAACGAAACATCTGCAAACATTACTAAATCTTTCTTTCTTGGAGCTCATTGAATTCTTTTTATTTGTATTTTTACTCAGAGCGAGACTCTCCTCGGCTAGTTGTTCAGGATCTAGTAATGGCAAGATGTACGCGATCTCTCGGAACAAAGTTACAATTTCAGAGCACTTCAGATCACTCACTTTCGTCAAGTTTGGCACTTTGTGATACTTGAATTTTGGAATTTTACTTATGCACGATTGAATGATGCCTTCCATCGTAAAACTCCTCTTATCAATTTTAAACTCTGCAGAAAAATAAACGTGCAATAATTTCAAAAGTTTATCAAAGACACCTTTCCTAATGTGAAGTTCATCCGTCGCGCAAGTGTGAACTAAATTAGGAACGATGGGAGGGCACGAAGCATTTTCAGACCGAGTCGTGAATGCGTTTTGGTACTTTTGAGGAGCCACCAAATTTTTATCCTCGCTCGACTGAGAACGAGAAATACCTCTACTACATACACCACGAAGATCTCGTTTGGGAAAGTCTGAAATGGGCTTGGTGTGATAAGTCTCCATAAAGTCCTGTTTTGTGATGCATAATCTTGGTAGTGGGAATTTCGCATTTGCGCCACCAGTGCCGTAAATCAGAGATTGCTCCTCCATATCCTGCGTTAATTGAGCTACAAAGGGAATGACTTTGACTAAATTACCAAACGGATCAATCATTTCAATTTCATTGTTATTCATCAAATCAAGACTCATCAGGTTACGCATCGCCTGATGGTACACTTTGAGCTTGTGCAGTTTATAAGATTGTTTAATGTCCCGCATAAATAAATTTCTGACACTGTTCATATGCTCGTCTCTGTATTCTTGCATTTTTTTCGTCTTAAAAGCATTTAATCCGCACATGTGAGGTAACGTGCCCATTAATCTAAAATTCTTCGCTCCAGCATTTCGATCGACTACGGAGAGATAAACCGGATGAAAGCTCGCCGGATTAGATTTTGTGTATTGCGATTTATCGCTGCTAATGTTGACTGGAACTAAAATTGAACCAAGTGGTACGCGGGTGCCATAAAGATGCTCAGCTTGCTTTGCGTTTGAGAAGTGAGAATAAAATCGTTCGTTCGTTTCTGTATCTCTACTTTTATGAAAGCCAAAGTTATAAGTTTTGCGATTACGCTCGGATTGGAACAACTGACGAATCGCATCGGATGTATACCAATTTTTTAGTCGCATGTGGGAATACGTAAAACCATCCATTTCAAAGCTCACTTCTTCTTGTTTTGCGCCGCACTGTTCTAAAGCGAAAGCATCTAATTCAGTGGCGTTGTTGAATCGAATGGAAGTTGGATATTCATGCGCACGTGTATTCTTTTGCGCTGCGAGATTTGATTGGAGCGCATCGATTACATCATTTTTTGTTTTCATAAACTGAATCAACACATTCGTTTGCTTTTTAGGCAACCCATCGGCTCTCATTTGAAGTAATAATTTTTCAGAGTTTGAATCCACCTTATCATCATCATGGATAGTTTTCTCTCCCGTGAGTTTGCGTCTTTTGTTTGAATCGTTTGAATCAACGACAGCACGACCTATTATTTCTGGATAACTTAAATGTTCAGGCAGGTTGTCGTGGCAATGCACTCCATCGCGATCATAGCACTGAGCGCAAGTCCAGGAGTCTAGGCAGAGAGTCCAACACAAGTCGTCAGAATCAGACGACGCGAGAGTTTCATCTGTGAGTATAGTCATCATCACGCACTTTCCAGTATTCCACCGAATCTTTAGCCCTTTACATATTTTAGTCATATTTTCTGATTTCATTTTGCTGTAATATTCGCGATAGTCATCATCGGCGCTATCATCATCTCTAGCGTTGACGGCATCTGCATCTGCTGCTGCAGGATTTAAAGCTGAGATAAATGGGTTATTATTGTTATGATAGTCATCATCATTTTCTTCTTCTTCTTCTTCTTCTTCATCATTATTATAGTCGTCTTCGTTATTATTATTATTATTATTATTATTATTATTATTGAGAGTTTCTTCGAGTTCAGGCAAAAGCATTATTTCATCAATAATATTTTCTACATCATCTTCCTCATCGCTACTTTGAACCTCGTCGTCTTCGATTTGAGTTGCAGTTGCAGTTCTGGTTGCATTCGTTGTGAGCTCTTCGACGGCTTCGCACATTGGATAATACTCTTCTTCTTCTTCTTCTTCTTCTTCTTCTTCTTCTTCTTCTTCTACTACTTTTGTCTTCTTTCCTCCCGTGTCAGATACTATTAAATTATTAGTGTTGTTGCTCACGATGCTATTCAACGCTCGTCCAGTTCCAAGATTGAATGAAGTTGCTGTGCATTTCTTTCTGTGTTTATTCCTATCGCAACGATACACTATGGTTCTGCACTTGTCACATTTGAACTGCAAAGCGGGGTTGAAACGCTCCATCGCGGCGGGTAAATTTGTTTTTATTTATTTTTATTCACGAAAAGCACATCGCGCGCCTATCACCTATATATAGACGATCGTCGCTCTCGTCAATAATAATAAGAAACACATCAGCACATGCATATGCACACACACAAAGAACTGCAAGTATATATATATGTACGTATGGAAAGTGATTTCATAACATCTGCGTTTTGTGTGGGAATAATATATATGATAATGTTAAGGAAATATTTTGCAAATATACTGATGAGTAAAGTAAAAGAGATGACCTTAAATTCTTTTCTTATTTTCAAAAATACGAGAGATGCAGCATTCATAAATAGATTGTCTGCAAATGCGTGGGAAAATAAATGAGTTAATTCTACACCTGTTTGCGCATCCATAAAATCGCTGCTCATACATGTGTGTGTGTGTGTGTGTATGATTATATTCTATTGCTGCATAAAATTCAAAAGGAAACACATATTCATATATCTACTATACTATACTGCTTGCGCGTTAGCAGCTATTCGTCCGAGTTATTGGCGTTATTTGCATCCGTCTCAACACCACCGCTATTGCTATTATGGTATTCCCAATCTATTAAACGTAAGCAACCCTTTCGTTCCTCTTCGCTCTTAGCATCGTATTCATCCATGTATTCTTTTACTTGATCTCGAGCTTCATTAAATAGCTCCATGCGCTTTTCTGGCTTCATTATAAAATCTTTGCAGCCATCGACCTCAACCGCTATGATTCTTTTCAAATGATAGATCAAAAGAGCAAACTCATTCGCATAAAATGTGTTATTCTTCAAATACTCGGCGTGTATCTGCTTCACGCGATCCAGAGTTCCTCCTTCGAGCTGCTCCTTGATATAAGTTGAAGGTTTCGCCTGATCAATGAGTGAGTGATAGTTTGGCGCTACTAAAACCGAGGTAGACGATGAATTCACTCGTTTGAAATACAACCAAGCCAAGTAAATTAAAAACGGGTGATCCACTTTATTCGGAACGCTTTTATAGTAATGTTGCGCCTGTCCATTTTCAGTTCTTTCATCATCTCTGGTAATTCCGAACAAATTCAAATAACAGTTTCGATCTTTAAAACCAACTGGACCAATGTCACTTTTTGCGGTCATTTGATCTTTCCAAGTCTTCGCATCTACATATGCAGTTTGGAACACCTTCTCGTGATTCTTTGAATCTGGGAAAAGAAATTTAATAATAATCTCATGACATCGGCGTATAACTTGAGCTCTGTCAGTTTCAGCAGCAGCACCAGCAACTGCTGAAGCTGCAGCCGGAGCAGGCGGTGCAGCAAGAGCAGCAGGAACAGCAGCATCAGAATTAGACTGAATACTACTCCGTAATTCACACGCGAATTTTGAGCACTCTACCAGAGTAGTAAACATAGCGCGCGTCAAGTTAATACCAACAGTTTGTGAGTACATAGCTTGAACTACTCCAAAATTATCACCTCCGTTGGGCACATTCTGAAAAAATTTAGCAGCACTCACCATAAAAAGAAAGTTAGAAGTCACTTTGTGACTCGTTACGTACACATCATCATCATCATCATCATTATCTCCATTTTCAAAATAAGCGCTCTGTCGATCAATATCCACACTACTCTTGTTACCTTGTGTATTAATTAATCCAAATTCAGCGATAAGGTTGAAAATTAATTGTACTAATTCTATTTTCTTTTCCATCGAGAGGGTTGGTGAATTAGTAGGTCTGCCACGACCAAGCGTAGAAACTTGATTGTTCTCTTGCGTCGCTCTGAATTGCGATTTCAGTTCATCTAATTGCTTCTCCTTCGCGGAATTCTCAGTTCTGAGAGTATCAATTTCAGACTCTAGCTTTTGAAGTTTGTTCTGAAGCTCTGACTGCACACCCTTATTCGCTTTGGAGTCTTCCGTTAATACTTTCACTTTTTCCATTAACTTATTCACTTGAGTCATAAGATCATTCCACAGTGATTGAATAGCAGTGTTATCATCATAACTATTGACACCGAAAAAAGACGCATTTCCGAGTAAGTCTGTGGAAGGCATATTTCCCGCTTGATTCATAAAAGCACCTTCAGCGGGAATATTATTCTTTTCAGGAGCTGTGTTTGATTTGCTATCGTCGTCGTCGCTGTCGTTTTCGTTGACGTCGTTTGCCCAATTTTGTGTATCCTGAATAATTCGGACTTCATTGGCGTCATTGCTCTGTTTTGTCTTCCGTTTTTTCTTCCGCGGCGTCTGAATAGGTTGGTGAGCATCATCATGTTCAATTTCATATTTATTTTTTGCAAGTGGAGTCCATACTTTATCTTCAAGTAATTCTTCATCTGGAACATTTATCAAATTTCGCAAACAATCCGTGATGGTGCAGCCATCAATATCAACATCGTCCGTATACAATTTGAGATTATCTGACTCTAACCTTTGAAATTCACGCTTAAAAAACTCTGGATGTTCTTCTTGCGTAAAGGAAATGATTTTTTTCTCAAGTATACCATATCCAACCGCAATTGCATCGTACAAGCATGGCGATGATTTGTTTCCAGATGATTCGTCTTTGTAAACTTTCGTAATTTGTACAATGGTCAAATGACAATTCTGATTTGCTTCGTTTTCTTCTCCCGCGTGCATATAATAGTAGCATAAAGTGTCTACTTCTCTTTTTTTTTGAGGAACTAATTCTACTTCATTCTCAACAACCATGGTTGTCTTTTTTATATGCGTTGTAGTTGTTGTCAGTTCCAAACTTTTACGACGCTTTTGCTTCGGTTGTTTTTCAGTGCTAGAACTCTGGACTAACGCATCTACACATTTTCTATTTTCACCAGTATACAGTATTTTCAGCTCTTCCTGGGCATTCAAGTTTCGGAGTTTCTCAGCGCAAAAAGTAACGACGGCATCGATACCTGCAAGTTTATCATGAGAAAAAGTCGCGTTTGGATCTTTCCTTTTAATTGTAACCAACATATTTTTGGTCACATCTGTCTCAGCTTCTATGGCAATGAAAGTTTGAAAGTTATTTTTATATACATTAAATTTCCGAATTTTAAGGCTAACATTCTCGTTATTAGGAAGGCGTTGGTTGTTTTGACGACGATCGTTCACGTAAAAAATAAGAATGCACAGGGCACTAATAGCTTCTGACGAGTCTTGTACAAGTACGCCAGCATTAGGTTTCAACAAACAAGCTTTGCCGTCAGTAAAACTTGGCATCTTCTCAACGCAAAGAACAAATCGTGTCGTGCACACAATTTTATGGCGTGTATAACAATCATCCTTCATATGATACTCTCAAAACTTTTTTTCTTTTTTTTTGGCGGGGGGGAGGCACTTTGTTGAACACTTTAAAGTGTTCAAACTTGAACACTTGAAGTCTTCAACTTTGAACACTTGAAGTCTTCAACTTTGAACACTTGAAGTCTTCAACTTTGAACACTTGAAGTCATCAATTTGAACACTTGAAGTCATCAATTTGAACACTTCGACTGTTCAGAGCACAGATCGTACACAAGCCGCGTGTCGCGAAAAGAAAATTAAACGAAAGAAAACTACGAGATTTGAAAGAAGAGTGCAGAAAAAAAGTGAAAATCCGTCATTATTTCGGAAATATACACTCGGCATGTACGCTATATTAATGTTATAAATAAAAGTGAGATGCGCGTGATGATATGAACAGACAGAGAATAAGACTTTAACTCACGACTAACTGGACAAACGCGCGCGCATCATTTCGCGGGATGCGTGCGCCCGCGTTCAATAAGGTATGTACATATAGTTGATACATGTGCTCTCTTAATTCTTATAGTTATTCTCTGAACTCATCACAGCGTGGACGGAAGAAGTGACAACCTGAAAAAGTACGCTTAAGGTGATTTGGATGCGAGAGAACGCACGAAAAAATCAGATGTAACTGAACCTGCGAGTTGATGCGCATATTGAGCAAAATGAGCTTGACATCGTTTGAACAAATACACGTCGATATATAGAACGCTCGAGGTATAAAATTTATATAATTTCCCAACTCTGATGACTCTCACTCTCAGGAAATTTGCACACCATCTGCCGAGACGTGCGTGTATATGTGTTCGGCATATATAGGCATCACATGACTTGATGATGATAATGATGATGAGAGAGAAAGAGAGCGAGGGAAAAAGAAAGAGAGAGAGAGAGAGAGAGAGAGAGTCTAAAGCATAGAGCACGTTTTAAACCCACTGCATACGAGCAGAGTAATATTGAGCACACGTGAACACTTCAAACGTACCAAGTACTCTCGTAAACACTTCAACTATTCAACCGTGCCGTGATCTTTTGAAAACACTTCAAGTGTACAAACTCACCCTCGAACGTGTTCAACAGTTCAAGTGCAACGGAACACTATTCAACTGTGCACATGTTACTCGTGAAGTGTTCAACTGTGCAAGAAGGAGATTTTGTCTTTTGAACAGTTCAACTGCTCAAAAGAGTATATTTTTACATGAACTGTTCAACTATTCTCGAAAAAGTGTGCAAAAGCTCCTAACCCCTTGAAGTGTTTTTTTGTATAAAATTTTTTCACTTGAACTGTTCTAGAACACTTTGCCACTTTACCTAGTGCAGTTCAAAGGCAAAAAAAAAATTTTTTTTTTAGCCTTTGAACTGGGCGTCCCAGGGGATACTATATACGCAGTATCTCTCAACTATAGAAACCCAGAAAAAACAAAAAAGGAACGAAGGAAAATTGAACACGGTTGCGTGAGTAAAAACTTGCACCACGAAAAGTGATTCGAGATTTACCATTTGCCGTAATATAAAGTTATAGATACTCGCAGTCTCCCCTACAAATCTTGACTCTTAGCAAGACGCTGCATAAGGCTGCTGTTTTGAAGCTAGTGATAAAGTTGTCGTCTTTTTCAAAAGCTTTGAATGACTCTATCCACTATTGAAGGAACAGAAACCATCACTGCCGCTGAACTTCAAGATCTGCTAGAGAGTAAAAAGTCACACCATGGATTAAAAATAATTGATGCGCGATGGGACGACACGAAGTCAACGGCACGTATTCGCGAAGAGTATGATCAAGAACATATACCGTTTGCCATCTTTTACAATCACGAGTCGGTGAGCGATCACTCTCAACAGACTCCTCAAGCTTTCCCGAAGTTGACTGATTTTGTACGTTACATGAACAAAGTAAGCATTTCTGTTGAAGATGATGTTATCATTTATGGCAACGACGACGTTAGTTTTAGTGCGGAGTATTGTGCTTTTGTATTCAAATATTTTGGACATGTAGGAAAGGTGTATATCCTTCAAGGTGGGTTTAAGGAGTGGAAAAAGTCAGGTTCTTGCACAGAGATCTCTCGAAAAGATCTCGACATAAGCGATACTACTCTCAACACCTACACACCGCGTGGACATGCAGATGTTACAGATTCATCGGTATACCAAGTTGATGTTTCTGAAGTTTTAAACTGTTTAGACTCTATCCAAACTCAAATTATTGACTGTCGAGAGCCTCAAATTTTCCATGGGGAGACTTTAGATATCTCTTACTATAACTCGAATGAAAAGTTAGTAGAATTCTCAGGTCATCGCCGCGGTCATATTCCTGGTGCAATAAACGTCCCATTTTCTGTTGTCTCTTCTGCAAAAGATTCGGATACCTTGAGACAGATTTTCATAGAATCTGGAGTAGATCTATCTCAGAGGATTTTACTTATTGCAAGGGGTGGGATAAATCCGGCTCCATTTATATCATTTAAGTTGAGAGAGTTAGGAGTTTCATCCGAAATTGTTCGCGACGGAATGTGCTGCTGGTGCATTGCTCAAGGAAGTTCATTTCCTCTGATATCATCGAGTGATTTGTACTACAGTGAACGCAAGCGAATTATAGTGTGGTCTTTACCCAATAGTCAATCAGACACTCTCAAATGCTGTTTGAAAATGCACCCCGAGATTCGAATTTACGAATCTTTAATATCCTCGCACGTAAACCCAAGCACATTTGCTAATCAGAGTGCTAGGAGTTCGCTGAGAAAAGCAGCATATAATTCTATGCTGGAAATACTTAGTGTAAATGCGGAAGCGAAAGTAAATGTTACAATAGAGCAATGCCATAATTATATCAATGCTGAAATAGAAGATGCGTGGTTGAAGAGTTTTAATCACATTATTCTTGTTCGGGATCCTGAAGCAATGTGTGCGTCTGAATGGCGTACCAGTGCGAAGGGAAATGAATGTATTGAAAACATCAACACACTTTCTTACAAGAACTCATTTGAGATCCTTTCAAGATTGAAACGAATTGGAGCTACCTCGTTGATTTTAGACGCCGATTTAGACGTGGTCCAAAGTCCTAAATTGGCAATAAAGCATGTCTGTGACTTCGTTGGAGTTGAATACAAAAAGTCCATGTTCAACTGGGATGATATTCAAGTGGATATTCAGTCTGCGATGAATCGTCAGGTGGATTTGGCTCACATTACAGTTGAAGAGGATAATGTTCATGAAGATATTTCTCAAGAAATATCCATAAGTGCCGCAGAAGTAAAACCTTATTATGAAGCGGTTGTTTGGAACTCTGTCTCGATGAGGAAGAGCTGGCCAATTTGTCGTCAAAGCACATCTTCTCAAAATATCTTCAACGTGCTCATCTGTGGCTCATCAAATTTTGGTAACCTGGACCTATTATCATGCATGACTGCTTCTTTCTTTTCGAACTCTACAATCTTCGCTTTTCACCATGAGGAATTCGAAAGTGTGGAAGATAAATGCCCGTATTTGTTTGATTTGCCTTTGGTGGTTTGTGGTGAAGTAGAAGCAGTTTTACAAATGCTACAAGTAATGGACGCTAAAATAGCAAATGGATACATGTGTGTAGTTCGTGCTCTGATAATTACGGACAAAATTCCAGCGATAAAATCTTTAGCGTATCCAGTCTCTATAATTCGGACTCAGGAGGATGCATTATCTGATGTCTTCATGCAAGACATATTCAAATTAGTTCTGTCTGATATTGAATCATCAAAGGTCGAGTCTGAAGTCACTTTTGCAGAAGGCAATAAAAGTATTGATATCAATTTTCCAAATGTGCACTGGCGAGATTTATCCAAGCTAATTCAGCGTTGCGATGAAGTGGATAATGTTGCGGTCGCAGATCTGAAAGGTTCATACAGATTGACGGAGATTTATGCAAGATCTCTGAAGGTTGATGAGATATTGACCAAATATGGTTGCACTTCTGGTGATCACGTGGCAATTTACCTTGAATCTTCTGCATCCTCAACTTGGGCAGCCCTTGGTTCCTTATTATGCGAGTGTGTCTTTGCAGATGTACCTACGTGGTATAGATCGACCGACCTCGAGCGAGTTCTGGGCATCATAAAGCCAAAAGTAATCTTGACTTCAGATGCTCTTTCAAAGAATATTTCGGATACGGAAAAGGCGAGCGTTGTTGTACTATCTAAAGAAATGGATGATTTCAAATGTGTTGACAGCATCTTTAAAGAACTTCATCCAACATTGAATGCAGCGAATAAACCAGACACCGGAGGCTTTTGCGTACTTACCAGTGGTACAACTGGCGTATCTAAAGTTGTTTGTTGTCCTCAGGCTTCTCTCACTGATTCGCATCCAATTTTTGAGAAGATTTTAAGAGAGGGTGATCGGGTTGGGAGTTTCTGGGTATATTATTATTTTTTAATCCCAATCCTTTCTGGCTGCACTTTTGTGATCATACCGTCCGACTTTTTTTTGAAACCAAAAGAACTGTGTGACTATGTGAAGGAGAAGAAGATTACGGTACTATTTTTAACTCCTTCTATTTTGGAAAGTTGTTTGATAAATGTACCAGATGAAATATTTCGGCAGTCTTTTGACTCTGTGCACACCCTCATGTTGACAGGAGAACGTTTTCGGGACCAAATCAGAGATTCCTTTCTGGCCAAAGTACCCACTTGTAAGGTAGTAAACATTTACAGCACAAATGAAAGTGGTGATCTCGCTATTTATAGAGATGGATACTTCCAAATTCGAGAAGGCACGAGGGCAAGAATACTTGACGAATCTGGGCGAGCTGTTTTACGCGGCAACATCGGCCATCTTTTCGTGCAAAAACAAGGTTTGCTCACTGGCTATTGGACAGAACATGGCAAATCTTCCATGAAAAACGATTGGTATGATACTGGGGATTTAGTTCGTTGGCTTGGAGGTGATAAGATTACATTTGAAAGCAGAGCAAATGGCGCACATGTAAAAATTCGTGGGTTTAAAGTTTCTCCCCGGATGGTTCAAGATTTATTGCTCCAGCATACATCGATCAAAACAGCGAAAGTTTCAGTTTTTGGTGGGGAAGATGGATCAGAAATTAGTCTTGTAGCTGCCATTTCTTTGACGCAAGACGTAAATGAATCAATATCAGAGACTGAAATTCGTGAATGGATGCAGGCACGAGCTCCACATTACATGATTCCAAGTGCTTTTTATCATTTGGATGATGGAATTCATACTGCTACATCTGGTAAAGATTTGAAACTAGATGTTAAAAATTTGAGGCGAATTTCGGACAGTGCTTTAAATATCCTGACTGCTGCTGAATCAGAGTTGGCAGAGATTTGGAAGAGGGTGTTGGGTCAACCACAACTTAACTTGAAAGGGAGCGACAGTTTTTTTGACCTCGGTGGAAGCTTAAAATTTGTTGAACTAGCCGATGCTATATCAAAATATCGAAATGAAGAGGTTCAGGTTGGAGAGATTCTGGCCAAACCAACCTTATCAGGAATGGCAAGTCTCTCTTCAGTGGATTCCAAGGAATTTAGTGCATCACACGAGGCAGATAAATACACTTTCAGCTCATTGGCGCGTGAAAAAAGTGAAGAAACGAGAGGAATCATTTTGGACTCGTGGAGTGTTAAAGCTAAGAAAAATATCTTATTAACGGGTGTTACGGGGTATGTTGGTGCATATCTACTACGCGATTTCATTGCAGATGATTTTGTCGAATGCATTTACTGTGTTATTAGAGCTAAGAACAAGCAGCAGGCGAATGAAAGGGTTCTTAGTATAAGTTCTCGTCGTGGAATTTCTCTCGGTGATGGGTATTCAAAGAAGGTAATACTTGTTTGTGGTGATGTTGCAAAGCCATCACTTGGCATCTCTAGCTGTGAATATGATTTTTTGGTGTCGTGCATCGACGTCGTTGTCAATGCAGGAGCAGAAGTCAATATGCTGAAGGCATATTCCGCACTGGCTGCAGTAAATGTCGGTGGGACGGTGAATGCCTTGGAATTTGCAGCACAAGCTCGAGCTAAGCACGTGTTCACATCAACAATGCTACCTCTCCCTGGTGAAGAGGCTACGGGCTATCGGAAGAGTAAAGAAGTGGCAGAACTGGTATGTTTACGTGCTCAAACTGAACTTGGTGTCCCAAGTGCGGTTCTCCAACTTGGTGATATAGGCATTTCTACAGATGAAGGAAGTTGTGCTCCTGATGACGATTATATTGTAATATTCCTGCGAGCTTGTGTCGCTTTGAATTTATTTCCTCACACGGATTGGGCTTTCAGCGTTATGAGCGTGAATGATTGCTCGAAGATGCTAACAAAACTCTCCTTAGAAGGAAAGGTTGAAAGTTTTGATGGAAATGCCCGAGAAGTGAAAGGTAAATTAATAAGATTTGATCAACTGTATACCTGGATATCGAAGGATATACCGCTTCGCATGTGCAGTTTGGAAGGATGGACGAATGCTGCTAAAAGTGGAGCTGCAGATGGCATTGGTGAGCTGAAACGAGCTCTCCTTTTGCTCGAATCGATGGAAGTTGAGCTTGCAGCTGAAGGAATGCGGCTCAAAACCGGCGAAAAGTCAGGTGAAGTAGATATATGTGTAGATGAACGATGGGGTCAGAGTTTATCAAATGCACTACAACTTGAATATTTGAGCACAAATAGGGACAGTGCAACCAAGAGGAGAGACCGAACGATTGCTTATGCTGCCCTTTCCCAAGGTGAAAATCTCGTTCCAATCAACATTAGTTTACAAGATATGACGAGTAATTCGGTTGAGATCAAAGTTACACATTGTGGGCTTTGTGGTTCGGACGATCACCTCATTTCAGGTGACTATGGAGACTATGCGGTGTGGCCACAAGTATGCGGACACGAAATTGTTGGTATTGTAACGCAAGTTGGTAATGCTGTCACACATTTGAAACCGGGACAACGCTGTGGGGTAGGTTGGCAGTGTTCATCGTGTCACGACTGTGAATGGTGTTTGAGAGGAAACGAACAACTTTGTGGTAAAGTTGTGTGCACTTGCTGTGAGGGTAATAGAGGTGGCTTTGCAAACCTTGTGCGCATCAAAGATGCTTCATTTGCCTTCAACATACCAAAGAATTTAGACTCAGCGGAAGTAGCCCCATTACTTTGTGGAGGACAAACGGTTTGGACTCCGCTGAAGGAACAGACAAAGCCTGGTGATCGTGTTGGAATTTTAGGTCTCGGTGGCCTTGGGCACATGGCGATAAAATTTGCAAAAGCAATGGGATGTGAAGTTACAGCAATTTCTTCCTCTGAGTCAAAGAAAAGAGAATCAATTGAGCATGGAGCGAAGCACTACGTGCTACACACAGATAGAGACGCCATGTCGCGCAGAAAAGGAACTCTGGACTTCATTCTCGTTACCATTGCGACAAACCAAAGAGTAGATTTTGAAAAATTCTTCCACTTATTACGACCACGTGGCACAATTTGTTTTGTCGGGATGTGCCCGCCTATCACAGCTGATGTATTTTCGATGGGATTCACGATGTGTAACATAACGACCAGTAATACGGGAGGGCGCAAAGATATGATAGAAATGTTAGATTTTTGTTCACGGAATGGAATCAGAGCTTCGGTAAAACAAAGACCACTTTCAAAAATCAATGATGCCATTGCGGAGATGAGAAGGGGCGAGTCTTCGATTAGACATGTGTTGGTGAACGATCTCTGAGTAGATTCGTGCGTAAGTGAGCGAAAGCAGAGTAAAGTTTGAATACTGTACACAGTTTTTTTAATATAACTTAAAGAGGAAAGTCTGCCCCCCTGGCGGAAGCCAGTACTTGAAAAATTGCATATTCAGTCTTTCGAGAAGCTCCTAAGAAGTTCGCCACGTCTGTAAAAGAATTAGAAGTATCCCAGTTTCCTTCTATATCGATCAAATCTACTACAACTTGTGATGAATCTGGACGGTTTTGGGGATCTTTCTGTAGCATTGCAATCAATAACTCCTTAAATGAGGGCGATATCTTAGCTGGAAATGGTAAGTGTATTTCACTATTTCTAACCACGGCCTGTATCACTCTTTGACGAGTTGGTAGCGTTTCTTCACACCAAGGAATCCGCCACTCCATCATCTCCCAAAATACTACTCCGCATGCATATACATCTACTTTGTCTGCTCGACAGTAATTCTTTGAACTTTCTGTTGGAGGATCCAACATTTCTGGAGGCATCCACAGCAAGGATCCAATTGGGTAAAAGGATCCTTTCTTAATACCCACAATGGTTTGAATTCTGCTTCGTTTCTTCCTGAAAGGCAGATCTGATAAATGTGAAGCAGAACCAAAATCACATACTTTTGCTACAGTTCTCTGTAGTTCATCATTCCAAGTCAATAATATATTAGAAGACTTCAAATCTCTGTGAGCAAAACCCATTTTATGAATATGTTCTAAAGCCTCAATTATATCTAAAGCTAACTGAGGTAAGTTCAGCATAGGCATATTCCTATTGATTCCTTCATACAATTTCTTATCATACTCAGGACTCAAGACTTGGTTAGCCTTAATGTTTTTGAATGAAAATGCATCGAATAGACTGCCTCCTTCACAAAACTCCGTCACCATAAAAGTATCTTCCTTGTAGTGAACAGATGTAATATTTCTATGATTGAATTGGCAATGAATTTCTTTCTCTTTTGCGAACTTCTCCTTTTGACTTTCGTGCGAAGTATGAGCATCAGAATATTTCAAAATTTTCACTGCGTGGAGTTTTCCTCTTTCTCCTTGCCAACTGCTTTTCCCGAAACCGCTTAATCCTGTCGATCGAGCACAATATACACTCGCAGATGCTCCCTCTCCAACTTTTTTCTCTAAGATGAGTCCATTTCTCTCTAAAGAACGACATATATTTTCCAAATGTTCTGAGTTAACAACCAGGACAAGATTTCTGTATTGTAGTTTTTTGTCATATTTACTATTCGTGGAACATCGACGGTACCTTTTACGCTGAAATGTATCATTTTTCTCCATGAATGAATTTTGCATAGATATCATCGTACAGATACCAATGGTCAATTTGTTCTTTCCACTACGTTGTTCCAAATTGTGAGCAACAAAGTCATAGAAGTAGGCAAATAGCCAGAGAACTTGATACTTACGAGCAAGCTAACTTAAAGACTCGCGCGGGGGGACTAACTATGTCTTCCAGTACTGACCTTGCAGACAAGCAGACATTACATCAAGCTAGACTTTATCTGATAGGAAGCAAAAATGGATTGAGTAGCTTTACATTTCGAAAAAAAAAAGCTTCTTCTTGCCTGATAAATAATAGAAGCTGTACCATATGCGAAATGAGTACTCGTTGAATTTGAATCTCTACTTCTCTAGCCTCCCGAACCGAAAGAGCGATAATCCGTTGAACGAAGCAACGAAGCTTTTGGAAGTTCGCAAGTTGCTCTCTTGTTTCTTTCTGACCGTGACAAAAAAATATAAAATTGACACCAAAAAACTCATTATTATTATTAACGTGGAGACTTTAGGGTTGCAGTTATTTTCTATTTTTGCGTGGTAAAAATGGAGAAAGTGTACGCAATCGCGGTCAGTTTTCGATTTTTTGTACGCAATCGCGGTTTTCCTCCAGTTATTTTTAACGCAGTTTTTTGTGGCCGTCCCGCGCGCGCGGTTTTACGAGATTATTTACAAAAACTGTGGGGGGGTGAAAGATTTTCATTTTTTGAGATTTTCAGATTTAGTGATTTACAGTGAGTATTGCAGATTTTGCTGTGTCACTCACCTCTAAAAGCTCCAGAATTGCACTGACTTAAAATCACGTGAAGTATCACTTCTAAAGTCCGGAAAAGTATGCCGAATTTAACCATGCATACTCAGTTATCCCACACACGGTGCGTATTTATTCGTGATTAATCGCGTCGTTAAGCGTTCCTGAGACCGTCATATTCAGAGATTCCCTGATCAAATTTTATCGCTCGTTCATTTCGTTACGCTTCTTTTTTTCTTCGCTTGCCAAGTGCTCTTTATCATTGTACCCATCTTGATCATGATAGAACACGTCTCGAACCGGTCGATATTTTTATTTTCTGACTAAAACTTACGGTTTCCACGTGTAGGTTAACTCGCGTGCCCCAAACACGACTTCGCTCGAGTCGATGCTCCGTGAAGGTAAGTGCTGAAGCACGCCCTCTCTGGATGCCGGGTAGTACTGCACCTGCTCATCTTAATGGAACACTGCCAGGGGATTACGGATTCGACCCATTGAACCTTGGTGAAGATAAGCAAGATTTAGAATGGTATGTCCAAGCAGAATTGCAGCATGCCAGATGGGCAATGTTGGGAGTTGCAGGTATGGCTGCACCTGAACTTCTCACGAGCTTGGGTATATCTGATTTGCCAAACTGGCACGATGCCCCATTTTATAAGGGTTATTTTGCTGATGCCTTGACGCTTTTCACTGTGCAAATGTTTATGATGAATTGGGCGGAGTTGCGTAGGTGGCAAGATATCAAAAACCCGGGATCTGTCTCGGAAGATCCTGCTTTTCCAGGAAACAAACTCCCTGATGGAGAGGTGGGATATCCAGGTGGGATCTTCAACCCTATGAACTATGGTAAAAGTGCCGATGAATTAAAAACGTTAAAAGCCAAAGAGATAGCGAATGGACGTCTTGCCATGGTTGCGGCTCTTGGTTGTTTTATTCAATATGACCACACTGGAGTTGGTCCTGTTGCGAACCTCGCAAGTCACCTGAGCAATCCTGGAGTAAATAATGTGTTCAAGGCAGCATTTATTGGATTCTAGATTGTTAATCTGATCGCGCGTTGAGAACTCTTTACATGAATTAGTAGAATAATTTAACTTCAATCTCTACTCTGACCTTTTACACGCACTATTCTTCTATACTTTTATACTTGCTTGCTTCAAGGGGGAGGGAAGCACTTTTTTGAAAGCACTTTTGACTAGGTGTCCTAAACTTTAACTATTCTCATGCGCGTATATTAGTCTCCTGTGCGTTTCGCGAGTGGTAGAAACCCATGGGAATTACCTATATGATTCGATGAAAGAACATCAGCGATTCTTCCCAATTTTCGATCCCCACTGTATGACCCTTCTTAAGTGAGAAGACTTTTTTTCCTGCCAATTTTATCTCTCCTCCTGACAAACTACCCTCGTGACAGCAGCAATTATTTGCTTCGAAACTTAACTTTTCTCCATAATGTGACGAATTATTTGTGTATACAGTTAAATCTTGCCTTTCATGAATATCCTTACGTGGATAGGGATCATACTCGTGCAGGGCTTGGCGCCATCTTCTGACAACGCCGTTAAAGGCTCTTTTTGAAACGTGCATGTGAATATCTGGAGTTTTGGGATGGCGACGAGTTCTTCTCGACTTGGGAACCTCTTTCAGATACTCCACATAGCCTAACGTATTCTTTCCGTAATCTATTTGTTGCTGCCTTTTCAATACGTTCATACGTGTGACAGACAAAAAGTGGTAAGACAGAGGAGTTCGTATGAATTTTTTTTTTATTTAATCGTTCGTTCGTTTCACCTTTCACGCTTTCACCTTTCACGTATCACGTTTCTGGTTTCTCCTTTCTCGTTTGCCTACGAGGTGGGCGTCCGCTGATCTCCTAGGTTTCCTTTCCGTTCCTCGCGCGAACGTCGTTCCTTTGCCCCTCGAATCGTTTCCACTTTCTTTTCCCGACGACGGCAACGACGACGATGTTCTTCTTGATGTTTGATGACCGAGCCTGCTCCCAAACGGACGCTACGTTCTTCTCGTTCTACTGACGCTAAATCTTCCGAGACCCCGATCGTCGACGATGTAATTCAATCTCCTAACAGATCCACTGGCAAACGACGCGTAAAGGAAAAAATGAAAGGTGAGTAACGAGAGAGGGTGTTCTCTCGTTTCTCTCTCTTTCGATTTTGACTTGTGTTAGTGTGTAAATTGTTGCATTACAAAGACATGTGTAAATGACGACAAGAAAAAGTCGAAAAAAATTTAGAGCACAGATGACAGATCAGCAGCCGAACAGGAAAAATAAAAGAACTCTGTCTTTGTAATGAATTTACACATACTTCAAAATTTAGAGCACAGATCAGGAAAAACTTACTTCTGTCTTTGTAATGAAACAAGTACACCAATTTGATATGTTCAAGAACCATAGGAATCGTGCGTATGTGCTTCGTTTCGAGTCTAAATTTATTTATTTGACTTGTCGGCCAAAGCGCCTCATTTTTTGGAAATTTTTCCTGGCGCCCACCTCGCAGTTCGTAGTTTTGCTAGTTCTACGAGTATTGTTCTGTTTCGTCTATAATTCTTTTTATCTTCTCTACGAAGCTATCCTGACTGAAGCAGGATGATACGTGTATTCGAGCATTTTCTCCCAAATCCTCACAGAAACTCGGATTATTTACGATTCGGATCATAGCTTGCGAGAAAGACTAGCGAAACTAAGTGTGTGAATATGAGATAAGATGAATACATACCTTGTAATTCGCTGCACACAAAAATCCTGTGACCCCATTCACAACAGTTTCAAGGGGACCACCATTATCACAAGCTATAACGGGCTTTCCTTTTGACATAGCCTCAACTGGAACTATTCCAAAATGTTCGTAGATTGGTGTATATAAAATACATGATGAAATATGAAGCAAGTGTGATTTCAGTCTTGCTGAGATAGATTTCATGAAGTAAACATTATCTGAAACTCCAAGTCGTTTTGCCTCACTGAATCAATCTTTATAAAACATAGGAAAAAGATAAGATAACATTTGCGCACCGTTTCAGCTCTGAATAATATACTCTATTCTCCAAAATTCGCACGTCAAACCCCCCAGCAATGATCAAGCTAATTTTGCTGGTATTGATCTGTTGCTTCATCTCTGCGAAGGAAAATATAGCCAACTCTAAAGTTTTCTTTCTTTCAAATCTATTCACTGAGAGGAAATTCGTTCTTGCATTCAAAAATTAGTTCACTCTATATTGAATTTCTCCTCTGAAACCTGTACCTATTTGAATAATCAGCTATCCCTTTACATTTGTGTGAACCTTCATTTGTCTTGACCAAACTAGACGACTTTTTTGGCGAGATCAAAATAAATCATAACAAAATCATTCAAGTACCATGTGCAACTTTTTCTCTGCTTCCACTGTGATTGGATATACGACTTCCGGGCAAACCCCGATTCTATAGAGGAAAGCGAAAGCATTCACAAAGACCCCTAATGTGTAATGGCTATTCACTAAAATTTTATGTGCCTGAACACAAACAATTTTGCACGATATTTCAAAAAATTGCCAAAAATTACCATCCCCGTTGAAACTTGTTCGATAAAGTTTAAAGGAAGTCTGTAAAGGCTTCGCAGCCTTGAAAATTGATTTACTAGCAAAAAATCCGGAAAATGACAGTAAAATATGACTTTTGTTTTCGTAAACATTCTCAAAAGCAAGATCGGGAATGAAACCTGTTGAAAAGGAAAGTGACAATTATTGCACACATATATTCAAATACCTGATCTAAAATGACAATATCTGGTCGCTCTTTACAGATCAATAAGTACATCTTCGGATGGCAATCAATATTCACGAAAATCAATATCAAAAACAATTCCAACCGTCATATATACACAGCGTAGATTTGCAAGCACTGCATGAAAATATCCAAACAATGAGCGAGGAATCCAGCTTCCGACGAGTAAAATCCACAGCGCATGTGTACCATCTTGGAAAAGTAACACAATATCAGCACCTATGAAATTAGAACTAAAATAGATATCTACCTGCACACAATGTTTCTTCGAAACAACGATGTGGATCATGGCTTCCAGTAAAAAGCACAACCTTCATAACGGCGTTAGTTTAAAATGAATAGTATTGAAAGATTTAGATCGTACCTCATGGTCCAGACTTCTCAGTTCTAAAGCTAAATCGACGATGAATCGCTCTGCCCCACCTATTGAAAGTGCTCAGAAAATGGTTTCTCTTTTTCCACCAGACTACAAACCTAACCCAAGATCTGGATGAAGTATGTAGATTCTGCGAGTGTTCGAAAAGTTTGATTCTAAGCCTTCGGACTTCACCATTTTTATCACACAATAACGCTTAAGTCTCCGAAACAATCACACTGAACTAGAGAAATACAGATACGTGTTTGTGGCGTGTGGAAACCCCTTAAAAGGTACCCAGTTCACAAAAATAAATGTGAATACTCAAAGTTGTAAACATCCTCGATAACACTTTTTCATACCGCTACTTTATCTTTCAACTCGCCACCACATATCTCGAAGGGCTAATTGCTTGAGCGAAGTTGGCATCTCTAAAACTCAAGTTCGACAAGGAAATACTTAGTAAAACGCGAAATTTTTAATTAGGAAAGCAGAACCTTTGATTCTACCCCTGTAGCGAGCAGTGTCGTACAGCTTGTGTTGTTGGTGCACAGATTATACACGTAGATTCTATGGCACGTATACACAATCGTTTGAGTAATTATTTAATAGTGAGTAAATTGTTTGTGTTATCAGTTGTTTATGACCGATATTGTCATATGATAAAAAGAATATGGTGAATTGCGGAGTAACTGAAGTATTATTATAAGAATAAACCAAGTCCTCGTCGAATTAGTTTTGTATAAAATAAAATTTTAAATTATTTTTGGTTGTCCTCCCTTGTTCATTGTCCCTTCATTCAAGGATGGTTGACAGTAATTGGCACTCTCGGCTGAGCTTTAGACCAGACCATAACATTGAATAAAGAAGAAAAAAAGCACAGATGATGAAATTCATTTTGACTTTCTTGGTTATCACCACCTCCGTCACAACCTAGGACTAAAATACTCTTTACAAATAAAATTGAAATGGAGGAAGCTATCTTTGAAAGTATTGTCTCAACGCGCTCAAATTTCTCTACAAAAATTTTGAGTCAGCATGTTAGCTTTTTGAACCTCAAGAATCAGTTATTCATTTCCTTTTTTTCCTAACTCACAGTAGTTGTCAACGATACCATTCCAATTGTTTATTACATGACATGTAACATTATCTTTTGTTCTAGCGACTAGATCTGGTTCTATTTTTATTGGATATTCTCTTCAAATTTTTACTTCTACGCTGCAGCTTTTTGCTTCTTGATTCAGGAAGTGTTGCTTCACTTTTATCATCTTGAACAACTTTTTTGCGTGTGTCCCCTTTCTTTCTCTTTTTCAAATCATCAAATATAGACATATCAATACGTACACTGTCAGGGTTACATGTGCAACAAAGTGCTTTTCTGCCGATTGGTATCCAATCTTCTGTTGCAAAGTTCGTACTTTCAGCACAATTATAACCACAATTGAAACCACTATGATAGCTGCCTGGATATGTAACGATGAATTCTCCAGAATTCTGGATTGTTTTGACTACTTCAATTCCATTTTGATGCAATATTGCAGGTGAGATCATGATTTCTTTATGTCTCAAGAATTGGGGACATGCTCTCCACAACTCAGGTAACATTCCTTGTACTAATATCTCAAATCGCTTTCGATCCTTTGGAGTAATGGCATACCAGCACTTTGGAGCTCCAAAATGAATAAAATTCACACTGTACAAATCCGCATCTTCTGTATGCCAAGCAAAAAGTGATCTCCACATACCAAAATATAAATAAGGAGAGTTCACTCCCGGAATTTCAATATTGTGGGAGTTAAGTGTGCGGGAAAGCAATGTGTCAAGACAAGAAATATTCCATCCTCTATCTTTTCCAAACAAAGTACCCGGTACATCGGCACAGTATGTAGGAGGAGCATAAGTTACCTTTTTCCAAAATTCTCTCTCAATTTTCGACAAATCATCACAGGAGCAAGGTTGATTCCCTGGAGCTGTTGCGAAAGGGGCAAAGTCTTTCTCCACTGACATAGGCTTACCTTCTACAAGAAGTGTACGAAAAAGGCCCCTTCGACCAGTCGCGTGTTGTTTGATTGGCTTGGGGACATAGAAGTCGGTACGTCTGACCTTCTGTGGCTTCCATTCTTTTGGGGGGATAATTCTACAGATCCCATATTTTGAGATTTCGCTCTGAATCGATGAGATGTATGCTTCAAAAGAATTATACATATCATTCAAAGTAGGGTAAAAGATGGGAACTTCGTACGGTGAAGTCATGGCGAAGTAAGTCTTCGCTGAGATCTAGATTCGTATTTCCAGATTCTGATTCGAATAGATGAGTATTTGTCAAGAAGTTAAACTTTACTCCCAAGTAAGTTTGTGCCAAAAGGGTACGTGAGTCTCTGGAGGTACAAAAAGACAATCTAACAATTTATGTTTGAGAGAACTTTTGCCGAAGGTGCAAATATGCGGATTAATATTACTATAGTGGGTGGAAAGTTGATTATGTCGAACTCGACTTGCCCGTTTCTTCCATCAACGTACAATCGGTGCATACAACTACGCTTCCAATACCTCGAAGTTACCGGTATTACACAAAGAAAGTTTTTCTCGGGGTCGTCGAACCACAATAGCAGTAATAAGGCACACAAGGAAATATGTAGAGAGGAAAACGATCGACGCGACTAGTATAGATAATATATATACGACGAAGATACTGGTAGATATAAAAGATATTTCATATTAAATTATAATCTATAGCGAGATAGATACTCTCGTAGAAAAATATTTTAAAAAGTAACGGACTTTTTAAACGACAAAAAAAATAATAATTATAAAAACTTGAAAAGGTCATTATCTTCCCAACGATGAGATCGGAATCATTTGCGCTCTACTTTGCGGGGCAAGGTTTTCCTTATTGTGAGAAATTGAAAGCAATTAGAAAGTCTCTTCTTCCTATTAAGTCGGTGCATATATACCGAATGGAAGCTATTATTTCAAAGGAGCTCTATAGTTTATCTACTGATTCAATATCTGCTTTTCAATTTCCCACGAATCATCTTGATGTGCATGACAAGCGAGCTCAGCGTGAGTGTGAGCATGTGATCATTCGAAGCAAAGCGGTTTCAAACTTTAATAGATGCGATCAACCAATAGTGCAGAAACATTCAAATTTCTACTCTCAAAATCTTGCTTTATTGGGAACTGTATTTTCAAGTCCCTTTACACTTTTTTCTCAAGCACTAATGTTGAATAAATATCATACATTTCAGGACTTAGATGCAGTTCACGATGTAACCGCCCATTCGCAGGGCGATTTAATAGCTTACCTTACTGATAATCTTTTCAAAAAGAGTTATACATGTTCTCAACATTCAATATCGAATGTTGTAAAAAAAATATTTTGGGCCGGATGTCGCTTTCAAAGCTATAATTACCATTTATTAGGTTTATGCAATGTCAAACGAAATTGCTGTGTTTCTTTGCTTGGGGTAATGAATGCAAATATGGATGATTTTAGAATATTCACTCAAATTAGAAGTTTGCTCCCTCTCTGTGATAGAATATGCCTTGCACTAAAAAATTCTCAAATCTATAGTATTTTTTCTGGAGCTCCAGTAGGAATTTCTCTGTGCAACAGATGTGAAATGATAGGTATATCGCAATGCAAGCAAAATATTCAAACTTCATTGGTATGCGCAGTCGTACCTTTCCATAATGGTCAGCATCTCTCCGATTTGCCATGCTTGATTAGCTGTGATTTCAGGGAAAGAAAAATTTTATTAAATGATAAAAAATGTTTACAACTCATAGAAAAAATTTGTTCAGTCCCATTTTATTGGGACAAAATAATTACATGTGATCTAGATATTTTTGGGCTTGGAAAAAAAATGCACATTGGCTCACATAGTAGTAATAAAGTTTCAAATATACTGAGTTCAAGCTCTAGCAGCATTTTGAAGAACGAGACCATTACAGAAATTCGAAATAAAATATATAGCCTCATAAATGATATGGTTTCAAACGGATGCACAGAAAGTTCTTACACAGCCACTTTACATGTCAATTCCAACATTGCCCTCAAACTAGTTAATGCCCTAAACGAAAAATTTGATTTAGAACTTCCTGGAACCTTTGCATATGATTTTCCTGCCGTCAACAATATGTGTGAAAATATTATTGCACAAATTATAAAACAGGACATGCTCCCCACCTACGGACGCTCTCAAAAAAGGAGCGCAGTTTCCTCAATTACCTTTCATGCAATGAACAACAGAATACTCGTATTGCGTCCGTTGCAAATCACAGGTGTGCAGAGTACAATTCACAAAATCTGCACACACTTTCTGATGGATGATGAAAAATTTGGCCAACATATGACTGAGTATTTTTCCTATCACAGTGATTTCCTAACTCCTAAGGTCATGCTTACTTCTTCTATCTTTAAAACTAACTTTGATTTGAAGCTCTTTGCGATTCATGAAAAAGAGATACCAATTGTAGATCCACAGCAAAGGTTATTACTGGCATTCTCTTATTTAGTTCTGAAGAAAATACGAAACGGGCAACCTAAAAATTACAGCATATCTGTGTTTGTGGGAATATCAACTTTGGAATATTCTGAACTCATTTCTCGATCTCTTA
>JACLAB010010867.1_pt1 | contig 62758 bp, 62 predicted proteins | sample 8027921 | NCBI WGS metagenome assembly JACLAB01 (sample SAMN15725117, study PRJNA655200) | protist metagenome | isolation source: fluorescence activated cell sorting (FACS) single amplified genomes of... | place: USA: West Boothbay Harbor, Gulf of Maine | collected 2000-07-19 | reverse complement strand
GTCTTGTGGCCGCGGTCATCCGCGCCAACGCTGAAGTCTGTGATGAAGCCATCACCTTTAAGGATAACAGCAATGCTCTCCTTGAGTTTGGAATGCGGTGCGACGCATTCATCAAGACGCGCTCTCGACGCATTGCGGAGGCGGGTCAGAAAATCACTAATAGGATCGTTCATGATGGATGTTTGGTTGGTTGAGGCGACGAGTCATATCCAACTCTCGTCGTCCCGAAAAATGGATTACCAGGAGGATTTCGTTACACCGGGGATTTTCCCAGCTAACGCGAATTCACGGAAAGTGATACGAGACATTCCAAACTTACGGATGTAAGCACGTGGACGACCACTCAAAGCGCAGCGATTCTTGATGCGCACCTTGGAGGAATTGCGTGGCAACTTAGCGAGCTTGCGCTGGGTTGCGAAGAAATCTTCGTCGTTAGTGTCTGGATTCGCGAGGATAGCTTTGAGCTCGGCTCGCTTGTCCTGATACTTCTCTACGAGACGGATACGCTTCTTATTGCGTTCGATGGCGGATGTTTTCGGCATGGCTCAGTAAAATTAGGCGGCGGATTTCTCGGGACGACGGAAAGGCATTCCGAGCAGCTGAAGCAACTCACGGCCTTCATCATCAGTTTTGGCGGTTGTCACAAAAGTGATGTCGAGACCCATGTTGGTCTTAACGTTTTCCACGGTGATTTCTGGGAAAATAGTAAAATCGGAGATACCGAGGTTGTAGTTACCATTGCCATCCAACCGGGTAGAGACACCGCGAAAGTCACGGATCGTAGGTAATGCAACTGCTAGCGTGCGATAGAGGAATTCCCACATCGCTTTACCACGTAGTGTCACGCAGCAACCAACGGTCTGGCCTTGGCGCAACTTAAAGTTCGAAATCGCCTTCTTGGCCTTGGTGAGCACGGGCTTTTGGCCGGCGATCAAACCAAGATCGCGCTGAATATCGCTGATCTGATTCTTGTCCGCATTGGTATCAATACCGCTGTTCAGAACGATCTTCGCGATTTGCGGGACGTTGTGGAGATTCTTGTAGCCACGACTCTTCGTCAGGGCGGGAATGACCTGTTCAGTGTAGTGGGTTTTGAGTGAAGGAATTGTGCTCATAATGTGAGCCACCGGATTTCCGACCCGGAGGCAATGGGATGAGTTCGCTGAGGAAAAGAGATCAGTAACGCAGTTTTAAGTTATGTATGGCAAGCATGCAGTTGGCGATTAACTCGCCGAGACTTCAGCTTTGGCCCGTTTGCTCGTATCGTAGACGGATTTGAGCATGAGATTAGAGATATGAACCGAACCTTCGCGTTCGGAAATGGAGCCTTGAGGGCTTTCCTGAGTCTTCTTCAGGTGACGCTTAACCATCGCGACACCCTCGACGCGAGCGCGGTATTTAGCCGGCAAGATCTCGAGGACCTTGCCTTCTTTCCCCTTGTGGGAACCGGAGATGACGACGACATCGTCGCCACGTTTAATGTGAGCTTTTAACATGTTAGAGAACCTCCGGTGCGAGCGAGATGATCTTCATGAACTTCTTCGCGCGTAGTTCGCGGGCGACAGGTCCGAAGATACGGGTGCCCTTGGGGTTAGTATTACTACCGTCGAGAATGACGACGGCATTGCTATCGAAACGCAGGTAGCTGCCATCAGCACGACGAACAGCCGCCTTAGTGCGCACGACGACGGCCTTGGTGACTTCACCCTTTTTCACGCTCGCGTCAGTTGAGCTTTCTTTCACGTGAACGGTGATGATGTCGCCAATACCAGCAGTCTTGGTGTTTTGACCCGTTTTACGGATCATTGCGACTTTCCGAGCGCCGGTATTATCGGCGACGGTGAGAACGGAACGCATTTGAATCATGACAAACCTTTGGGTTTAAAATTGTGAATCATTGGAACGACGGTCTTACGACTCGGTATTCTTGGTCGGAACGACCGCGGCAACATCGTCCTCAGTGACAGCCACATCAGGGCTGCCCTCGGCATGTTCCAAAATTGCCGTGATACGCCAGCGCTTGAGGCGGCTGATGGGACGAGTCTCAGTGATCTCAACCTTGTCGCCGATATTGGCTTCATTCTTCTCGTCGTGCGCGTGCAAGACGGATTTGCGGTTAACAATCTTATGGTAGAGAGGATGTGGAACCTTGTAAGGAATCGTGACCTTGATCGACTTGTCGCCAGAGCGACTAGTTACGAATCCGTTCAGAGTCTTGCGACTGGTTTGGCGTGCTTGTTGTGACATGGCTATAAGGCGCGCCTCAGGCGGCTTGACGGTTCTTTTCGTTCAGGACGGTTTCGAGACGAGCGATATCCTTACGCAGGAAACGCAGCTCGTGAGTTTTCTCGACCTGGCCGGTCTGCTTACGCAAACGCAGTTGGAGGAGTTGCTCACGCGTTTCGCGGAGCTTAGTGGTAATCTCGACGGGCGAGAGTTCGCGGATTTCTTTCGAAGTCATGGCTATATAGTCCAGGTGTTACTCAGGCCTTAGTTGCCTTCGCGGGTGATAAAACGGCAGTGGAAAGGCAGCTTTGCGTCAGCTAGACGGAAAGCCTCCTTGGCGATAGACGCGGGCACGCCGGAAAGTTCAAGTAGCATGGCGCCAGGTTTGATGACGGCTACGTAATGATCCACAGAGCCCTTACCTTTACCCATGCGAGTTTCCGCTGGTTTCTTGGTGATTGGCTTGTGAGGGAAAACGCGAATCCAGACCTTACCCTTGCGCTTCAAGTGGCGGGTCACGGTCACACGGGCGGCCTCAATTTGACGTCCGGTCATATAACCACGGGTCAGGGATTGGAGTCCGAAATCGCCGAAAGCGATGGTGTTACCACGCTTGGCATTCCCGGCGCGGGAGCCTTTGTGAGATTTACGATATTTGGTGCGAGCTGGTGCGAGAGCCATGTGTATTGTCTCCTAAATTAAGTAATCCTAGGGGATCAGTTGTTGTCGGCTTCGGGTTTGCAGATCCAGCACTTGATGCCGATCTTTCCGTAGACGGTGTTAGCTTCGGTGAAACCGTAGTCGATGTTTTCACGCAAGGTGTGCAAAGGCACCCGACCCTTACGCTGCCACTCACGACGGGCGATATCTGCGCCACCGAGACGACCAGAGCATTGGATACGAATACCTTCAGCACCAAGTGTCATCGCGATTTCAACGGCCTTCTTCATCGCACGACGGAAAGCGATCCGACGTTCGAGCTGAAGAGCTACGTTCTCAGCCACGAGCTGAGCTTCGATTTCAGGTTTCTTAACCTCTTGGATGTCGAGAAGGATGTCCTTACCGGTCAATTTAGAGAGATCGTCTTTGATCTTCTCTATTTCCTGTCCCTTACGACCGATAACGATACCGGGACGGGCAGTGTAAATCTTAACACGGACGCGGTTTGAAGCGCGCTCGATGAAGATGCGAGGCACAGAAGCCTGCTTAAGCTTTTCCATGAGTTTTTCACGGATCAGGTTATCTTCGAGGAGGAGTTTGCCGAAGTCCTTCTTGGTAGCATACCAGCGAGACTGCCAGTTGCGACGGACGGCAAGACGGAAACCGATTGGATTGGTTTTTTGGCCCATGGTATAAATCAGTTAGTGTTGCCGTCAGTGAGGACGATACGGATGTGAGACATTTTCTTTTTGCGCGGCTTTGCGGTGCCACGGGCACCAGCCTTGAAGCGCTTTAGCACGGGACCATTTTCGATGATCGCAGACTTGATCGTGAGATCGTCGGCCGAGAGATTATTATTATTTTCGGCGTTCGCGATGGCGCTCTTGAGCGTCTTCACGATGAGGCGCGCAGACTTACGCGGGATCAGCGTCAAGTAATCGACGGCAGCAGCGGCTTTGCGCCCCTGAATAATGCGGGCAACATCGCGCATTTTCTTGGGCGACATGCGAGCGTTGCGGGTGAGTGAGAGAACTTCCATTGAGATGATTCCTTTGAAGGCGACAGTAGGATCGGAGTGATGCCCTGCCCTTTTAAATTAAATTACGTCGGATTACTTCTTGGCGGTATTGCCGTGAGCCTTGAATGTGCGAGTCAGTGAGAATTCACCGAGTTTGTGACCAACCATGTTCTCCGTAACATACACGGTGATGAAGGTCTTGCCGTTATGAACGTTGAAGGTGTGGCCGACGAAATCTGGAGTGATTGTCGAGCGGCGTGACCAGGTCTTGATAGGCTTATGGCCCCCAGATTTTTCCGCCTTCTCGATTTTCGAGAGAAGGTGGTAGTCAACGAAGAAGCCTTTTTTGATGGAACGTGCCATGGTGCGATAGTGCTAAGAGTTATTTACGTCCACGTGGCTTGCGGCCGTTGTGGTGGACAATGATCAGGGCGTTGGAGGCCTTGGAGCGACGACGAGTTGGGAAGCCCTTGGCGAGCTGACCCCAAGGGGAAACCGGATGCTGGCGACCACCACCACCCTTGGACTTACCATTACCACCACCGTTAGGGTGATCGACCGGATTCATGACGATACCACGAACGCGGGGACGCTTACCGAGCCAGCGGTTGCGGCCGGCTTTACCAAGCTTCTGGCTGCCGTGATCGCTGTTGCCCACTTCACCAACCGTCGCACGGCACTTGGCATTTACCAAACGCAATTCGCCGGAAGGCATCTTAAGCTGGGCCATCCCATTCTCGACGGCTACGAGTTGCACTGATGTGCCAGCCGAGCGCGCCAATTGGGCTCCTTGACCGGGAACGAGTTCAACGGCGTGGATACGAGTGGAAAGAGGGATAATCGAAAGCGGGTAGTTATATCCCACGATGAAATCGTTTCGAGTCGCTGTGTTGGAAGCATTAATGCTCGCGCCAACTTCAAGACCTTCAGGCGCGATGATGTAGCGCTTCTGACCGTTGGTGTAAGCCACCAAAGCAATGTTGGCCGAACGATTAGGATCATACTCGATAGACTGCACTTTGGCAGGCATATCGAGAATATCACGACGGAAGTCGATGATACGGTAGAGCTGTTTGTGCCCTCCTCCACGTCGGCGGGAGGTGATGCGGCCATAGGCGTTACGACCACCGCTCTTGTGTTCCGTCTCCGTCAAAGAGCGCTCAGGACGCTTTTTTGAAAGAGATTTATTACTGTTGAGAGTGGTGTAGCGCTGAGTCGGTGTCAGCGGGCGAAATGATTTAAGTGGCATGGTGCTATTCTCCGGGTTGGGCTCAGACGAGCTCGATCTGATCGCCTGCCTTTAAGGTGACGATGGCCTTCTTGTAATCAGAACCAGTGGTGGTTCGGCCAGTGCGGCCGCGCTTGGTCTTTCCAGCGTAGTTTTGAACATTCACGCGGCGGACCGTGACCTTGAAGGTCTGCTCCACCGCTTCAGCGATGGCATGCTTGTTCGCATTGGCGAATACCACGAAGGTATACTGTCCTAGTTCGGCGGATTGCTTGCTGGATTTTTCCGTCAAGCGAAGGTGTTTGAGCACTTTATCGGCATTCATTATTTCTTACCTCCGTTGACGCGAGCGATGATGGTTTCGAGGGCCGTAGCGCTGACGAGGATCGTGCCGTATTGAGCAAGATCATGCGTGTTGAGCTCAGCAGCTTCCTGAAGATAAACACGGTCGATATTGCGAGCAGCTAGAGCGGTTTCTGTGGCGAAAGGAGCATCGACGAGCAGGACCTTACCGGCAGGAACGATGCGGTTAACCACTTCGCTCATGAGCTTGGTCTTAGGCTTCTCGATTGCGAATTGTTCGATGACCGAAACTTCGCCAGCAGAGACGCGGTCAAACAGAGCGCGGCTGAAGGCTAGGCTCTTAACCTTGTGATTGGTCTTCTTGGAATAATCCCGTGGCTTAGGGCCAAAGACGACACCACCTCCTACCCAGATCGGGGAGCGATTGGAACCAGCGCGAGCGCGACCTGTTCCCTTTTGACGCCAAGGCTTCTTACCACCACCAGAAACCTCGCCTCGAGTCTTCGTCGAGTGAGTGCCTTGGCGGCGATTGGCATTAATGGCGACGATCACTTCCTTAACGGCTTGGAGACCTTTATCGCCTTCGAATGTAGGCAAATCAGCGAATTCTTTTTCGCTGCTTGTTTTGCCATCGGAGCTAAATACTTTGAGTTTCATGTCTTTGTGTCCTCCGGATTAAGCACTCTTGCGTTGGCCTTTGATAGCCGTGCGGACGAGGACGTCGTCACCGTTGGCACCAGGGATGGCACCTTTGACGAGAATAAGATTCTTGTCACTGATCACTTGCACAACACGCAGGTTCTGCACCGTGCGATTTTTGCTACCCATTTGACCGGGCATGATTTGATTCTTGAAAACGCGACCAGGAGTCTGGCGCATACCAACCGAACCTACGCGGCGATGAAACATGGAACCGTGAGTAGCAGGACCGCCCTTTACGCGGTAGCGCTTAACGACACCGGCAAAGCCCTTACCCTTGCTCACACCAAGAACATCGACGACTTGACCTTCAGAGAAGGCTTCAACCGTGACGACATCGCCGGGTTTTGCTTCCGAGGGCTCGGTGAGACGAATCTCGGTGAGCACACGTGGGGCGACTTCAAGACCAGCCTTCTTGGCGTGATTCAATTCACCTTTGGAAGTGTTTTTGATCTTCTTTTGCGAGTATCCCAGTTGGATGGCTTCATAGCCATCGTTCTCAGTCGTCTTTACTTGGACGACCGAGCAGGGACCTGCTTCGACGACAGTAACAGGAATGATGACGTTATTAGCGTCGTAAACCTGCGTCATGCCGATTTTTTTACCTAAAAGCGATGTAATCATAATGCTAAGCGGTAGGTGGAAAATTTCCGTTTAAAACCTACATTAGAGAGGCTCAGAGGTGCGCGAGGCGCACGTGGGCAGCTGCTAACAGTTAAGTTTGGGTTTATACGTTGATAGTAATATCGACGCCTGAAGGGAGGTTGAGTTTTTTAAGCTCGTCGACGGTCTGAGCGGTAGGCTCGATGATATCGATGAGACGTTTGTGAGTGCGGGTTTCGAACTGCTCCATCGCTTTTTTATTAACGTGTGGAGAGCGGTTTACTGTCAGTTTTTCGATGCGCGTAGGCAGCGGGATAGGACCGGAAACACGAGCGCCGGAGCGCTTGGCGGTTTCGACGATCTCGACAGCGGACTGATCGATTACTCGATAGTCGAAGCCTTGGAGTTTGATGCGAATGCGTTGACCTTTCATGATCGGAAAGACGGGTGTTAAGTGCGAGCGGGCGCCTTGGTAGACGACTCGACAATCGTAGCGAGAATTGAACTAGGAACCTGCTCAAAGTGAGAAGGCGTGATAGAGGCGCTGGCGCGACCCTTGGAAAGAGAGCGGATATCGGTCACATAACCGAAGAGTGATTCAAGAGGCACATGAGCAGTGACGATTGCCGCCGCGTTCTTGTTTTCGATACCTTGGATCTGGCCGCGACGACGGTTGATATCACCCATCAAGTCACCTTGATAATCCTCAGGAGTCGTGATCTCGACGGTCATGATTGGCTCAAGCAAGATAGGTTGAGCGTTCTTCATCGCTTCCTTGAAGGCGAAGATACCAGCCATCTTAAAGGCCATTTCAGAAGAGTCCACATCATGGAAAGAGCCGTCAACAATGCGCATCTTCAAGTCGACTACTGGATAGCCGGCGACCACACCATTGTTACAACCTTCCATCAAACCATCTGTAGCCGGTTTGATGAATTCTTTAGGAATAGCGCCACCAACGATTTCGTTGACGACTTCGATGCCCTTACCTTTTTCGTTGGGCTCCATCTTGATGACCACATGGCCATACTGTCCCTTACCACCAGACTGGCGGACGAACTTACCTTCACCATCGGAAGGTGCAAGAATGGTTTCGCGATAGGCGATCTGTGGCTTACCACAAGTAGCCTCGACCTTGAACTCACGCTTCATGCGGTCGCGGATGATGTCCAAATGGAGCTCACCCATACCGGCCAGAATCGTCTGTCCGGTATCTTCATCGGTGGAAACGCGTAAAGTAGGATCTTCGGCCACCAGGCGTTGAAGCGCCGTGCCCATTTTTTCTTGGTCGGCCTTGGTATTAGGCTCGATCGACATCGCGATCACCGGTTCCGGGAAGGATGGCGGCTCCAAGCGAATATCGAAGTCAGAGTCACAGAGCGTATCACCAGTGATGACTTCCTTCACTCCAACGAGTGCGACGATATCACCCGAGTAGGCGACATCAATTTCATCACGATCCATCGAACGCATCAAAACCAAACGCGAGACGCGTTCTGAGCGACGAGTGCGCGGGTTGTAGAGTGGCATGCCCTTGGGAAGTTTACCGGTGTAAACGCGGTAGAATACCAATTTACCAACAAAAGGATCGCTCCAAAGTTTGAATGCGAGACCAGCGAGCTTACCGTGATCTGTCACCGTAGCGGTGACTTTTTCGCCATCGGAATCTTGACCCACCATAGGAGGAACATCGAGAGGACCAGGAAGGTAGTTTACGACGCAGTCCAGAAGACGCTGCACGCCCTTGTTCTTGAAAGCCGAACCGGGGATCGCACCCACGAAATCCATCGAAACGGTTGCTTTGCGGATACCAATCTGAAGTTCCTGAATACTGATCTCTTCTCCGCCGAGGTATTTCTCAGCAATAACATCATCAAAGTCGGAAACAGCTTCGAGGAGCTTATCACGATACTCTTGCGCCTGCTCAGCATATTCAGCTGGGATTTCGCTCGTGACGGGTTTGAGACCGAGCTCGTCCTCTTCCGAACCAAAGATGTAGGCAACATTTTGCACCAAATCGATGAGGCCGATGAAATCTTCTTCAGCACCAATCGGGATGAAGAGCGGATGCGCATTGGCACCGAGCTTTTCACGCATCTCGTCAACCGCACGGAAGAACTCTGCTCCGGTGCGATCCATCTTATTCACGAAAGCGATCCGAGGAACGTTATACTTATTGGCCTGACGCCAGACAGTCTCAGATTGGGGTTGGACACCAGCAACGGCACAAAATACCGCGATCGCTCCATCAAGCACACGCATCGAACGCTCAACCTCAGCCGTGAAATCCACGTGCCCGGGGGTGTCGATGATGTTAATGCGTTGGTCAATACCCTTCCACGGACCCGTGGAAGCATTCCAAGCGCAGGAAATAGCAGCAGCAGTGATCGTGATACCACGCTCACGCTCTTGCTCCATCCAGTCAGTCACCGCAGTGCCTTCATGGACTTCGCCGATCTTATGCACGGCGCCAGAGTAGAAAAGAATACGTTCCGAAGTAGTAGTCTTACCGGCATCAATATGTGCGGCGATACCGATATTACGCGTCCATTCCATCGGGAATGGGCGCTCCTTGGAGTTAACCTCTGAGACCTTACTCTTCTCAGTTACAATAGAAATTTCAGCAGACATGTCGTTATATTACCAACGGAGGTGAGCGAAAGCACGGTTGGCCTGAGCCATTTTATGCGTGTCTTCCTTCTTCTTCACAACGCCGCCCGTGTTGTTGTAGGCATCGACAATTTCATTCGCGAGAGCGTCGCACATCGTGATTCCCTTACGGCCACTGGCTGCGGCAACGATCCATCGCAAAGCGACGGATTCTTGACGTTCGAAGGAGATCTCAACCGGCACCTGATAAGTAGCACCACCAACACGGCGGCTCTTCACTTCAAGACGAGGACGGGCGTTTTCCATCGCACCAAGGAGTAAATCCACAGGATTCCCTTTATCGAGCTTTGCGGATACCTTCTCAAAGGCACCGTAAACAATGCGTTGAGCAATGTTCTTCTTACCGCTCTTCATAACGACATTCACCAAGTGAGCCACGAGTGGGCTGTTGTAGCGAATATCAGGTTCGACCTTGCGTTTGGTTGCTCTGTGGCGACGTGACATAACTTAAATGGGTTTTAAAATTGGATTACTTAGCGGCCTTAGGGCGCTTAACTCCGTATTTCGAACGGCTGCGACGACGCTTTTCTACCCCAGTAGCATCCAGTGCACCGCGAACGATGTGATAGCGAACACCAGGGAGATCCTTAACACGACCACCACGCACGAGCACGATACTATGCTCTTGCAGGGAATGACCTTCATCAGGGATGTAGGAAATCACTTCGTTACCATTCGTGAGGCGCACCTTCGCTACCTTACGGATCGCGGAATTCGGCTTCTTAGGTGTGCGCGTCATTACTTGCGTGCAGACGCCACGACGAAACGGATTGCTGTCCAAGGCTGGTGACTTGGACTTCGCGACTACCTTGCGGCGGCCTTTGCGAACGAGCTGATTGATGGTTGGCATACGAAGTATATAGGTGTGTAAAGGGAGAAAAGAGAACGAAGCTACCAAGCGTCAAAAGCTCGGCAAGAACATTTTGGCGAAAAGTAGCAAGGTTCGTGAAAACAGGTCTTTATAACTCGTTTCGCGATAAGGAAAAGCGGCTAGCAGCAAGGCTGAAAACACGCCAACTGAGTTGAGAGTCGGCCACCCTCAACGGTTTGCGGATTGTCAGCAAGCAAGATTTTGAATAAGGGAAAGAAAATCCCCTCCTCCCCTGCTTTTGAGTGTTTTGATCAAAAAAAAACGCCCGGCCTAAAAAGACCGGGCGCTAAACCACATGGAGCTAGGCTCAACATGCAGTTTTTGGCGGGAGGACTTACAACGTCAGAAAAGCTCCGGCACTTGACAAGCAGAATTTTGCTCAGCCCCGTAAAAACAAAAGACCGCAGATGAAATCCATCTGCGGTCTCAAAGTTTAATCCTGAGGATATATCAATTAACTCGCTTCGGTAACTTTAGGTTCAACCACTGCTGGTTCTTCATCGGGAATCTCATCACCGAAAGGAAGCGTGATCTTCACATTCTTATATTTCGGCAAGCCTGTGCCCGCTGGAATCAAGTGACCCATGATAACGTTTTCCTTGAAGCCCTTCAGCATATCAACCTTGCCCAAAGTAGACGCATCCGTGAGCACGCGGGTGGTTTCCTGGAAGGAAGCCGCTGAGATGAAGCTCTCGGTTTCAAGCGAGGCCTTGGTAATACCAAGCAAGATCGGTTCAGCTTCGGCAGGTTTGCCACCAGCATCTTCGATTCGCTTGTTATCAGTCAAGAAGGAGGAGCGATCCACCTGCTCACCCCAGAAGAATTCACTATCACCGGGATCAGTGATCCGAACCTTGCGGAGCATTTGGCGGATGATGATTTCGATATGCTTATCGTTAATCGTCACACCCTGCAGGCGGTAGACCTCTTGCACTTGGGAGATGAGGAAATCGTAGAGCGCACTTGGCCCGAGAATCTCGAGGATCTCATGCGGATCAGCGGAACCTTCAGTCAGATGTTGGCCCTTAGTAACGACGTCGCCAGGTTGGACAATGATGTGCTTACCAGTCGCGATGAGGTGTTCCTCTTCTTGAGCGGTTTCTTCATTGGTGACAACCAGCTTGCGCTTGGCCCGCACGGTTCCTTCAAAGGAAACCACACCATCGATCCGAGACATCGCAGTCGCATCCTTCGGACGGCGAGCTTCAAAGAGCTCAGCCACACGAGGGAGACCACCGGTGATATCCTTGGTTTTCGACGCCTGACGAGGAGTCTTAGCCAGCAACGCACCCGGAGCGATAGTATCGCCTTCGTTCACGGAAATCTGCGCGCCAACCGGAATTGCGTAAGCAGCCAGTGCTTTGTTCTTTGAATCGCGAACTTCGATTTGAGGATTCAGATCTTCCTTGTGGTCGATGATCACGGCAGCGATACGACCAGAGGCCTCATCGAGCTCACGCTTCAACGTCACACCCGGGATCATATCCTTGAAGACCAGCTTACCACCCTTTTCGGATAGCACCGGCACATTGTAAGGATCCCATTGAGCCAACGGCGCGCCCTTGGCGATCTTTCCGCCATCGGCTACGTGGAGGAAGGAGCCGACCACAATGTTGTAAGTTTCGATTTCGCGATCCTCTTCATCAACGAGTGTGATGCTACCCGTCTTATTGAGCACGATCGAAGCACCTTCAGCCGTTTCCACGAGGCGAAGACCACGGTATTTTACAATACCAGCAGCACGCACGCGGATTTCAGGAGTCTTAAACCCACCGGAAGCCACACCACCGATGTGGAACGTCCGCATCGTGAGCTGAGTGCCAGGTTCACCAATCGACTGAGCGGCAATGATACCGACGGAATCGCCGGCCTTAGCCACCTTGCTCGTTGCAGGATTGATGCCGTAGCTCTTCGCGGTGATACCATAAGGGCTGTTCGAAGTAAGAGGCGAAAGCACCTTCACCCGCTCAATACCGAGGTCATCAATCTTGGCCGCGGCTTCCTCAGTGACGAGTTCTCCAGCTGCGACGATGACTTCGCTTGGGTTGATTGGATTGATGACATCATCGCAAGCACAACGTCCGACGATGCGTTCGCTAAGAGGAACGATTTCGTCGTCACCTTCGTAAATTGCCTTCTTCCAAACACCGTCACGATTACCTTCGTCGTCTTCGGTGATGACCACATCCATGGCCACGTCACAAAGCTTACGAGTGAGGTAACCGGCATCAGCGGTCTTCAGAGCGGTATCTGCGAGACCCTTACGGGCACCGTGAGTCGAGATGAAGTATTCGAGAACCGTGAGACCTTCACGGAAGGATGACAGAATCGGACGCTCGATAATTTCACCGGAAGGCTTGGCCATCAAACCACGGGTTCCGCACAACTGGCGAACCTGCTGTTTATTACCACGAGCACCGGAGTCCATCATGATGTAAACAGGATTCACTTCCGTGCGGCCCTCATTGGTCTGCAACTTAGTAAATACTTCCTTGGCGATGGCGTCAGTGGTGCCGGTCCAAAGATCGATCACCTTATTTTTCCGTTCGCCTTCGGTAATGATACCCTTGTTGAACTGACCCTCGACCTCGGAGATCTTTTTACGGGTAGCCGAAACGATATCTTTCTTTGCCTCGGGGATGATCATGTCATCGATACCGATTGAAATACCGGCTTGGAAAGCGGCTTGGAAACCAAGCTCCTTCAAGCGATCAAGCGATTCAACAGTCTCGCCCTGCCCTGTAGCCTTGTAGGTATTGAGAATCAAATCACCAAGTTTTGCCTTCGGCACTGGGATGTTCGCGTAACCGACTTCAGAAGGCCAGATCTCGTTAAAGATCGCGCGGCCAACTGTCGTGCGGAGAATTTTCTTCTCCTTGTTACCGTAGAACGTATCCCGACCGAGATCCGGATTTGGAAGATCGATCCATTGATGAACCGACACAGCACCATCATCCTTGGCGAACATCACCTCTTGGGTGCTGCCGAACAAAGGCACGCGCTCATTTTTGGCGGCAGGTTTGCGCGGCTCAATCGTGAGATAGTAAGCACCCAATACGATATCCTGCGAAGGCGTGAGAATTGGTTTACCGGAGGAAGGTGAGAAGATGTTATTCGTCGCCATCATGAGGAGTTTGCACTCCATGATCGCTTCGAGAGAAAGCGGCACGTGAACAGCCATTTGGTCTCCGTCGAAATCGGCGTTGTAAGCTGTGCAAACCAGAGGGTGGAGACGAATCGCTTCACCTTCGATCAAGATAGGCTCAAAAGCTTGGATCGAAAGACGATGCAAAGTAGGCGCACGATTCAGCAGGACCGGATGGCCCTTGGTGACTTCTTCCAGAATATCCCACACTTCAGGGGACTTCTTCTCGATCATCTTACGAGCACCGCGAACGGTGTGCACGAAACCAAGTTCCTTAAGGCGGCGAATGATGAACGGCTCAAACAGAACGAGCGCCATCTTCTTGGGAAGTCCGCATTGGTTGAGCTTGAGCTCAGGGCCAACCACGATGACAGAACGACCGGAGTAATCGACGCGCTTACCGAGCAAGTTTTGACGGAAACGCCCTTGCTTACCCTTGAGCATATCGGAGAGCGATTTAAGCGCTCGGTTACCAGCGCCAGTCACCGGACGACCGTGACGACCATTATCAAAGAGAGCGTCGACTGCTTCTTGCAGCATGCGTTTCTCATTGTGAATGATGACATCAGGAGTCTTAAGCTGCATCAAGTTCTTCAACCGATTATTACGGTTGATGACGCGCCGATAGAGATCGTTGAGATCAGAAGTCGCGAAACGACCACCTTCGAGAGGCACGAGTGGACGAAGATCTGGCGGCACCACTGGAAGGACTTCGAGCACCATCCATTCAGGACGGGAGTGTGAGTGGATGAAACCTTGGATCACCTTCAGACGCTTCGAGAGCTTCTTCTTGATCTGCTTCGACTTCGTGGCACGCATCTGCTCCTGCAGCTCGGCCACTGTTGCTTCGAGATCAGTGCGGGCGAGACCATCGCGAACCGCTTCGGCACCCATCTTAGCAACGAAGGAATCATCACCATACTCATCAAGAGCCTGGGTATATTCAGTCGCGGTCAACAACTGGTGAGGTTCGAGCGGGGTCTTACCCGGATCGATCACCATGTAGTTTTCGTAATAGATGACGCGCTCAAGAGCACGGGCAGTCATGTCGAGCAAGAGACCGAGACGACTCGGCATGCTCTTCAGGAACCAGATGTGCGTGACAGGCACGGCGAGTTCGATGTGGCCCATGCGCTCGCGACGGACGCGAGCAATAGTCACTTCGACGCCGCAACGATCACAGACTACGTCCTTATATTTGATGCGCTTGTATTTACCGCAGGCACATTCGTAATCGCGCACCGGGCCGAAGATCTTTTGGCAGAAAAGACCGCCCGGCTCGGGCTTGAATGTGCGGTAGTTGATTGTCTCGGGGTTCTTAACCTCGCCCTTCGACCAATTGAGAATGGTCTCAGGGGCTGCGACGGTGATGGAGACGCAATCGAAAGGACTTGCGGTCTCCCCCATTGCATCGCGCGCGTCATCGCGGGCGGCGGATCCGGCTGTTTCAGAAGGTTGGATGCTCATATGTGCTTTCCTATTTTGTTTTTAAAGGATGCTAAATGACTCAGGAACCGTAGCCCAGTGAGTCGCGTTTGTTGAGCTTGATATCCAATCCGAGGGATTGGATTTCCTTGATCAACACGTTGAAGGACTCGGGAGTGCCGGCCTGCAGTGTATTGTCGCCCTTAACGAGCGATTCGTAGATCTTGGTGCGGCCCTGAACATCGTCAGATTTGACGGTGAGCAATTCCTGGAGGGTATGCGCCGCGCCATAAGCTTCGAGCGCCCACACTTCCATTTCACCAAAACGCTGACCACCATATTGGGCTTTACCGCCCAGAGGTTGTTGCGTGACGAGAGAGTAAGGACCAACGGCACGAGCGTGAATCTTATGAGAGACCAAGTGATTCAACTTCATCATGTAGATGTAGCCCACCACGACCTCCTGATCGATTTTCTCACCAGTGCGGCCGTCAAAGAGCGGGCTCTTGCCGGAAGCCGGTAGCTTCGCGTCTTCGAGATACTCACGAACCTTTTTCTCCGGGATACCATCGAATACCGGTGTGGCGACCTTGATGCCGAGCTTCTTACAAGCCCAACCCAAGTGAGTCTCCAACACCTGCCCCACGTTCATGCGCGAAGGCACACCGAGAGGGTTCAAACAGATTTCTACGGGAGTGCCATCCGGGAGGAACGGCATGTCTTCTTCGGGAACGATCTTGGCGACCACACCCTTATTGCCGTGACGACCGGCCATCTTATCACCGACCTCGAGCTTATGCTTCGTGGCGATGTAAACTTTGACCTGCTTGATCGCACCGCTGCCATCGCCTTCGCCGGATTCGACTGAGTCGACCTTCCGCTCACGATCACCTTCGAGTTCGTCAAATTTGACCTGATACGAACCGATGATCTCCATGATTTTGATGCGAACCGGTGAAGGATCGATCTGCACATGCTTGGAAACCGCCGCGAGCTTGCGCAGCAGAGTCTTCGTGATCTTGCGATTGGCTGGGATGATGATTTCACCCGACTCTCCGTTGATCACGTCGAGAGGGATTTTCTCACCAAGGAGAATGTTCGAGAGCGCTTCCGTGAGGCCTTCACGCAGCTTATCCATCTGCGTTTTGTATTCCTCTTGGATTTGCTTGATTTGACGACGACGATCGGAAGGCGACATGCGTTCGAGCTCATCATCGATGCGAGATGAGACCTTCACGTCCATGACAATACCAGCCGCACCCGAAGGCACGATGAGCGAGCTGTCTTTCACGTCGGCAGCCTTTTCACCAAAGATGGCGCGCAGCAGTTTTTCTTCCGGCGCGAGCTCGGTTTCAGACTTCGGCGTGATCTTACCCACGAGAATATCGCCCGGCTTTACTTCGGCCCCGATGCGGATGACACCGTTGTGGTCGAGGTTCTTGAGGGCTTCTTCACCGACATTTGGAATATCACGAGTGATTTCTTCCGCGCCGAGTTTAGTATCACGAGCAGTGACTTCGTATTCCTGAATGTGAATCGAAGTGAAGATGTCTTCCTTGAGAACCTTCTCTGAGATGAGAATAGCATCCTCGAAGTTGTAACCGTTCCACGGCATGAAGCCGACGAGCACGTTACGACCAAGGGCCATTTCGCCCTTCTCTGTCGAAGGACCATCAGCGATGATCTGACCTGGCTTAATCTTCTGACCACGGTCAACAATTGGCTTCTGGTTAAAGCAGGTGCCAGCATTCGAGCGCATGAATTTACGCAACTCGTGAACCTCGACTCCATTTTTAGGGTCGGATTTTACCGTGCCAGGCATCTCACCGTCTTTCGTGACGACAATTTGCTTTCCATCGACGGAGGCAACCACGCCACCAGCGTCGGAAACGACGACGATCTTCGAGTCACGCGCAACGCGCTCTTCGATACCGGTGCCGACGAATGGAGATTCAGCCTGCAAGAGAGGCACACCTTGACGTTGCATGTTTGCACCCATGAGAGCGCGATTAGCATCATCGTGCTCAAGGAACGGGATCATTCCAGCCGCGATCGAGATGACCTGCTTCGGCGAAACGTCCATGTAGTTCACTTCCTCAGCATCGACTTCCAAGAACTCGCCGTCCTGACGAACGGTGACCTTACCGACAAAGTTACTCTTGTCGTCGAGTTCGGAGTTGGCCTGAGCAATGATCTTACCCTCTTCTTGGTCGGCGGTGAGATATTCGATCTTGTCGGATACCTTACCCGCTTTCACGAGACGATATGGCGTTTCGATGAAACCAAACTCGTTGACGCGAGCGTAAGTTGAAAGGGAGTTAATCAGACCAATGTTGGGACCTTCAGGGGTCTCAATCGGGCAAATACGACCATAATGAGAAGGATGCACATCGCGCACCTCGAAACCGGCGCGTTCGCGATTCAGACCACCAGGTCCGAGAGCGGAAAGACGACGCTTATGCGTCACTTCAGCCAACGGATTGATTTGGTCCATGAACTGCGACAGCTGCGAACGAGCAAAGAAGTCGCGGATCACGGTAGTCAGAGCCTTCGGATTGATCAGCTTCTGAGGCGTGATCGAATCGACACTCTGATCATACATCGTCATGCGCTCGCGAACGAGACGCTCCGTGCGGCTGAGACCGAGACGGCATTGGTTGGCGAGCAACTCACCCACCGTGCGAACGCGACGTGAACCAAGGTGATCGATATCATCGACGACACCTTCACCGCGCTTGAGACGAACGAGATACTTGGTCGCGGCAACGATATCACCGGATTCCAGCACACGTTGCTCGAGCTCCACCTTCAGGCCGAGCTTCTGATTAATCTTGTAGCGACCCACGCGACCGAGGTCGTAACGCTTTGGATCGAAGAATAGACGTTTGAGCAATGCCTTCGCATTAGCGGTTGTTGGCGGCTCACCTGGACGGAGGCGCTTGTAAATTTCCTTGAGGGCTTCCTCTTCGTTGCGAGTAGGATCCTTCTTCAGAGCGCGGATGATCGCACCCTCGTCATTCGCGGTATCGATCACACGAATCACTGAGATGTCATGCTTTTCGAACGTGCGAACAATTGCTTTTGTGAGTGGCTCGAAAGCACGGGCCAAGACGACACCCTTCTGAGCGTCGATGGCATCCTCAACCAGAACCAAGGACGAAACATTGTCCATGCCAAGGGCCTTGGAGACCTTCAGATCATTGATGTCGTAGAAAAGATTCAGGATATCGATATCACTGGAGTAACCAACTGCACGAAGCAGGGTCGTGATGAGAAACTTACGACGACGACGACGACGGTCGAGGTAAACGTAGAGCAGATCATTATTATCGAACTGCACTTCCAACCAAGTGCCACGATCAGGAATGATCCGGAAAGAGTGAAGCAACTTGCCGTTGGCATGCGGGCTAACCTCGAAGGCAATACCCGGTGAACGGTGAAGCTGGGAAACAACGACGCGTTCGGCGCCGTTGATAATGAACGAGCCACGCTCGGTCACCATGGGGATTTCGCCCATGTAAATTTCTTCGTCCTTGATGTAATCCTCTTCGCGAAGACGGAGCTTCACGTAAAGTGGCACGGAATAAGTCACCCCATCGCGCAGGCATTCGATCTCGCTATACTTAGGATCAGCCAAGGTATAGGAAACATACTCCAACGTCAGGCGGGCATCGTAGGACTCGATGGGAAATACCTCACTAAACACGGCCTCGAGGCCCTGCAACTTGCGCTCTTTTTCAGGCAGCCCTTTTTGGAGGAAATCCAGATAGGACGTGATCTGAATCTCGATCAGGTTTGGCGGCGGAATGACTTCGCGAAGATTGCCGAAGTTTTTGCGATCAGATTGTGTGCGGTCGGCCATGTATATACCCGGTTGGATGAAGTGGAGGGCGCTAGAGCGAGCTTAACGGAATGCGCGGCTCAGCGACGAATGAACGGAATGAGAAAAGGCAAAGGACAGGCCGCGTTGAAACACGGCCTGTCCTGATAAATTTGGACGTTTTGAAGTAGAATCAGCCAAGTGATTACTTGAGCTCCACCTTGGCACCAGTGGCCTCGAGCTTCTTCTTAAGCTCTTCAGCTTCGTCCTTCGAAGCACCTTCCTTGACAGCCTTAGGAGCGCCTTCGACCAAGTCTTTGGCTTCCTTGAGGCCCAAGCCAGTGATAGAACGGACTTCCTTAATAACGGCGATCTTGGTCGGACCAGCTTCGAGGAGAACGACGTCAAATTCAGTCTTCTCTTCAGCAGCGACAGCGGCACCACCAGCAGGAGCGGCGGCAGCGACAGCTACAGGAGCAGCGGCGGAAACCCCCCACTTTTCTTCAAGGGCCGAAACGAGTTCAGCGATTTCGAGGACTGATTGGCCGGAGAGCCAGTCGATTACTTCGTCTTTTGTGATGTTGCTCATAATGAATATCTCCTGATCGTGACTAGCGACTTAATGATTAAGCGCGTTTAAGAGACGTATCTCCTAGTTTTGAACGGTTGATTGGGTTTTCTTTAGCGTCGCGCAATACGCGGCACTTTTGAAATGGGTTGATAGAATGGATAAGATTAAGCTTCCTCGTCGGCGCGGATCTTGGCCTGGAGGACATTGACGACATTTTGTGGAACGGCGTTGAGAACGCGCACCAGCATGGTGCCGGGTTGACTGAGAAGTCCGAGCAATTGACCGCGCAGCGCATCGAGCGATGGCAGTGCAGCGAGGGCCTTCACGTCGTCGGCATGCAGCAACTTATTGCTGAGAACAGCAGACTTCACTTCGACCTTCTTCTTCGACTTGAAGAATTCCGTGACTGCTTTCGCAGCTCCGGGTGAATTATCGCCACCAACGATGATAGCGGTCGGGCCAGTCAGGCTCTCTTCGAATTCGGGAAGTCCCAATGCCTTGGCAGCCACTCGAAGTGAACTGTTCTTCACGACGTGAAACTCAGCGTTTTCCTTGCGAAGTTCAGCACGAAGTTCGGCGACATCAGCAACGGTAACACCGGCGAAATTGGTTAGGATGACGTAATCGGACTTCTTAAGGTGAGTCTCGACTTCGGTAACTAGATATTGTTTTTCAGCTCTCATGGTCGTGCGGCTTAGTAGTTGCTGAACTCGGAGGAAGCCAGACGAACCCCGGGGCTCATGCTGGAAGAAATATAAATGCTCTTGATGTAACCGTGGCCCTTAAAGGTCGCGGGACGGGCTTTGCCGATCGCCTCGATCACAGCCTTGGTGTTTTCAAGGATCTGCTCCGAGCCGAAAGATCGCTTGCCGACGCCAAGGCCGATGTTTGCGCTCTTGTCCATTTTGAATTCCACGCGACCGGCTTTCACGGCCTTGATCGCTGTGGCGACATCATCAGTGACGGTGCCGCTCTTAGGATTAGGCATCAGACCTTTAGGACCGAGGATACGGGCCAAGGTGCGAACCTTTTTCATCGCATCGGTCGTGGCGATCGCCACGTCGAAGTCGAGCCAGCCATCGCTGACCTTCGCCATCACATCTTCCAAGCCGGCGGTTTCTGCGCCAGCGGCAATTGCCGCTTCAGCATCTTCGGTGAAGACGACGACATTCACCTTCTTACCGGAACCATGCGGCAAGGGTGTAGTGCCACGCACCATCTGCTCACCGGCCTTGGGATCAACTCCCAAACGGATGGAAAGCTCGACGGTCTCGTCGAACTTTGTTGCGGGGAATTTCGCGATGAGGTCCAAAGCCTCAGCCAGCGTATATTCCGCGGTCAAATCAGCAACCTTGGCGGCGCTGACGTATCTTTTACTGTGTTTTTCCATCAATGACTCCTTGCGGTGCATGCGTCCGATGCGGACTCCCGCGGCGAGTGGGTTGTTGTAGTTAGATTATATTAGTCGATGACTTCGATGCCCATGCTGCGGGCGGTGCCGGCGATCACCTTGATTGCGGCTTCATCATCGTTAGCGTTGAGATCCTTCTCCTTGAGCTTAACGATCTCTAGAATCTGCTTCCGAGTCACCTTGCCGACCTTATCCTTGTTCGGAGTAGCCGAACCAGACGCTATCTTGGCTGCCTTCTTGAGGAGAACAGCCGCAGGAGGCGATTTAAGGATGAACGTAAAGCTCTTATCAACATAGACCGTGATAACCACCGGCAGGATCATGCCGTTCTGGTCTTTGGTCTTGGCGTTGAATTCTTTACAGAATGCCATGATGTTTACGCCCTGCGCACCGAGTGCAGGACCGACTGGAGGAGCCGGATTGGCAGCGCCAGCAGACAGTTGGAGGCGAATGTAGCCTTGGATCTTCTTAGCCATGAGAGTGAGTGATATTCAGTTTAATAAAGGATCGATAGTGACGATGCAGGCGAGTAACCGAGTTATTCGGTGATGCGCTCCACCTGCCAGTATTCGAGTTCAACCGGAGTAAACCGGCCAAAAATAGAGACGGAAATTTTGAGCTTACCACGGTCAGGATCTATTTCATCAATCCTTCCAGTAAGGTTAGTAAAGGCACCATCAGTAACCTTAACTTCTTCACCTTCAGTGTATTGAACCTTAGGCACTTCTTTGCCATTGGCCGCTTCGATGCGGGCACGGATCTCGTCAACTTCAGCCTGGCGCAAGGGAGACGGGGCTGCGCCACCGACAAAGCCGATGACTCCGGACGTTTCCTTAACGAAATACCACGGCTTGTTGATCAGCACGTTGTTGTCGTCGAAAAGGCGCATCTGGATAAAGACATATCCAGGATAGAGCTTTCGGGTTTTCGTGGACTTCTTGCCATTTTTGACCTCAGAAACGACTTCCGTCGGCATGAGCACTTCGAAGATGTAATCGTCGAGCTCCTCGATGGTCGTAAACTTCTCGATGTAGGCCTTCACCTTGTTCTCCTGACCGGAGAGTGTGTGGAGGGCAAACCACCGAGCAGTGGCAGGAGCTGTAATTTCAGTCGACATAGACAATTAGCTGACCAATTGCGTGAAGAGATCCACGAACTGATAGAGTGAGAAATCGCTGATACTGGTGAAGACACCCAACAATACAGCGGCGATGACGACGACAATCGTGGAATCACGCAACTCCGTCTTGGTAGGCCAAGCGGCTTTCTGGAGTTCACCGACCATTTCTCCGAGAAAGATTCTTATGCTGCGAAACGGGTTCTTCATGAATGTCTATTTTTGAGTGGCAGGGGCGGAGGGAGTCGAACCCGCAACCAACGGTTTTGGAGACCGCTACTCTACCAATTGAGCTACACCCCTATACTATAATTTTTTAGACGACATCGCCGAGGTCCCATAAACAGGGGCCTCGGCGAGGTGTTTTAAGTGTTTTGTAACAAGATCTTACTTAATGATCTCGGTAATACGGCCAGCACCAATCGTGCGACCACCTTCACGGATGGCGAACTTCTGGGTAGTTTCCATCGCGATCGGCAAGATGAGGTCGATCTCAACAGCGATATTATCGCCTGGCATCACCATCTCCACGCCTTCGGGAAGATTAACCACACCAGTCACATCCGTTGTGCGGAAGTAGAACTGAGGACGGTATCCCTTGAAGAAAGGAGTGTGGCGACCACCTTCGTCCTTCGAGAGAACATAGATTTCAGCCTTGGCGAGATGATGAGGAGTGATCGACTTGGGGGCCGCGAGGACCTGACCACGCTCAATAGCATCTTTTTCAATACCACGGAGGAGGATACCAACATTGTCACCTGCTTGGCCGCTATCGAGCAGCTTGCGGAACATTTCGATACCGGTAACAACCGTCGTGACGGTGTCCTTCAAGCCAACGATTTCGACGTTGTCGGTCACCTTGATCGAACCACGCTCGATACGACCGGTAGCAACCGTGCCACGACCAGTGATCGAGAACACGTCCTCAACGGACATAAGGAAAGGTTGGTCAAGTTCGCGAGCAGGCTCAGGGATTTCAGCGTCAATCGCTTCCATCAGTGCAGTAATTGCAGCATCACCTTCAGGCTTAGCCTCGAGGGCAGCCGTAGCGGAACCACGAACGATTACGGCGTTGTCGCCGTCAAAATCATACTTGCTGAGAAGTTCACGGATTTCCATCTCGACGAGCTCGAGGAGCTCTTCGTCGTCGATGAGATCAACCTTATTAAGGAAGACCACGATCTTAGGAACACCGACCTGACGAGCGAGCAGGATGTGCTCACGAGTCTGAGGCATCGGACCATCGGAAGCAGAAACGACCAAGATAGCGCCATCCATTTGGGCAGCACCAGTGATCATGTTCTTCACGAAGTCGGCGTGACCTGGGCAGTCAACGTGAGCATAGTGACGATTTTCAGTCTCATACTCCACGTGAGCCACGGAGATCGTAACGATCTTAGAAGCGTCACGAACTGTGCCGCCCTTAGCGATGTCCGCGTAGGTTTTGACCTCGGCGAGGCCTTTACGCGCTTGAACAGCGAGAATTGCGGTCGTCGTGGTAGTTTTACCATGATCAACGTGGCCAATTGTGCCGACGTTGACGTGTGGTTTAGTGCGTTCGAATGTGCCTTTAGCCATGTGGATGTTTTGTTTAGACTGATTAGTTACTTCAAATTTTTACGTCGCAGAAGATGGCGACGTTGACCTGGAGCCCAGAACCGGAGTTGAACCGGCGACCTCATCCTTACCAAGGATGTGCTCTGCCAACTGAGCTATCTGGGCAGACCTAGGAAGGGTCAAGAAACGAAAAGAACGGGGAAGGTGCAGCGCCAAAATTGCTCCGTCAACTGCAAATTGTTTATTCGGTAAAAAAACCTACGGTCCCACCGAGATTCGGTAGAACCCAGGAGCCAAATATTCTCCCAAACGAAAGGTCTGCACGAGGTAATTCTGAAAATACAGATCCACCGATTCGAAACCTGAGCGCTCGATCAGAGAAAGTGACCCGACCAAACCAGCGCGATTAACCACCGCCAAGAATTCCATCGGCTTCCAATTATCCATTGGTGGACGCGCATCAGCCAGTATCTGAGACACAATGGCTCGTTTACTTCCATCCGCACTCTTCACCACTAGGTATCCACCTCGCGCCGCCAAATTCCCAACCTCAACATCGCCACGCCCCATTCCTCGAAACGCGAGCTCGTTTTCGATCACATTGATCGTATCTGACGGTTTATCAGGGGTTTGGATCGGATCTTTGAATTTCAAGGCCACCCCCTCTTCCGCAAATTGCAGCTTAGAGGGAAAGCGAGCAAACATCTCCCCAGGATCATTTAAAACACTGGGAGGCAATGGTTTCTGATCACTATTCCATTCTGTCGGCAAGAAAAGCGGCGTGGGATCGAAGAACTGCGACTCCTCCGCGACCACTCTGCCCTCCTCCTGTTGGGCCAGTCGCGTCAGGACTATCTTCGTCGCCTCCAACGAACGCTTCGTTTCAATACCATTGGCGTCTCCTGATCCTCGATAGCTCAATAAGAGCAAAATACCGACAAACACCACCACCGACGCGATACCGATGCTCCACCAGGTCCTGTTCTGAGCGCCGTCACCGGATTTCATAACGAGGAACCATCGGATTTCGCGGGATCCAGTGCCGCAACCTGCACCTGAAAGCCAGCCTGTTGGGCCGCGCTAATAATATCAGTGAGCTCGTTGACCGGAATCGCTGCATTGGCGCGCACCAGTAAGGACGGTTTCTCAACTGTAGCACCTTGCTCTATCAACCAACCGCGCAACTGCGTCCAATTAAGAGCCCCATCATCAGTAAAAATCAGCCCAGGTCGCGCCACACTAATCACATGAGTCGTCCTGGCGGCACCGCTCACAGCGCCCGGCATTTCCGGCACAGTGAAATCAACGCCTAGCCCCGGCGAGAGCACGAAACGCGAGCCAAACAACGTGAAGAACAAAACCAATGCGCCAACGTTCGCCCAAAACAGCGCATCATATCCCCGCGGTTGTGGGCGTAATTTCGAAGCGATATCCAAAGGTTTCGTCAGCATGTTTAGACCTCAACCTCTGGGATAGACTTACCGTCGCGGTATTCTGTCAGAAGATACTTCATAATCTCGTTACCCGACCATTCGACATCGCGCACAATCGCCCGCACCCGGCCGGAAAGAAAGTGATGCGAGAGATGCGACGGTATCGCTAACATCAGTCCACCAGCCGCGCAAAGCAGTGCCTGCCACATCCCGGTCGATAACGCGCTCGCCGTGGCGTAGTCTTTTTCAAACGCCAGAAACGTCGTCACCATCCCCAACACTGTGCCGAGCAAGCCAAGCAGAGGCGCGACTTGCGCAATCGCCGCGATAGATCCCAATCGCCGTTCGAGCGCCGGCACCTCGATGACCGCCGCCTCTTGGACATAAAATCGCATCTTATCCCCATCGTCATCGGCATGGAGCAGAGCCGCTCTGACTACCGCTGCGACCGGACCGGGAGTTTCCTCACAGACCGTCAACGCCTCAACGATGCGCCGTTTTGCGAGGATGTTTTTAATCCCGCTGATAAACTCAGTGGATTTGATCTGCCCGCGGTGCAAAAACAGTGTGCGCTCGATCACCAAGACGAGGCAGATAAATCCGATTACGAGGAGCACCCACATAATCGGGCCTCCCTTAGAAAATAGACTGAAATCAAATAGAGACATGGGCAGGAGTAAAAAGTGTGACGCTCAGTAGGTCGGGAGGTAAATCATCAAGTTTCAAGTGGGCCAGCATCATGGTGTGGCAGGTTCAAAACGCGCCAGACGATCCTTCGCCAAACTCGCGCCCGGCAGTCCTGTTTTCAAAATCAACAACCACGCATCGCGCGCCTCGTCCAATTTTGCCTGCTGCTCATAGAGCGCTCCCAATTCTAGAAGCGTGCGCGTCATCCAATAACGCCCTTTCGGTCCGAGCGCGCTGGCCATCTTATCATCGAGCAAAAACATCGTCACCACGTCGCGCCACCAGACGGCTTCCGCCCGATTCCAACGCTCCTGCCTCGCCATCAGGTAGCCGAGATTAAAGCCCGCCTCCACCCGGACATCGATCGGCGCATCCACTCGATCACGCAAATGCTCAAATAACGTAATCGCGCGCTCCGCGTGGTTGGTATCATCAAGCGATTGGGCATTGTGGCATTCGGCCAACGCGAGCTGCGCCAAAACCACATCCACATGGTTCGGGTAATTGTTCACCAGATTCTCATAGACCAACTGTGCCTGAGGAAACTGATTCAACTTCCGCAGTAAATCGCCCTGCTTGAGACGCGCATAAAATACCAAGGGGCTCGCTCCGTAGCGCGTCACCAAGTCCTCGATCAGCCGATTAGCCTCCACTAGATTTGAATCCTGCCCACGCCGCTCTGCCTGTAAGGCCGCCTGAAATAGTGCGAAAGGCGCGTAGTCAGCATTGTCCGGAAAATCATCAGCCAGCTTCGTATAAAGCCGTTGCGCCTCCACCGTCTGATCCTGATCCACATAGTAGGTCGCCTCGACGATGATCGAATAGATCGCTGCATCTGAATTCGGAAATTCCGAACGCAGTTCCTGCAACAGCTCGAGCGCAGACTCCATCCGATCCAATTTAAAATACGCCTCGGCCTTCAGCAACGAGCCCAAGCTCGAAATCTGCCCGCTCAACGCTTCGGAGATTTCCGGTAACTCGTCGGACAAGGCATCCACCAACTGCAAGGTGCGCTTCGCTTCGCCCGCCTGTAATGATAGCCGCGCTTGCAGCCAAATCATTCGCGCGCGCAATTCCAAGGGCAGATCACCAGAGCCTTCATTATTCTGCGCCAGCAAGTCGCTCACGCGAGCATAGGCATCTACCATCCGCCCATTTGTCTGCAACGCCCGTGCAAGATTCCACTCTGCCTGCCACCGATTAACGACATCGAAACGTTCGTCTCTCGACAACTGATCGAGTTCGACCAGCGCCAAATCAACCCGCCCCGCCCTTATATCGGACAAGACTCGTTGAAACATCAGATCTCCTGGAGCCACTCCATCAGGAACTTCGTTCAATACCGAAGCATAGGCCTCCGCTGCATTCGGATAATCCCGAGCCCGAAACCATGCCTCGGCGATCAAGACCCCAAGTTCAGCTCGCGTCTGACGATCTTCGCTCGCTCCCAACCCTGCCCGAGCCTTCGTCGCAAAGTCAGCGGCTGCCCGAAAGCGACGTTGATCCCAAGCCGAGCCGGCCAACACGCCATAGGTGCTCGCCTTCAAAACCGACCCCGGAAATTGCTCCAACAAACGATACGATTCCTGTTCTGCTCGGCGATAGTCGTGCTCTGCCAACGCGACCTGTGCCCGCACCAATAAAACATCCTCCAATATCCCCGTGAGAGAGCTTTGCCGAAGAACCGCATCCAATGTTCGCGCGAAACTCACGCGAGCGGTCGCATCACCCGCTACCCCCGCCAGCAGTTGCAAAGCCACCCGCTGTTTGCCACGCTCCCGACCCGTGCGCAGCAAACTCGTCAAAGCGCTACGGCCTGACTCGCTCTCCGCTCCTGCAATCAATCCCAGCAATAAGTAAAAACTATCGCGCTCGCTCAATTCCTCCGCGGGTAAATTAAGTAGCTGGCGCTGCAAAACATCCACGGCAGCATCCTTATTCCCCGTGGCATCCAGCATCGTCGCGTAGATGCGGACAAATCCGTAGCTCGTCTTGCGCCCCTTCAGACGCTCCATGTTCTTCCGCGCTTCCTCGATTGCCTTATCGTCAATTGCCCCTAGCCGCAGACGGGCCTGTTCACGTGCCAAATCGAAACGCGCCACGGCCATTGGTGATGTCGCTATCCCCTGAGCCTCAGCAAAAAACTCACGCGCCTCCTCCAAATCACCCGATTCGTCCGCCAGCACTCCCCTAAAAAATAGTAACCACCCGCGATCATCCTTCGTCAATTCGTCCTCGACGATTGCCGCCAACTCATACTGTGCTCGCGTAAAATCTCGCTTTTGAGCCGCAACTAAACCGCTCCGTAAATGCCAAGCTGCTCCTTTTAATCCGATGAACTCCGCTAAGATTTCATCCGCCTCATCAATCTCCCCGCTATCCAAAAGCGCCGTCACCAGCGCGAGCTGTATCTCTCCTCGATTCGCACCCGACTGATCCAACAATTCCCGGTAAAGCGCCACCGCCGACGACGAAAATCCCATTTCCTGCGCACGTCGCGCGGCCTGCAGCGTCAAAAGCTGCTGTCCCGCTGTTTGCGTCGACACTTCCGACGTATCGACTAACGGCACAGATGAAGCCACAGTTTCTTGCCCCACGACAAATGTCGCAGACAGACTAAAAAGAATTATCGGGATCAGGTGCAGGCGCACGGCAGAAACTTGCTCAGGTGTGTGGAAACAATCAATCGCGTTATAAACACTTCCGTCTCGCCCAGACCCCAATCGATTCCGTATCGTTCCGTCAAATTCAACCCCCTTCATTATGAGTCCACTCCTTATCACCCTCATCGTTCTGCTCGTAGTTGCCATCATCATCGCCCTCTGGGTCGTCGGCATCTACAATTCTCTCGTCACCCTGCGCAACCGTTTCAAAAACGCATTCGCGCAAATCGACGTGCAGCTCAAACGTCGCTACGACCTCATTCCTAATCTCGTCGAAACGGCCAAGGCTTATCTCAAGCACGAGAGCGAAACGCTCGAAGCCGTCATCAAAGCGCGTAACATCGCCGCCGCCGCTGCTGAAGCGGCCGCCGCCAATCCCGCCAACGGCCAAGCCGTCCAAAACCTCATGGGAGCTGAAGCCGGACTTACCGGGGCGCTCTCCAAGCTCATGATGGTTTCCGAAGCTTATCCCGACCTGAAGGCCAATCAAAACATGTCCGAGCTTTCGGAAGAACTCACCGCCACGGAGAACAAAGTCGCGTTCTCGCGGCAGGCCTTCAACGACAGTGTGATGGTTTATAACACTCGCCGTGAGACCTTCCCTACCGTGATCCTTGCCGGAATGTTTGGCTTCCAAAATGCCGAGCTCTTCCAAATCGAAGACCCCACCGAGCGCAACGCCCCTCAGGTCAAGTTCAGCTAATCTGAAAGGTGGGAGTCGTTGTCCTCAACGGCTCTTCCAGTCCTACTGTCACCATGGATTTCTTTGAAGCTCAGGCTCGCGCCAAGAAACGCACGAGTTGGCTCGTCGTCCTTTTCTGCTTGGCCGTCGTGATGACGGTGCTCGCCGGTTATGCCGCTACGTTCTTCCTTATGCGCCAGATACCGCGCGAAGGCCCATACGTGGATCCCAATCTCGCGGCGTTTTACCCCGAATCACTCTGGCAGCCGCAGACCCTTGTCGTCGTCACGCTCGGCACATTGCTCATCGTGAGCTTATCCTCGCTGTATAAATGGATTTCATTTCGTCGCGGCGGCAGCACGGTCGCCGAAAGTGTGGGCGGTCGACTCATCGATCCGGTCAAGGGCACGCGAATGGAAAAGCGGCTCGTCAATATCGTCGAAGAAATGTCCATCGCTTCCGGCATGCCCATGCCCGCAATCTACGTGCTGGACAACGAACCCTCGATTAACGCCTTCGCCGCCGGACTCACCACGAGCGACGCAGTCGTGGCGGTGACCAAGGGCACGCTTGAAAAACTCACCCGCGATGAACTCCAGGCCGTGATCGGTCATGAATTCAGCCACATCCTCAATGGCGATATGCGGCTCAACGTGCGGCTCTCCGCCCTCGTTTTCGGCATCCTCTTTATCAGCCTGATCGGGCGCGGGTTTCTTTATTCGCTCTACGGCACGCGCATTCGCTCCAGCAGAGACCGCAATTCAGGCGGCATCGTAATCGCCATCGCCGCCGTCGGCATTGCCCTGATCATCATCGGCTACATCGGCTACTTTTTCGGAAAGCTGATCCAAGCCGCGGTTTCACGCCAGCGCGAGTTTTTAGCCGACGCCGCCGCCGTGCAATTCACGCGCAATCCCGATGGTATCACGGGTGCACTCAGTAAGATCGGTGGCTACGCGCTTGGTTCGAAGATGCAAACCAACAACGCCGCGGCGATTGGACATTTCTTTTTCGCACAGGGATTCCGTTCCATGTTCGGCGGCATCTGGGCCACCCACCCACCGCTCGATCAACGCATCCGCGCGATCAATCCGCGTTGGGAAGGCGAGTTCTTCGCCCCAGACGAATTGGTAGATATCGAAAAAGAGAGCTTCCAAAGCAAAGGGTTTTCATCTCCGCAAGCATCCGCCAAAGCCCGAGCCGATGTCGGTCTGCCGCCACCCCTCATCGATCCGAGCCGACGCATCCCTTTCGAACCCGCAACCATCATCGGCGATGTTGGCCTACTGACCGACGGCTATTACAAGCAAGCCAAAGAGCTACTCGCAGAAATTCCGGAGCCCCTGCGCGAAGCCGCCCGTGATCCCGCTCAAGTTGCGGCATTGATCTATAGTTTACTCACCAGCGTGGAAGATGAAGACACGCCCGCTCAGAGCGACATCGTTAAACGCACCGCGCCCGCTTCCTTCGAAGCATTCGAAAATCTGCTCTCCCATACGCAGTCGCTCGATCCCGCGACACGGCTCCCCCTCCTTCTGCTGACGACACCCGCGCTTCGCCAACTTACTCACACCCCCTTGAATGAGTTTCTCGGCACCCTCGACGAGCTCGTTCACGCCGATGCTAAGGTCAACACCTTTGAGTTCGTGTTGCAGAAATTGCTGACACGGCACCTCAACCTCGCGCAAACACCAACCCAACGCGTGGACTACCATTCGTTCACCACCGTAAGCGACGAAATCTCTGTCGTGCTCTCTGTGCTCGCTCGCGCTGGCAGTGAAGACCCTCAAGCCATCGGCACCGCCTTCGCCACAGGCGCGGATCAACTGAGATTACTCGAAAATAAGCTCAGCTATCTCGATCCCGAGCAGAGCAATCTCGAAGCGCTCGACAACGCACTAGAAAAACTCGCCGTCTCCTCTTTACCCATTCGCAAACGCCTACTCATCGCCGCCGCCCACACGGTCGGGAGCGATCAGACGATCACCGTGACCGAAGGTGAACTCTACCGCGCAATCGCCGTCACTCTCGATTGCCCGCTACCTCCCCTCGGCGCGATCCCAACCGAAAAACAAGGCTGACATTAGCTCTGTCATTGCGAGGAATCCGCTCTAACGGATGACGCGGCAATCCACGCCCACTGTGTCTTTAGCCATTTTTTCCCTCTCATGAACTCTGCCGACATCTCCGCTCACAAACGCTCCACCCGAAAAGCCTCCGCTAAGAAAGACCCGCTCAAATGGTGGCGCGACTCCCGCTTTGGCATGTTCATCCATTGGGGGCTCTACGCGATTCCCGCCGGCGTCTGGAAAGGCAAGCGCGTGCCCTACATCGGCGAGTGGCTCATGTATCAGGAGAAGATTCCCTTCGCGACTTACGAAAAATTAGCTCCGAAATTTAATCCGCAGCACTTCGATGCCGCAGCTTGGGTGCAACTCGCGAAAGACGCTGGCATGCGTTACCTCACGATCACCACGAAGCACCACGACGGCTTCGCGATGTATCATTCGAAGGTGAGTTCTTACAACATCGTTGAACGCACGCCCTTTGCTCGCGACCCGATGAAAGAGCTCGTCCGTGAATGCAAAAAGCAGCGCATCAAACTCTGCTTCTACTACTCGCAGGATATCGACTGGCACCATCCCGACGGCGCATGGAACACCTGGGACTTTGACGAGAAAAAGAAAAACCCCGAAGTTTACCTTAAAGAGAAAGTCTTCCCTCAGCTCCGCGAGCTCCTCACGCAATACGGACTGGTTGGCATGATCTGGTTCGACACACCGATGTCGCTCTCGTCCGCGCAAACCCTGCGCATCCGCCGCTTCGTTAAAAAGCTCCAACCCGACTGCCTCGTGTCCGGACGCATCGGTCACGGCCACGGTGATTACAATCTCCCGCGCGATAACTTTCTCCCTCCCGGCCGACTCGAAGGCGATTGGGAAACTGGAGCCACGCTCAATGACACCTGGGGATATAAGAAACATGACCACGCTTGGAAAGCGGCTGACAACCTAATCACCACCCTCGTCGATCTCGCCAGCAAGAATTCCAATTACCTGCTCAATATCGGCCCTGATGCCGACGGTGTGATTCCCGCACCTAGCGCCCAACGCCTGCGCAAGATCGGCGCATGGCTCAAGATCAACGGCCAGACCATCTACGGCAGTTCACCCAGCCCCTTCATCAATGAGTTTTCGTGGGGCCGCATCACGACCAAAGGCAGCACGCTCTATTGTCATTTCTTCACCAAGCCTCCGCGTTACTTCCGCCTGCACGGCTTAAAGAATCAGATCAAAGCTATCTCACCGCTCGCCGATCCGAAAAAGAAATTCGCCTTCCGCCAAATTGATCATTCGGCCACTGCCACACCGATCTTGGCGATCGATTTCGCCGATTTCAAAACGACAGAACCTGTTACCGTAATCGCGCTCAAGTTGGCCGAAGAACCTCGCGTGCTTTCCGGTCCAATTCAGCAACCCGACGATTCACTTACTCTGATCGGACCTCATGCTCGCGTGGGCTCAGATAAATCAAAACCGAAGATGCGCATGGGGGCGACCGGGCTGACCGAAAACTGGTGCAATGCTGATGACTGGCTTGAATGGAAATTCACCGTTCTCACTCCCGGCACTTACGACAACACTGTCGTCACCACTCACCAACATCTCGAACCTTGGTGTGGCGGCCAAACCGTGCAACTCACCTGCGGCGACAAACAAGTGAAACGCATCACCAAACGCGACATCGAGATCCCCGGATTGCGTAGCGCTTACTACCCGCAACTCGGCACCCGCTTCGGCACCCTCAAATTCGAGAAGGCCGGCACTTACAAAATTCGCCTGCAAGTCACCCGCCCAAAAAACATAAAGGACAACCTTACCTTCTACTCCGACGGTGGCATGCAATTCAGCGAAATCCGCCTCACGCCGAACGCCAGATTCTAGGTAGCGGCAGTTATCCTTAACTGCCCTTTGTCTATTCTTCCGATTCCGTCATGAACGAAAACCAACAAGAGCTAATCGATGATCTCAACATCATCGAAGATCCCCAGGAGCGACTCACCATTGTCGTCGATCGCGCCAAACGTCATCCCGCACTCGACGACTCGGAACGCACCGACGCCAATCGCGTGCCCGGTTGCATTTCTCAAGTCTGGCTCATCAGCGAACTCCGCGATGGCCGCTGTCACTTTCGCTGCGATGCCGACGGTCCTCTAGTCAAAGGACTCGTTGCCCTTCTCTGCGATTTCTTCAGCAACACGTCGTCTGCCGAAACCGCAACCAGCGAAGCCGATCCCCTCGCTGAGCTAGGCCTCCTCAATAATATTTCCCCGACCCGCCGAAACGGCCTGGACGCCGTCCGCGCTGCGATTCGTAAGTTTGCGCAGGCGCAATAGGCTTCGTGAAACTCTACGACGCGCATAATCACCTGCAGAGCGAAGCGCTGTTACCGCAGATAGAGCAAGTCGCAGCAGACCTCGCCTCTGAAGAGATTGCCGGAGCAGTCGTCAATGGCACGACACCTGATGACTGGTCGGCCGTGTCTGCGTTGGATTCTCGTTTCTCATGGGTCGTGCCCAGCTATGGCGTCCACCCCTGGGATTGTGGCAATCGTCCTACCAATTGGCAGGAGCTGCTTTCATCACAGATTGCTTCTGAACCTCATGCCCAAATTGGAGAGATTGGGATCGATCGCTGGATCCTCGATCGCGCTAAGTCTGATGATTCGAGACTAGCTGGACTACGCAGTGCACCTCTCGACGAGCAGTTAAAGGTATTCATTTGGCAACTTGAGTTCGCCGCCGCTCGAGGTCGCGCCGCATCGATTCATTGCATCGATGCGTGGGGCGCTTTGTTCGATGCGCTCAAAACCACCAAACTCCCCGACCAAGGTTTCTTGCTTCACGCCTATGCCGGTCCACCAGAAATGGTAAAATCATTCGCTGACCTTGGCGCCTATTTCTCTTTCAACGGATCCTATCTCGATCCGAAGCGCGCCAACCAACGCGAAGCGTTTAAGTCCGTCCCGAGGGATCGATTACTCATCGAAACCGACGCCCCTGCGATGCCGATGCGCAACGATTGGAAACGTCACGATCTGCCCGCGCGACCTGACACCGTCAATCATCCGGCCAACATCAGAGGTGTTTACGAAGGACTCGCGGAGTTTCTCAATCTCCCGATCGCTCAACTCGCCAAACAGGTTGAAGCCAATTTCCAACGGCTTTTCTTTCTCAAACAGGATGTCATCCAATAGTTGACGTCCTGTATGGCGAGCGACTGCTCCAATCTAGGTCGCAGTGTGTCGAGTTAGCATCTTACTTGGTCTCGGTGATCTGCCGCACGACATCCCCGGCGATCGTGAAACCAAAGGCGGCGGTCACGAAGACCGCAGTGCCGAAACCACTCTCGCAATCGAGGGTGAGATTGCTGCCCGGTTCAGCATCTGCTTGGCAGGTGCCATCGGCCCAGGGAAAGACGGGTTTCTCGCTCGACCACACACAGCGAATATCAAAATGCATCTTCCCTCGAGGCGTGCCGATTTCGTAGCCGTGATCGGTGCGTAGTTTTCGACGCACCAATTTCAGCAAACCATCGCCGCATGATTCACCGAGATCCCCCGATCGAATCGCCGTCGAGTCGCGCTTGCCTCCCGCCCCACCTACCGTGATCACGCGGCGGCGTAATCGCTTACATTCCGCGAGTAGCAACGCCTTGTTCGACACGCTATCAATCGCATCCACCACGTAATCAAATTCCGGAGCAAGCATTTTTTCCGCTGAGGCCTTCGTGAAAAACTCTAATACCTTCGTCACGCGACAGGCGGGGTTGATGAGCTTCACTCGGTCAGCCAGCACATCCACTTTGGACCGGCCAATCTCTCCATCGAGCGCTGGTAATTGCCGGTTAACATTGGTCACACACACATCGTCGAGATCAATCAATGTAAGTGCTCCGACTCCGCTCCGCGCGAGCCCCTCAACCGTCCAGGAGCCGACTCCACCCACACCAATCACACATACATGCGCACTCTCCAACTGCGACAAAGCATCGCGGCCAAAAAGCCGCCCCACTCCACCAAAGCGCTGTGAATAATCCTCCGTCATACCCTCACTGATCATCCACTTATTCCGTATTTTCCGTCGGGCGATTCAACCCAATTTGAAAGTCACGACCGGAAGGCTCTTGGAAAATACGGAGATCAAACTCCCCGATCACTGACATCATGTGATCAAAGATATCGGCCTGAATCGCTTCATAGTTCGCCCACACTTTGTCATTGGAAAATACATAGATTTCTAAAGGCAACCCTTGGGCTGTCGGTGCCAATTGTCGCACGAGGAAAGTCATATCCTTATTGATCTTCGGGTGCGCTTTCAAATAGGCCACACAGTAAGCGCGGAAGGTTCCCGCGTTGGTGATTCGCCGCCCGTTACCAAGGATGGTGAGATCGGTGCCGCGCTCTGTGTTTGCGGTTTCAATCTCTTTGCGCTTCGTGCCCAGATATTCCTTGAGCAGATCAATCTGCCCCCATCGCTCGATCAATTCCTCATCGGCAAAACGGATCGACTGCACATCAAGAAACAGTGAACGCTTGATCCGTCGCCCGCCGGAATCTGACATGCCGCGCCAGTTTTTAAACGAGTCAGAGATCAGGTTATAGGTGGGAATCGTGGTGATGGTTTTATCCCAGTTCTGCACCTTCACCGTCGTGAGTGAGACATCGATCACATCGCCATCGGCTCCGGCCTTGGGCATCTCGATCCAGTCTCCTACCCGCGCCATGTTGTTCGCCGAAATCATAATGCCCGCTACAAAGCCGAGGATCGCATCGCGGAAAACCAACAGAAGCACCGCCGTCAATGCACCCAAGCCTGACAAGAGATAGATCGGTGATTTACCCAGGATCGTCGATAGCACCAAAATCACCCCAAGTAGTGTCGAGAGCAGTTTGAGTGCTTGGGAAAATCCCTTAATCGGCATGCCCGCAGTATTTTTGCGTCTCTCGGAAATGATCTGGATCGCATCCAGAATTCCAAAGAACACTGAGAGCAAGATGAAGATGAGGTAGATATTTACCGCTGAATTGACCCCACTGAGCATATCAGGAGTCTTCCCAAACACATCATCTCCAAAAGCGTTGATCACCATAGCAGGGACCAGATGAGAGAGACGCGTAAACACGCGCGATTCGACGAAGGCATCATCCCAATCAGATTTCGTAAGTTTCACGATCTGATGCACCGCACTCACAATGATCCGCTTGGCGATAAAGTTGCCCAGCCAAGCCAAAGCAAGCACCACGACAACTCCTCCCAAGGTGCCCATCAACGCCGCATCCGCCACGGGAATATCGTAGCCGGTCAGCAATTCACGAATCCATGTAATCAGGCTTTCCATAATCCTCATATTTGGTGGCTGCCTCGCCGCGATGCAACCCTGCGCAACGATTTACTCTGTCAGCGCAAGCACCCAATCCACGGCCTCGATCGCTCTCTGTTCACGCGTAGCGTAATCCCCTTTCAATTCTACAAACGGCAAATCCCGCGCGATCAGCGCTTGTCGCCAAAGTTGGCGACACATTTCACGGTCATTCGGTTCAGGAAAACTCCGCTGAGGATCGGCCGCGAAGGCGATATCCGTATCGCACAACAGATAGAGATCATAGCCCTGGCATCGCGTGTCCGCTTCGGTGCGCACCCAATCGGGACATTTGCCACCATAGAGCAAATCAGCCCACAGCACATTCGTCAGCAGATCCGTATCGCAAAACAAAACTCTGTTCGCGCGCTTGGCCGCCGCATCTTCGGTTTCCATCTGCACACGGGCAATCGTCCCCAAGTCGTCTGACGTGATCTTTCCCTCATGTGCATCCCAAAATACGCGCACATATTCCGGCACGCAGGGCTCGCCGAAATGCTTCGCCAATCGCTCGACCAGCGTGCTCTTACCGGTCGATTCCGCGCCCGTGACTACGATTCGCCTAATCATGCTGAGTTTCGCGGAAAGACTTCCGCCACTCGAAATACCCACCGAGGGCCAGCACGAGGAAGAGCGCATAAAGCACGGAAAACCAATATAATCCTGACATCCAATAAACCGCGACCGCGGCCAGATTCACTGCGATCCAACCAATCCAATTTTCCAGTTTCTTCCGCACCTGGAGCAACTGGGCCAAAATACTGAAGGTCGCGATAAACGAATCACGATACGGCATCGCGTTATCGGTGTAGGTTTGTTGATACCAGCCCCACAATAACGTGCCCGCGACGCCCGCCACGATGCATCCGATCCGAGCCTCCCAACTCAGCTGCGTGACAGGCAGCACTGAGCGATTATCCCCTGGCCGCGACCAATGCCACCACCCGTAGACCAGCACGACAAAGAAGAAGCCCTGCAGTTTCATATCCGCATAAAGTGTCGCGTGATAGAAGACCACACCCGAAAGCACCACTTGCACGAGCCCCACCGGGAAAGTCCAAATACTCTGCCGGATCATCAGCCCCACCCCAAGCAATCCGAAAATCGTTCCGAGTTGTTCATACCAGGAAGCCCCGATGATCGCTCCCCAAATCATGAGCAAAGTATCGAACACAGGCTGCAGCATCTCGAGCCCCTTCTGCAGCAAATCCATCATGCATTCGCCTCCACATAAGCTTCCATCGACTCACGTGTCACCACATGGCGAGCTGCGCATCGAGGGCAACGAATCTCAATCTTCGGATCTTCCTCAAACAGTGCATCAGCATCCTGCTGCATCGTCGGTAGCAGCACCTGCATCATGCGATCTTGATTACAGCCGCAGTGCCAACACTGCACGCGCGTTTCCATGAGGGTGAGCGTTTCTGTGTCGTCGAGTTTGGCGACATCATCTGCGGTCAAACCACGCAGCCATTCCAAATCGCAATCAGGATGCTCCGTGATCATCGCGTATCTGTCCTCGCCCGTCTCAAAGTATCGCGCCGCACGCTGCTCGCTCTGCGCGTAAAACATTTCCACCGCTGCAAATGGATCACCACCTGTAATATTCACCGCACTGCGACGCATCTCGCCTTTGCCTCGGATCACGTCGGCTGATAACAACCCCTCCGGCATTTGCCGCACGTTTTCCGGGAAAATCCGTCCGGTAATCGAACCGAAATTATTATCCCCGTTGAGGAAGAAATTAACCAGCGGCTGCTGATAATTCATCGTCCAAGCCGTCAGCACATTTCGCGGCTGCGACGCGCAATGCAGCGTAAAAGCCGCTAGAGCGCGTTTAAACATCTCACCGTGCTCCGGCGTCAGCTTCAGCTCGTGGTCCGACAAGTGCAGGTAGTAATCGACAAACAAATCGCTGAAATTCGACCGCGCGAGCAACGCATTACGTTCGCGCACGAAGTAGGTTTTCACTTCGAGTCCGGCCTCGGCTGGATTCACTGGTCTCGATTCTGGCATGCGAACAAGGAGACACACCTCCACAGAATCTCAAGCGCACATCATAGAGTCCCATGCTTCAGCCCATACCATCCACGATTAAATGTGGAAATCAGGAAACAAGGACAGGAACGGAAAAGATCTCATTCATGAACCTGGAATCCGGAGTATTGGTCTGATGGATTGCTTCCAACTTTCCAGCCCTGGTCGCCTGCGGCGCCGCCAAAGGCGAGTAAACTTTCCACATTTAAACACCGAAACTGATAATTCGCACTGAGCAGCTCTACTTCCCAAGCTGATTCTGCAGTTTCTTGATCTTCGGGGCGATCACATACTGGCAGTAGCCAGCATTGGGATTATTCTCGAAGTAGTCCTGATGGTAACCCTCGGCCTCCCAGAATTTCTCAAGTGCCACGATGTCGGTCACGATGGGATCGCGGAAAGTTTCCTGAGCCGCATCGCGTGATTTGATCGCGGCCGCTTTTTGTGCTTCGTCGGCGTAAAGAATGATCGAGCGATACTGCGTGCCGATGTCCGCGCCCTGTTGATTAAGTGTGGTGGGGTTATGCGCATCCCAGAAGAAATCGAGCAGCGTGGCCAATGAGACTTGCTCCGGATCGAAATCGATTTTGATCACCTCAGCATGGTTCGTGCGGCCCGTGCCGATCTCTTTGTAAGTCGGCTTGGACGTATTGCCACCGGAGTAACCACTCACGACCGACTTCACGCCGGGAAGCATTTCGTAAGCTGCTTCGGTGCACCAAAAGCAACCGCCACCAAGGACGAGGGATTCTGTTTTAACTTGAGTGGTCATAGGTAAGGCAAAGGCGCTGAGGAGCGCGAATAGGGTGAATACTTTCATCTCAATAAGAGTGCAGGATGCGCGAATCTACTCCCGGCGCAACTTAGCGGGTTAGCTTGCGATATTTGATTCGGTGCGGCTGGTCGGCGTCCTTCCCCTTCCGCTTCTTGAAATCTTCCAGATACGCCGAGTAGTTGCCGGCAAACACCTTCACCTCGCTATCGCCCTCGAAGGCCATGATGTGCGTGGCAACGCGATCGAGAAACCAGCGATCATGCGAAATGATCACCGCGCAACCCGCGAAGTTTTCGAGACCATCCTCTAAAGCGCGGATCGAGTTCACATCGAGATCATTGGTCGGCTCATCGAGGAGGATCAGATTCGCGCCACTCTTGAGCACGCGAGCGAGGAGCACGCGGTTGCGTTCACCACCGGAAAGGATGCCGACTTTCTTCTGCTGATCAGGACCGGCGAAACCGAACTTCGCACAATACGCGCGGCTGTTCACCTTGCGCTCACCGAGCTGCATCATCTCTTCCCCGTCACTGATGACTTTCCAAATCGTCTTTTCATCCTCGAGCGAATCGCGCGACTGTTCGACATAAGCGAGCTGCACCGGATCGCCGACCTTGAATGACCCCGCATCGGGCTTCTCCAAATCCGTGATCAACTTAAACAACGTCGTCTTACCCGCACCATTCGGACCAATCACGCCCACGATGCCGCCGGGTGGCAAAGCGAAGTTCAGGTTTTCGAACAGCAGTTTATCATCGTAGCCCTTACTCACTCCTGTCGCTTCGACTACAAGATTCCCCAGACGCGGGCCGGGCGGGATAATGATCTCAAATTTCTTTTCCTGCTCCTCGACGTTTTGGTTGAGCATCTGCTCATAGGCATTGATCCGCGCCTGCCCCTTCGATTGACGCGCCTTGGCCGAGGAACGAATCCACTCCAGCTCGCGGGCCATTGATTTTTGACGGCGATCTTCCGTGCGCTGCTCCACTGCGAGCCGCTTCTGTTTCTGCTCCAACCATTGCGAATAGTTTCCCTCCCACGGAATCCCATGCCCGCGATCCAGTTCGAGAATCCAACCCGCCACATTATCGAGAAAGTAGCGATCATGCGTCACCGCGATCACGGTGCCTTCGTAGCGAGCGAGATGCTGCTCGAGCCAATTAACGCTCTCGGCATCCAAGTGATTTGTCGGCTCATCAAGTAGGAGAATCGAAGGCTTTTGTAACAAGAGTCGCGCGAGCGCTACTCGACGCCGTTCGCCGCCGGAAAGGTGATCCACAATCTCATCCGAAGGCGGACAACGCAGCGCATCCATCGCCTGCTCTACGAGCGGCGCGACGTCCCACGCACCGAGAGCATCGATCTTTTCCTGCAACGCGCCCTGCTTCTCACTAATCGCATTTTGCGCGGCTTCACCCTCAGCCTCAGCCAGGTCATCCCAACTCTCGTCGTATGACTTGGTCAAATCCGTGAGATGCTTGACGCCCTCCTCGACACAATCCTGCACGGTCGCACCTGCGGTGAGTTCCGGTTCCTGTTCGAGCAGACCTACGCTGTAGCCCGGTTCAAACGCGACTTGCCCTTCGATTTCCTTATCGCGCCCCGCCAGGATGCGCATGAGTGAAGATTTACCCGAACCATTGAGACCGAGCACACCGATCTTCGCACCGTAGAAAAACGACAACGACACGTTGCGCAGGATTTCCTTGCGCTCGATTTTCTTCGAGACGCCGATCATCGAGAAAATTACTTTGGGGGTATCTCCTGATTGAGCCATGGCACCGTGATAATCGTGAGGCGCGACCACGCAAGCCTCTCGGCTCCGTTCCTGAGTTCCTGATTTCCATATTAAATCCGCATTCCGGCTCCTCACCAAACTCTCCCTTCTAAATTTCGCAGCTCGACTTGGCCGCGAGCATTTCAGAAAATAGTCTTACCTCATGAACAACGAGATACTCTGGCTCTTCCGACTTTGCCTCGATCAAAACCTGTTCTGCCGTGAGCAAGCCGTCGCTTTGAAAAACTAAATCTCCCCGAATCACTCAAGAAGCTCTGTCACCTCAACGAAGGGCTCGCCAGATGTCTCTCCGGCGACGTCGAGCAACTCCTCTGCAAACGTCAACCCAAGGGCCGTTGCGCCGTGAACAAAATTCTACCTCAAGCATGAAGCCCTGGTCAAAAGGATCCAATGCGGCCTCATCTCAAACATCCGCTCCATCATCGAAAGCAGCGCCGCCGAAGGCATGACCACGATGGACAAAAGCCTCATGCCCGACGTCAGAGACGATATCATTTCAGCCAAGGAGGTCGTATTAAATCCTACTACAAAGCCCTTTCCCTTCCCTGTTCTTAAACCAGATAATTTGGATGGAGAGCATTAGAGGCCGAGTTCATCCATAAAAAAGAGCGCACCTCTCGTTTTTATCCATGCAATTTGTGGTAAAAACTGCTCGCACAAAAAAGACGCCACACCGCGTTTGACCGCGAGGTGGCGCCGTTGCTGAGACTTGAATGGATGATTAGTCTAGATCGAAACGATCTGCATTCATCACTTTGTTCCAGGCCGCCACGAAGTCGTGGACAAACTTTTCCTGCGCGTCGTTTTGACCGTAGACTTCGGCGATGGCTCGGAGTTGGGAATTTGATCCGAACACCATGTCGACGCGTGTGCCGGTCCACTTCACATCAGCCGTCTCACGGTCGCGAAGCTCAAACGAGGTCTCAGCTTCCGAGGTCGCTTTCACTTCGTTGCCCATATCAAGCAGGTTCACGAAGAAGTCGTTGGTCAGAGTTTCCGCGTTATCCGTAAACACGCCCTCCTGCGATTTGGCGTGGTTAGCATTCAATGCGCGCATACCACCGACGAGCACCGTCATTTCCGGTGCGGTTAACGTGAGCAATTGCGCCTGATCGATCAGGAGCTGCTCGGCAATGCGACCAAAGCCGCCCTTACTGTAATTGCGGAAGCCATCGGCGTTTGGTTCGAGCTCATTGAACGAATCGACTTCGGTTTGTTCCTGCGAGGCATCGGTGCGGCCCGGGGTGAAGGAAACCTCCACTTCCTGACCACCGCTCTTCGCTGCTTGTTCGATTGCGGCGCAACCACCGAGGACGATCAGATCGGCCATGGAGACTTTCTTGCTGTCGGACTGAGCGGAGTTGAACGCGCTTTGCACACCTTCGAGCGCTTTGAGCACTTTGGCCAAGCGAGCAGGTTGATTGACTTCCCAATCCTTCTGCGGCGCGAGACGGATGTGGCCACCGTTGGCGCCACCGCGTTTGTCGGAACCGCGGAAGGTCGAGGCCGAAGCCCAAGCGGTCGAAACGAGCTCGGGAATCGAAAGACCAATCGCGAGGATCTTCCCCTTGAGGTCGGCGATATCGCTGGCGTCGACGAGCGGATGGTCGACGGCGGGAATCGGATCCTGCCAGATCAGGTCTTCAGCCGGAACTTCCGATCCGAGATAAAGTGACTTCGGTCCCATGTCACGGTGAGTAAGCTTGAACCAGGCGCGAGCAAACGCGTCGGCAAACTGATCCGGATTTTCAAAGAAGCGGCGGGAGATTTTCTCGTAGGCCGGATCCATCCGCAGCGAAAGATCGGTGGTGAGCATCGTCGGGCGATGCTTCTTCGCGGGATTGAAGGCATCTGGCACGGTTTCGTCGTCGGTCTTGGCGACCCACTGGTGCGCACCAGCTGGGCTCTTGGAGAGCTCCCATTCGTAGTTGAACAGGTTTTCAAAGTAGCCGTTGCCCCACTTGGTCGGCGTGGTGGTCCAAGTGACTTCCAAGCCACTGGTGATCGAATCGGGACCTTTGCCACTGCCGTGGTCGCTGATCCAACCGAGTCCTTGCTCGGCCATACTCGCACCTTCCGGCTCGCGGCCGACGTGAGATTCGGGGCCAGCACCGTGAGTCTTACCAAAGGTGTGACCACCTGCGATGAGGGCGACAGTTTCCTCGTCGTTCATCGCCATGCGGGCAAACGTTTCGCGGATGTCGTGCGCCGCTAGAATCGGATCGGGATTACCGTTCGGACCCTGAGGGTTAACGTAGATCAACCCCATCTGCACCGCGCCCAGTGGCTTCTCGAGCTCGCGTTCGCCGGAATAGCGTTTGTCCCCGAGCCATTCAGCCTCAGAACCCCAATAAACGTCTTCTTCGGGTTCCCAGATATCGGCGCGACCTCCGCCAAAACCGAAGGTCTTAAAGTCCATCGATTCCAGTGCACAGTTACCCGCGAGAATCATCAGATCGGCCCAAGAGATTCTGTTGCCGTATTTTTGTTTAACCGGCCAAAGCAGGCGGCGGGCTTTGTCTAAATTGGTGTTGTCTGGCCAGCTGTTGAGCGGAGCAAAACGTTGCTGACCAGTTGCGCCTCCACCGCGGCCATCAGAAGTGCGGTAGGTCCCGGCGCTGTGCCAAGTCATCCGAACGAAGAACGGACCATAGTGACCAAAGTCTGCGGGCCACCAATCCTTTGAATCGGTCATCAACGCGTAGAGGTCCTTCTTGATCGCATTCAAATCAAGCTTCGCGAACTCCTGCGCATAATCGAAGCCACTGCCCATCGGATCGGACAAGTTCGAGTTTTGGTGCAGCATCTTGAGATTCAACTGGTTCGGCCACCAGTCTCGATTGGACTGGCCTCCGTTGGTCGTGTGAGTGGGCTTTGGCGTGGAGCCTTGCATGTGCGGGAACGGGCATTTGCCGCCGCTTTCGTCATTATGTGGTGCGTCCATGGTATTCTTAATTAGGGATTATTTATTTAGAGTTATTCCGGTTAAAACGGTCATGACATCAAAAGAAAGGTTAACAAAAAGGGCGTTCGTGTTTCAGGAAATTCTAGCCTTAGGATATCATAATATTTGGTCGGTCAAATTGAACATGAAAAATAATTTAATCCTTTGTTTTTCTGATAGGTATGGTTTTGCCTATGGAAAAACGTCTAATATGACTCATATAGTGGACTTACCTGGGAGCAAACTTCACCCAGATAATACCAGCCTAAAGTAATTTAGGTCAACTCGGCCAAGAGCTGCTTCAACTGCCCCGCGTGATCCTTGGTGTCTACCTTCTCCGCGATCGCCAACACCTTACCTTCGGTATCGATCACATAGGCTGCCCGCACCGGGCCAGTAAACTTCCGCCCATACATGGATTTCTCGATTACTGAATCCGTGGCCTGCGCGAAAAGATCATCGGGATCGGAAGCCAGCGTGTAGCACACTCCCTTTTTCACCGCATACTTCCGATGCGATCCACAAGTATCACGACTGAGTGCAACGAGATTATAACCGAGTTCATCGAACTCATCCGCATGCGCGACTAAGCTATCATTCTGCCGATCACAGCCCGGCGTGTTGTTCCGCATATAGACGGAGACGATGGTCGGCCGCTTCAGCAGCTCCTTAAACTCGATCTCCTTCTCCTCGTCACCTTGCACGATTTTGAGTCGAAATCCTGTTTTCAGCTTCTTGCCAGTTGTGATCATGATCCCAGAGTCAACCCTACGATCTGCTCGCGTCAAACGAAGAGGCTTGCACCACTCCAGACTCACGGCTTCTTTGTGCTCCAATCAACCTCGCATGAAGTCCGTCAAGATACCCGCATTCGAACTATTCCTCCACGAGATGATTCCTCTCGCGAAGGCGATGGAAGTGGGCGTCGAGCTCAGCGATGATCAATCTCTAGTGCTGAAAGCACCCAAGGAGCAGAACAAGAACTCCCTTAATACCGCATTTGGAGGCAGCCTCGTCTCCCTCGCAACCCTCGCAGGATACGGAGTCGTTTGGGAGCTCATGAAGAACGAGAAAGAATCCGGCAAAGCTGAATGGAGTATTGTGGTGAAAGAAAGCCGCGCTGCTTATCGTCGTCCCGTGATCGGTGACCTACGTGCGATCTGCGAACGCCCAGCTCAAGCCGTGATCGCAGAATTCAAGGATGCCCTTTCCCGCTACGGCAAAGCCAAGCTCAAGCTTCATGCCAAGGTAGTCGAGGAAGGTGAAACGGCAGTCGACGTCACCGCCGCCTTCGTGGTCTCGCGCCGATCTTTGGTGCAATCTTTTCTTGGGCGAGACTTTTGATCCCGCCTTTTTTGTGCCAACCCGTAGTTTAGTCCCTCGCTGCATCCAGGTATTTTCCTGCTTTCCAAATTAAAAAATTCCGGTTCTTCGGTTTTTCTCATTCAGAGGTCCCGCACAAACCGATCCGGATTCGCGAGAAAGCTGCGCATCAAACTGACGTGCTCCAAATCATCGAACGCGGTCTCTTTCACGCCGTCTTCATTGAACTGCAGAATCCGCGCGCTGGGATAAGCCAACAGCAGCGGAGAATGCGTCGCCACGATCAACTGGGCGTCCTCCTCTTCGACGATTCGTTTCATCAAACTGATAAACGCGAGCTGTCTTTGTGGTGAGAGCGCCGCTTCGGGTTCGTCGATCAGGTAAAGCCCCTTTGGCACGAAGCGCGCTTGAAAGAATTGGAGGAAACTTTCCCCATGCGACATCGCGTGCAGATCCTCCCCATAGCGATCATCCATCGCTGCCTTCTGCGCCAACATGTAACCGCGCACGCGAGCATCATCCGCGAATCGATCCGCGAGCCCCTGCATCTCCTCGCCACGCGTTTTTAGGCTTCGGGCAAAGTTAAAGAAATCCTCCGCCCGCAAAAAGAAACCCTTCTTCGTGCGCGGCAACCAAGACAAGCGCATCGCCTTCGACAGAGGTTCGACCGGCTGCAGAGTCGGATCCTTATCCAACGGCACTCCAGTCGCGGGGGGCAGTCTGGCCTTCAACGCCATCGCTTCCAGCAACGTCGATTTGCCTGAACCGTTCTCGCCGACTAAAAAAGTCACCGGCGTATTAAACTCGATCTGCTCAAGCTCGCGCAGCGCCGGCACCGCAAATGGATACCCCGATGAGCGCGCCTCATCGTTCCTCAAGCTGGCCCCACGCAAATATATCATGACGATGTGAGAGCCGCGTGATTAAGTCGCGCCTCAGATATGCCTCGAATCGTCTTCGTCCTTCTTGACGTAACCGCTCTCCTGACGTTCGTGGTTCACCGCATTCTTTTTGAGGTAGGCTTGGTAAACATCTTCCGATGTCATCCCGAGCGTTTGCGCAAGTGACACTAGAAAGTGAAACATATCCACGACTTCAACTTTGGCGTTTTGCTCGTCGAATTTCTGATACTTCGCCCACCACTTCCAAGGCACACTGTCGATCAGTTCGGCGGTCTCTTGTTGCATCGCCCGCGTGTAATTGAGCACCCACTTGGCCTTTTCCTCATCGGTCGCCGGCGGGAGACTCACGCCTATGCGCTGGTTGAGCGCGTCTTGCATTTGAAAGATTTCTTCGAGCTTATCCATTTGCCCACCCTGTGGAATGCCTAGAGCGCTGGCAAGCTCGTCGAGTCGACATATGAGACATTGGTTAAACGTTGAATATCATACATTTAACATCTAATGAGCGCTTAATCAAGGTGAATTGAGTTGCTCCGAAGCCTTAGGCTGATCATAAAGACCCCTTATGGCTGGTGTTGAGCGCGATTCTCGTTGCTCCGTCGGCTCTCTCACAACTCGGCGGCTCTCCATCAATTTATGGATGAGCGCCTTAGCAAAAAACATACATAAACCATGTCAGATACAGACACGTCCGGCGCCAAGGCCACTGAGCCCGCCGCGACCGCCGAATCAAACGGCGACACAAAGCCAAACTTCGAGTTTGGCACTTCCAGCGGATCCGGTCTTGCCCGCGGAAAGCGTAACAGCAAAGCAGCCCCTCCTGTGGCCGCTTCAACTGCTCCTACGACCGACTACAAGCCCACCGCGATCGAAGTGGTAACGCCGAAAAGCGAATACCAAAATCCGTTCGCTCCTGAAGAGCCTGCCGCTGAGGCAACTCCCGTGGCCCCAGTCGAAGCACCCAAGCCAGAACCAGTAGCCCCCGTGGCCCCTGTTGTTAAAGAAACCGTCGCACCAGCTCCCGAGCCCGTCGTCGAAAAACCCGTCGAAGTCGCAGCTCCCGAAGCTGATGAACCTAAAGCGGAACTCAATATCCTCCCCCCAGCGGAGACTAAACAAACAGCCCAAAGCTGGGAAGCTCCTTCAAAAGGTTATTCCGAATCGTCCGCTAGCGACGACGATCGGCCGACGTTTCGGACGGAACGCCACAAGCAGCGCGATGAAGACGGCGAAGGGCGGAGCCCACGCACACGTGAATCTCGTGGCCTGCGTGAAACCCGTGAGCCACGCGCTCCGCGTGCTCCTCGCGAAGGTGGAGAGCGTCGTCCGCGCAATCGCGCAGCGGCTGCTAAGCCCGTCAAAAAGTCCGGCGGATTTTTCGGCTGGTTGAAGAGCCTCTTCAGCGGTCCTGCGGGGGAAACTAAGGAATCCCGTCCTAATCGAGATGGACAGCCCCGCCGCCGCAATCGCGGTGGTCGCGGTCGCAATCGCTCCGGCGGTGGCCAAGGTGCTGGCCCACGTGATTCTCAGAATCGCGGTGGTGGTTCCCGCGAAGGCGGTGATCGCCCTCGTCGCAGCCGCGGAGGTCGCAACCGCAATGGTGGCGGCGGTGGGAGCAGAGACGGTGGCGGTGGTCGCAACCCTCGTCCTGAAGGACAGCAGGGCGGCGGCGCGATCTAATCGCATCCATTCCCAATTATTTCAAAGGCGCCCGGTCTCCGGGCGCCTTTTTTGTGCTTCACCACCTGATCGCGATACGAAAATGCACCCAACGTGAACTATTCCCTTCACTCCGGCGTTCCCTCACCCTTTTCTCAAGCTCATGGCAGACCTCATCGTTAATGGCGGCAAACCCCTCTCCGGCACCATTACCCCCTCGGGCAATAAAAACTCTATCCTGCCGATTCTCTGCGTGACGTTGCTGACTGACGAAACAGTCACCCTCCGAAATGTCCCCAACATTACCGACGTCGAAAAACTCGTCGCCTTCTTTCTCGAACAGGGCTCGAAGGTCACTTGGAAACGCGCGACCGGTGTGCTGATGGTTTGCCACAAAACTTTCGCCGCGAGCCATCTCAATGGCGAGCTACCCGATGGTATGCGATCCGCCGTCCTCCTTTTCGCTCCGCTCCTTCAGCGGATGAAAAAAATTCGCATCCCACTCAACGCCAAAGGTTGCTCCCTCGGCATCCGCGAACTCGATCCGCATCTCGACATTCTCGCCAAACTCGGCGCACGCATAAGTAAGCGCAAAGACGTCACCCTCACCCTCAAAGATCGCTTTCGTGGCGCACGGCATTGGCCTGACTACATGTCGGTCACGACGACGGAAAACTTCGCGATGGCCGCCGCCCTCGCTGAAGGAAAATCCGTCCTCCTCAACGCCGCCAGCGAACCACACGTGCAGGATCTTTGTGCCGTGCTCGTCGGCATGGGTGCGAAGATCGACGGACTTGGCACCAGCCAAATTAGCGTGACTGGCGTGAAGAAACTACGCGGTGGCACGTTCACCATCAGTTCCGATCATCACGAAGTCGTCACCTTCCTCGCGCTGGGAGCGATTACCGGAGGCGAAGTGCGAGTGAAAAACTGCCAGACCCATCACTACGATCTGATCGATCGCGCCTTCGCTAAACTCGGCGTCAAAATCGAGCATCAAGGCACTACCGCCATCGTGCGCAAGAATCAGAAGCTCACGGTAGCGACACCTTTCACGACCAACCTTCTCCCTCGGATCGAAGCCGCGCCCTGGCCTTATTTCCCCGTTGATCTGCTTCCCTGCATGATCGCGCTGTCCGTGAAGGCCGAGGGTTCCATGATGTTTTGGAACAAGGTCTACGAAGGCGGTTTCAACTGGGCACCTGAACTGGTGAAATTTGGCGCGCATGTCGTAGTCAACGATCCACACCGTATCATCGTATTTGGAGACAGCCCCTTACACCCGACCACCGTTGAAGCCCCGTATATTATTCGCGCGGCCGTCGCGCTCTACATGATCGCCGCGAGCATTTCCGGCCGTAGTGTTGTAAAAAACGCGGACACCATCAAACGCGCTCATCCTTACTTTGTCGAAAACCTCCAAAGCCTCGGCGCCGAAGTCGAATGGCGCTAAACACACCCATGCCTGAACAAGAACCAGAGAAAGGCGTAAACTTTCTTAACAGCTCCCTCGGTCAAGCAGACTCTCCTTCCGATGCCGCGCTTCGACCACTCTCGTTTGGTGATTTCACCGGGCAAGCTAAGACCGTCGAGCGACTGCAAGTCATGGTCGGCGCGGCCAAGAAGCGCGAAGAACCGCTGAACCACATTCTCCTTTCCGGCCCTCCCGGACTCGGTAAAACCACCCTCGCGTTCATCCTCGGCAACGAACTCGGGCGCAATGTCCGCGTGACCTCAGGCCCCGTGATCGAAAAGGCCGGTGACCTCGCCGGCCTGCTCACCAATCTAGAAGAAGGCGACATCCTCTTCATCGACGAAATTCACCGCATACAAAAAACCGTCGAAGAATATCTCTATTCAGCGATGGAGGACTTCGCGCTCGATATCATGATCGATCAGGGCCCCAACGCCCGCAGCGTGCGCCTCAACATTCCCCGCTTCACTCTCATCGGCGCGACCACCCGCAGCGGTCTGCTCACCGCGCCCCTGCGTTCACGTTTCACACTGCAAACCCGCCTCGACTACTACCACGCCGATACTCTGGCTGGAATCGTCCACCGCAGTTGCGGCCTCCTCAAAGTCGAAATCGACGAAGCCGGTGCGCGCGAAATCGCCACCCGCTCACGAGGCACCCCGCGTATCACTAATAATCTCATCAACTTCGTGCGCGACTTCGCACAGGAACGCGCCGATGGCCGCATCACCAAACCCGTGGCCTCCGCCGCTCTAGAACTCCTCGAAATCGACGCCGCCGGGCTCGACGAAATGGACAAACGCATGCTGCGCGTGATCGCAGATAATTATCAAGGTGGTCCCGTCGGCATGAGCACCATCGCCGTCGCCGTCGGCGAAGAACGCGAAACGCTAGAAGAAGTTCACGAACCTTTCCTCATTCAAGAAGGCTACCTTCAACGCACCTCCCAAGGCCGCGTGATCACCCCAAAAGGCTACATCGCGATTGGCCTCAAATCACTAAGTTCCGATCAAGGAAGCCTTTTGTAATTCTACTGCATTTGGAATCCACTCAGCTTTCTGCTGTGGTGACTCTATGTCATTGTCACTAGCCCAGCGCGTTTACGATGCCGCCCACCTTACCGGCACCTTTCTCTTGAGGTCAGGCGCGACGAGTTCGGAGTATTTTGACAAGTATGGGTTCGAAGCGGATACCGTGCTCTTGAAGGATATTGCGGAGAAACTCGCTACGAAAATTACTGGCGACTACCATGCGCTCGCCGGATTGGAAATGGGCGGCATTCCCATCGCCACCATGCTTTCCCAAATCACGGGCACGCCGACTCTGTTTATCCGTAAAACCGAGAAGGAATACGGCACCTGTCATTACGCTGAACGCGGCGAAGTCAAAGATCGGCGGCTGCTAATCGTCGAAGACGTGGTCACATCTGGCGGAGCAATTCTCGATGGGGTTCACACCCTGCGAGCCGATGGCGCGATCATCAACGATGTGGTCTGTGTCATTGATCGCCAATCTGGGGGTCGCGAAAATCTTGAGAAAGAAGATCTGTCGCTGACCAGTCTCTTAACTATCGATCAGCTCAAGCAGGCGTAGATACTGAAACTGCAGCGCACAGGAGCTAAACTCCTCGCTGTAGTTGTCTCAGGATGCGGAGGCACGCCAATCCGGCCAAAGCGACCAGTGTATAAATGCTAGGTGCACCACCGCCTCCTCCCGCGCCTCCACTACTGGTGCTCGCAACACTAGTCGTCGTCACCGGATTTGAGGGAGCAGATACAGAAACAGTGGCAGACGCGCTTGTAATACTGCCTACCCCGTTATTCACCACCACAGTATAGGCCCCACTATCAGCGGTCGTAGCACTGGATTTCGTATAACTACTGCTCACCGCTCCCGCCAACGCTCCCCCACCCTTAAACCATGCGTAAGTGAGAGTGCCCCCCGATGCCTCGACTGTAAGAGTGAAACTCTCTCCAACATTCACCGTGGTGCCTGAGGGTTGAGTGATAATCACAGGAGCCACCGACGAAGCACGCGTGGCGGACATCGCGGCCGCACGTAGTCTCAGTTGCTTGGCATTGTTGGCCGCTTTGGGTTGCGTCTCGGCCACTCCGGTCGCCGCTCCTTCATAGGATATATCTGGATTACTAAAGCGGCCCACTCGGGATCCTTTGTAAGAAAGAATCGTGCCGAAACCGACGTTGAAATCCCCCGTGAATGCGTGTCCATAACTATACCTACCATCACCATCAGTCGCCTTCGCAGTCACACGATCATGAGAACAACCAAAGTTATGGGCCAGTTCGTGTGCGACCACGTAGGGTAAGACCCCATCATTATACCAATAGACCACGGCTTCATTTCCCGGCGTGTAAGCCACTCCCGAATAATCGCGAGTTCCGCCCACGATCAGGAGTAATTGATCCGCCCCATTTCGTTTCGCTGAAGCCAGCATGAATGCCCCAGCTTCTTCCGTGCCTCGGTCCATCATCGTCAATTCACGCTCCATCGAGGTAAATCCACCCACCTCGTAATAAGGAATCTTTTCCACGACCAAGATATTCCACTGTAAATTCTGAACGTCGCTCTCGATCAGATAGATATTCGCCATTTCAAAGGTGGCCTGAAAAAGATTCGTTAAATAATCATGCGCTGTCTGCGTCGACGACGTCGCCGCAATCTGTGCCTTCGCCTTTGTTTCTGCGTCCCGATCATAAAATACTGCCACATCAGAGGGGGAAATAGGCAGCTCATCTGCGGAGATCGTGGATTCATTGACTTCCGCCGTCTCCCTATTTTCCAAACTACTCGCTTTCGTCACCGGCTCTGGTGGCCGAACCATCGGACCAAACTCAATCTCATCAGGGTTGGCTTCTCGGATCACTCCCTGCTTACCCAGATCGATCGAATAGGCATTGCCCTGCTCAAAACTCACTGCGGCATGCCAACCCAACTCCGAAGCCACCGCGACCAACCAGCCACCATCGATCGACGAAGAACCAATCCAAGTCGTGCGGCCATTTTTCTCCGTGAATGAGACGCGCGTAAAAGCCACGACCGTGTCACCAAACAGTCTCACTTGCAGCGTCGCAGGGTTGAAGTTGCGCCAATCTTTAAGTGCATCCGTGAGTTCGGGTAGAATCTCTGATACCGGAATCGCTTGATCGGCCCCCTCCTTCACCACCACTTCTGTGTTCGGTTTTGGCAAATAGGATACAGATTCTTCGGGAGCGAATTCATCTGGATGGTCGGTCGCGACGACCGGTTCTTTATCCGAGGCCGCAACCGCTGAATTTCGCACATTCAGATCAGGAAGGGAAACCAAGACCAGCCCGAGTAAGGACAGCCCGACAATGCCGCCTATGATGAGCCAACCGCGAGCAACCGTGCCTCTGGGACTATGATTTATCTGTTTCAAATAGGGAAAGATTCAGTCGTTAAACTCTAGTCTAAGACGCCCGCTAGACTATTCTGTTCCAGCAGAGCAGCATGAACGTGATATCAGATCAGAATTGAATGTGACTAAGAGCTAATACAGCTCGGGCAAGTTCTGAGTATGGGAAGGTATCCTGAACAAATTGACTGTTTACCAAAGCCCACTTTTGGCGACAATAACACCTCAATGCATCGGCACATAGTTACGCTCGGCGGAGGGGGATTTCACAATGGTGAAGACGCTCCGGCGTTGAACCGCTATATTCTCAACCTCAGTCGGCGCCCCAATCCGAAAATTTGTCTCATCCCGACCGCTTACGGAGATAGTGAGCTGTTCACGGACCGCTTCGATCACACTTTCGCGCAATACGAATGCCGTCCGTTTCATCTTTCCTTCTTTCGTGATCCGCAGCCCGATTGGCGAGCCCATCTCGCGGATGCGGACATCATCTACGTGACCGGCGGAAACACTCGTGCGATGCTCGCCATCTGGCGCGAATGGGGGCTGCACGATATCATTCGCGACCTTTACGATCAGGGCACCGTTCTGGCCGGAGGCAGCGCAGGAGCGATCTGCTGGTTCGAGCAAGGCCACACCGATTCAAACGGTTTGCCTCTCACACCACTCGATTGTTTGGGATGGCTCAAAGGGAGCTGCTCACCCCACTACAATGGCGAACCCGCGCGACGCCCCTCCTACTTAGATTTTGTCGGTGATGGCACCTTGAGCGATGGCTATGCAATTGAAGATGGCGTGGCGTTGCACTTCATTGACGAGCAATTCGATCAGGCCATAAATTGGCGTGAAGGGAAACAAGCCTATCGTGTTTCCCGGCGCGATAACAGCGCCACCGAGGAAGCGATCACCCCCACTCTGCTTAGCTAACGTCATTTTCAATCCCCATGCTACCCTACCTCAACACCTCTCCAGACGCTTCGGTAAAGATCACCAAAATCGAAACGGTTAATCCCAACGATCTGATGGGCAGCCTGATGCTCCTGCGGATTCACACTGATGCAGGGATCATCGGTCACGGTGAAACGTATTACGGACCAGGCGCGACCGCTGCTCTCGTGCATGACTGGATGTCGGAACGTTTACTCGGCGCCGATGCGATGTCGGTCGAAAGCCACTGGCGTTTCTTCTACGAACGGTTCGGCAACTTCGGGATCGGTGGCGCCGAGATGCGTGCCATCTCTGCGGTCGATCTCGCGCTGTGGGATATTCTCGGACAGGTCTGCAATCAGCCCATCTACCGCCTCCTCGGCGGCCCCGTGCGCGATCAAGTGCCAGTTTATAATAGCTGCGGCAATCCCAACTACGGACGTCGCCCCGGCGGCAAACCCGGCTGGCCCGGCTACGGCAATCTCGGCGAACCCGGGCCACTCAACGACAGCTATCAACTCTTTCACGATCCCGTTGGGCTCGCCCAGGAGCTAATCGAAGAAGGCCACTCCGGCATGAAGGTCTGGTGCTTCGATCAGGCGGCCCATCGTTCCGGTGGCATGCGCATCAGCCTCGAAGATCTCAATCACGCGATCAAACCGCTGCAGAAGATCCGCGAGGCCGTCGGCGATAAACTAGAGATCATGATCGATGGCCACGGGTTCTTCATGCTCCCTGCCGCGCTGCGGATTGCCGAAGCCTTACGTGAGATCCAACCACTCTGGCTCGAAGATATTCTCAAGATGGACAATCTCGAGACCCTCGCTGATTTCCGGAAGCAAAGTCGCATGCCCATCTCGGCCAGCGAAATGCTCCTGCATCGTCCGCACTATCAGCGCGTGCTCGAAACCAACGCCGCCGATTTCGTGATGGTCGATCCTACTTGGGCTGGCGGTATCTCTGAAACCGTGCGCATCGCTCATCTCGCGCAGGGTTACAACATTCCGACCACCATGCACGACTGCACCGGTCCCCTCACGCTTTACGCCGGCATTCACGTGAATGCGGCAGTGCCGGGCTGTTGCTATCAAGAATCCGTGCGCGCCCATATTCGCAGTTTCTATAAAGAGCTGATCGACGAACTCCCCGTCATCGAAAACGGGCACGTGAATTTACCCACCCGACCGGGACTGGGAGTTAAACTTCACGACGAGGTATTTAATTCCGACCGCCATGGCTACCGCGTCTCGCAACTGTGATCCACACCTAACCCACCAATCGTCATCCCCCCATGAAAACCGATCAGCTCAAATTACTCTGTTTCGGTGAGATCTTGTGGGATTTTTTGCCGGTCGGATTGTTTCCTGGAGGCGCACCATTCAACGTCGCTTACCACCTTCATAACCACCGCGCAGAGGTAAACCTCATCACGGCGGTGGGAAACGATAAGCTCGGCGACGAATTGATCCGTCGAATCAAAGGTTGGGGATTGAACACGGATACCATCGGGAGGCATCCGGGCCTACCGACTGGTTATGTGCTGGCTGACATCGCGCCCAATGGCGACGCGACTTACGAGTTCATGCCGAGTGTCGCTTGGGATCAAATCACCACCGATCAGGATTCGTTGCAGGCCGCCATGGACGGAACAGGCATTATCTTTGGCTCGCTTGCCCAGCGTGCCTCTTTCAACCAATTCGCCCTCGATCGGCTACTGGCCACTATGCCCGAAAACGCGTGGCGCATCTTCGACGTCAATCTCCGCGCACCACATGACGACCTTGATCGCGTCCGCATTTTGGCCAGTCAATCTACGCTCCTAAAACTCAATGCCGCCGAAGCGGCTCACATCGCCTGCGATCAAACTGAAGAAGCTGGTCGTGAGGAATCCGATGCGCGAGCTCTCGCCAAACAGACGGGTTGCACCACGATTTGCATCACGTCGGGAGAACGCGGTGCGGGTCTTCTGCGTAACGACATTTGGCATTGGGAAGACGCCCAGAAAGTCCAAGTCATTGATACGATTGGCGCCGGCGATGCCTTCCTCGCCTCCTTAATCGCGAATCTCATTCCCGGCCATCACACCGATGCCGAATGTCTCGCGGTGGCCTGTCGCTTAGGTGAATGGGTATCCTCTCAATACGGAGCCACGCCCACTTATCCTCCTCCTGCATCGAGCTAAGCTCGAACGCCACTATGAACACGACTCTTCTCATTGAGACTTTCCAAACCTACCTTCCGCGAATCGCAATTGCCGCCTTGCTGGTAGGAATTTTGATCAACCTGATCACCGAACGCAGCCTCCTCCTCTTTGCCTTCGCACTGCCTTAAGCGAGGCTGACGTCATGCCGATCCGCAAACTTGCACGCTTGGTTATCGGCCTCATCACGGTGATCGTAATTCTCAGCATCTTCGGATTCAATCTGGGCGGGATTTGGGCCATGCTCTCCACTGTGCTTGCCATGATCGCGATTGGTTTCGTCGCGGTCTGGAGCATGCTGAGCAATGTCTCCGCGACCGTGCTAATCCTGTTGATGCGCCCCTTCAATATCGGTGACGAGATCGAGTCTCCACGGAGAAAATCAAAGGCCGAGTCATCGATCTGAACTTTTTTTCACCACGCTGCAGACCGAGGAAAACACAACTCATCAGGTTCCGAATAATCTCTTCTTTCAAAAGGTTGGCACCCGCGCCGCAAATCGAACGTCGGTCTCTCTTTCTGAACAGCTCCACAACCAAGAGCCGGCTTCATTGTCGAAGTCGTAGTTCGCCGACGCCATCGCGCCACAAGAACCGTCGAATCGCTTCCGATTCTTTCAATCAATTGGGTTGGAACCATTGGCTCCCAAATATCTCCTGCCATCAAACCATGAGCATCCGGCAAGCCCTTATCACCGCAGCTAACCCCCATCAACGTAACCTGCCCTTGCAGATGCTGATCGATGGTGAAGGCACGAAACGATTCGCCCTCGAAATCATTCTCCGCGAGGCCGCTGGAGCTGGCATCGAAGAATTCTGCATCGTGGTCTGCCCCGGCGATGAAGAGTCCTACACCAAAGCCTGGGGCGACATGACATCGCTGACCGATGTCGCCAGCACCTTCGCCTTGGTTGAACGCCAACGGGGACAACAGCTCAAGGACCAAGCCCAACTCGATGGTTGGCAACGCGACGGATCAGCAGATCACGTCGCGAGTCTCTGCGATTGGGAATAGCTCCTGATCTACAAGTCACCCAGCTGTGGCCGGAGCACAATCTCCTCCACCACCGTCCGGCGACTCATCCGATAAACATCGTAGAATGCCTGCGCGACATCTTCGGCCGGCATCATACGTTCGGCAGGGATATCCACTCCGTCCCATGAAGGTGACATCGTTGCGCCCGGATAGACCGTGCACACCCGCACACCCTTTTCCTTCATTTCCTCGCGCATCACTTTACTCAAGCCGGTCACGCCAAACTTCGCCGCTGAGTAGCCCGACCCACCGGGATAGGCCACGAGTCCAGCGATTGAGCTCATATTAAAAACATCCCCTCGCTTCGCCTTCACCATGCCCGGCACAAACGCTCGCGACATCAGGAAAACACTGCGAAGGTTCGTTGCGATCATGCGATCAAACTCCTCCACGCTGAACTTCAGTAAAGGCCCACCGGAGAACGATCCCGCGTTGTTCACCAAGACATCTATCGCACCGAACTCCTTCTTTACCGCACGCTTCAATTTCGCCACGGCCTTGTCATCGCTTACATCACAGGAGAAGCTCACTGCTTTTGCTCCCAGTCGCTCACAACCGCGCTGCACCGTCGGGAGCTTCTTGGCCGTCCTTGCCACCAGTGCGATCCGACAACCTTTGATCTCACGAGCAAACGTCTTCGCAATCGCCGCCCCGATCCCCTGTGACGCACCCGTGATTAGGACTACAGGCGATTTCTTTGTTCTCTTCTTACTCATAACTTCGAATTGAGAATGAGAACGATTAAGAGAACGAGAAAGATTTCACCGTATCAACAGACCAACGACCCGAAGTCCATGAAGTCGGCTTTGAAGCCATCCTTCACGCCCTTGCAGATCACGCTCACGGCATCGTGCGAATGCAGGGATTCGAGATGCGAACAGGCGATTCGAAAATCTTTGATGCGCTTATCGCTTACAAACTCACGGTAGAGCAGACGCGCGGCATCTTCGACGAACTTCAGGTAAGCACCGTTGAGCTCCGCAAAAGCCTGCTCATCCTCGCGCTTCACCATTACTTGGGTCTCGGTTTTAAGCGCGTTGAGGCAGTGCTTGTGCATATCCTCGATCCAAAGTTTTTTACCCTTCTCTTCTTCGACCGTGATCCTCGCTTTGCTTCGTTGCGAATGCGGCACGCCATAAGCACCGCGATGCTCACGCGCATGTTCGTTCAGCTCAGCTGAGCACGGGCAGGCCGATGAATAGACAAAGTCGAAGTGAATGAAGCGCCGATAGGTGCCATCACCCGTCATCACACCTTCAAACGCAACGTCGTAATACTGAAACCCTTCGAGGCCACTGCGTAGGCTGGTATGCACCATGGGGTAAGAGAAGGCGATCTTCAGGCGCGCATCCTTCGTCTCCACTTTCTTCAAGTAGGACTTAAGGATCTTGCCCATCCATTCACCCGTGAATATCTCATCTTTATGATCATAAAATGAGCGCACGATACGGCTCATGTTGATCCCCTTGAGCTCGGCTTCCAACGAAACCGTGCCCGTGATACTCGCTTCCAGCGTATGAATTTCCTTCTGCTTCGTGCGGAACTTCAGCGGGAGTTTAAAATTGTGCACCCCCACTTGCTGGATCGGCACATTGGCCCCTTGGATCGCGTCGTGCGCGGCTTCCATCATGTCGGGTAGCGATTCGCGGTAAGCCTCGGTGGAGCGAAATTTCGCATCATATTCGTTCTTAATCTTCGCGTCGGATCCATCCGCTGAGCGGTGGAGATACATGGGTTTCTTTTTCATATCGTTTTTTGATTACTGGCCAGGCGGTTGTGACGATAACCGTAGCCCCACAGATGCGGAGTTAGCTGACCTCAGGTCCGAAAAATTCTGCGTAGTTGCGGGGAGTTTCGTAAAGTCGCACGCAGTGTAACTGCCCGTGCTTGATGCGCGGTGCGATCTGATTCCAAAAAGCAATCACAAGATTCTCGGTCGAGGGAATGATCCCCTTCAGAAAGGCGACCTCCTCGTTCAGATTACGATGATCCACCTTTTCCACCACGGCGGTGTTCAAAATGCGCTTCAGCTCGCCCAAATCGATCAAGTAACCCGTCACCGGATCGGGTTCACCCTTCACCGAAACTTCGAGCACATAATTATGTCCGTGCCAGTGTGGGTTGGTGCAGAGTCCATATTGCTTCTTATTCCAAGCCTGACTCTTGGTCGGATTGTATAATCGGTGCGCCGAATTGAAATGCACCTGCCGCGTAACAATCACCTTACCCTTCTGAGGACGCACTTTTGCCACCTTATCGGTGGAACCAGGAGTGCGGGTTGATGAACTTCGAGTAGCTTTTACGGACATGAATGAACAGAGGTAGCACAAAAAACCTCTCGGTCAACTCGGTCTTGGTAACAGACTTTTACGTATTTCTCTGCTGAGCCTTGCCTTCGTATCTGAGTCGCATTGCCTCGGTGCGTGCCTCTTCGTTTTCGCATCCTTGGTAGTGGGAGTTCCGGCAATGCCGCTCTCCTCCTGACTGATGACACCAAAATATTGGTGGATGCGGGGTTTTCGGTGCGGCGGCTTGAAGCGATGCTCGCGGATTCCGGCGAATCACTCGCCAACATCAACGCCATCTTCCTGACTCACGAACACGGTGATCACAGCGCTGCACTCAAAGGACTAGCCAAACACCCACACATCCAAGTCTTCGCCAACGATCCGACCCGACGCAGCCTCCAGCGCTCCCTCAAGCACCAGATCACGTGGCAAATTTTCGAAACCGGCACGACATTCAATTTTCGCGATCTTGAAATCCGCAGCTTTGCTGTCCCTCACGATGCACAGGAACCCGTGGGATTTCACATCAGCCATGGACATGGCGATCTCTTTTCTCCTCGCCACAGTCTCGCGTGGGTCACCGATCTGGGGCATGTGCCTGCACACATTCGTGAACACATTCGCGATGCAGACATTCTCGTTATCGAAGCCAACTACTGCCTCGACCTGATCGATTCCGATTCAAAGCGCCCCTGGTCAGTCAAGCAGCGCATTAAAGGTCGCCACGGCCACCTATCCAATACCGCCGCGCATGATCTCATCGCCGAGATTGCGAGCCCCCGCTGGCAACATATCTACCTCGCGCATCTCAGCCGCGACTGCAATAGTCTCGATGCGGTGCAAGCCGCCTTCGCTCCATCGGTCGAAGCACTCGACTGCCATATTTCAATCGTTTCACCCGGCGGCGATACGCCATTCATTAAGCTCTCATAATCGATCATGTCATCCGATATTCGCCGCACTAAGATCATCGCCACCATCGGTCCCGCAACCGAAAGCGAAGAGAATCTCGAAAAGCTCATCCTAAGTGGAGTCGACATTGCGCGACTCAATATGGCCCACGCCTCCCATGAGTGGACGCGGATGATCATTCGCCGAATCCGCAAAGTTTCGCAGAAGATAGATCGCGACATCGCGATCATGATGGACATCAAAGGACCGGAAATTCGCACCGGCGATGTCGATATCCCACTCGAATTGAAAGTCGGTGAAATTTTCGATTTCAACGTCAAACCCGAGATTGATCGCGATAATTCTGAGAAGGTGCGCTCTGTGGACGTCAACTACCGCGACCTCGTCGACGACATTAAAGTCGGTGACACCGTCCTCGTGGACAACGGCCTCATCAGCCTCGAAGTTCTCGAAAAGCACGACGCTCATATCCGCTGCCGAGTCTTGATCCCGGGGGAGCTCAAATCGCGCCGCCACATCAATCTTCCCGGCGTGAAAGTAAACCTCCCCTCGTTTACCCAAAAGGATCGCGCTGATACGACGGTCGGTCTCGAGGAAGGGATCGATTTCGTCGCCCTTTCGTTCGTTCGTTCGGCGGACGATATAACCCTACTGCGCGATTTTCTGACCGAAAAAGAATCGAATGTGCGCATCATCGCAAAAATCGAAGATCAATCCGGTATCACCAATCTCGATGCGATCGTGCGTTCGGCTGATGCCCTCATGGTCGCGCGAGGTGATCTCGGCATCGAATGCCCCTTTGAGGAACTCCCCGTGATTCAACGTCGCGCCGTGCGTAGCTGTCTCGCGCAAGGGCGCCCCGTGATTGTCGCGACCCACATGTTAGAATCGATGATTACCCAACCGCTACCTACGCGTGCCGAGATCACCGACGTCGCCAACGCCGTTTACGAGCTCGCCGATTGCGTGATGCTTTCCGGCGAAACTACCATCGGGAAATACCCCACCGAATGCGTTGGGATTCTGTCAAAAATCGCCCGCCGAATAGAACTTGAGGAAGACACCGTGGAGGGTCAGATCGCTGTCTTTACGGGCGATCGCATGAAAGTTCTTCATTCCGCCGTCGTCTTGGCCAATGAGATCCCGCATTCGACGATCCTCACCTTCACTCGCCGCGGATTCATGGCCCACGGGCTCGCGGCACAGCGCCCCACTCGCGCGCCCATACTTACCTTCACCCCGAACGAGAAATTGTTTCGTCAGCTGCGTTTGCTCCGAGCCGTCGAGCCCTTCCTCATGCCTTTCGCCAGCGAGCCCGATGCTACGATTGAAAACGCCATTGCGCATTTGAAGAGACTGAAACGAGTCAAGACCGGCGATAAACTCATCATCGCCACCGATATCCTCTCTCAGGACCGCCTCGTCGATAGCGTGCAGCTCCGCACCATTAGCTGAGAATTAAAATTTGCCCGCCACCGCGGTTTGCCTACCTTTCTCCCAAATGAAACGTCTGGTCTTGCTCCTCTTGTTGGTCTGCCCACTCGCCTTTGCGCAGGTGCAGCCTTTCGTGATGGAAGCAGAAAAGGCCGAAGCATGCTGCTGTTGCGAAACAACTGGTAGCTGCGAGATGCCAGATTGCGCGACGCCTCCCTCACCACCATCAGTGGCGTTGGATCGGCCAACTAAAGCGGCGCGTTCGGAAACGAGTCGCGTCGTCAAAGCCAAGACACCTGCACACATTCCATTTTATTCCGCTTATGCGGAATCGGCTGACAATTCAGTTCGGTCTTCTGCTCCCGTTTCGACGGAGCCCACTGTAGATACGCCTCTATTTCAGGCGCACTGCAGTTTCCTGATTTGATCCCACAGGAGTAATCTGTCCGCGCATCAGCGCGGTCTGTCCATTCAACACGTAGCCTCTCTGCGTTCACGCACCGGCACGTTCTGTTCGTCAGTTCCTTTTGGAGATCAAATCATGAAATCATTTCTCACATCCCTACTCTTTCTATCAGCCGTTGCGCTGCTCTCCGCGGCCGACCAACCGGTTTATCAATGCCCCATGCACCCATGGATCAAATCCGACGAGGCTGGCGATAAGTGCACCATCTGCGGCATGGCTCTGGTGGCGCAGGTAAAACCGTCAACCTCGTCTGACGATCCCAATCTCGTGAAACTCAGTCCCGCCAGCGCGAGTGTGATCGGCGTCGAAACTGCGGAAGTCCGTCATGGCTCACTCATCCGCACGCTTCGAGTCACCGGCATCGTGGAAGCTGATCACACGAGCCATCGCATTCTCGCCGCGCGAGTGCCCGGCCGCATCGAATCTCTCGGCGTCAAATACGTCGGAGCCGAGGTCAAAGCGGGCTCTCCCCTCGCCACTCTATTCAGCCCTGAAATGCTCACCGCCCAGCGTGAGTATGTTGAAAGACTTAAAGGTGGTGACGCCTTTCCTCCATCGGCTAAAGCGGCGGCTCACGAACGGCTCCTCGATCTCGGTCTCACAAAAATGGAGATCGATATCCTCGAGCACACGCTGGAGCCCGTCTCCATGGTCACCGTGCGCGCGCCGGTTTCCGGCACGATTGTTTCCCGATTTGTTTACGAAGGCCAATACGTCGAGACTGCGAATAAACTCTTCGAAATCGCAGACTTCACTTCGATGTGGTTTGTGTTCGACGTCTATGAGCCCGACTTGGCGTGGCTGCAAACGGGCCAAGAAGTCAGCGTCACGGTGACTTCTCAACCGGGACGCGTTTACCGAGAGCCAGTCGCCTTCATTGATCCTAATCTAAACGAAGTCACTCGCACCGCTCGCGTCCGGGCCGTGCTGCCAAATCGTGATCGGAAGCTCCTGCACAAGCAAACCGGCGAAGCTCAAGT